>VFQR01000951.1_pt1 | contig 27100 bp, 25 predicted proteins | sample 3512321 | NCBI WGS metagenome assembly VFQR01 (sample SAMN10412374, study PRJNA504923) | tailings metagenome | isolation source: Relicate 3 Philex TSF1 revegetated site | place: Philippines: Tuba, Benguet | collected 2017-08-29 | reverse complement strand
AACTTCACGGTGGCCGCCCGCGGGCTTGCGCGCGAGGTTATCCTTTACGCCGCGGAGCCATGCTTCGGCTTTCTCGACACCGTAGTGATTGATGTAGGCCGCGATCAGCGCGGTGTTGTAAGGATGCAGTCCGGAACGGATGCAGACCTTGCCCTTCCATTTCGGGTCGGCGAGATCGGCGTACGTGAGCGCTTTATCCTTCACGCGGTCCTTCGAAACGTAATAGAGACGCGCCCGGAGCGAGAGCGCGAACCAATGGCCATCCTTGTCGCGCAGGTTCGCAGGAATCGCGGATTCGAGCGCCTGAGATTTGACGCTTTGCGTGACGCCGCGGGCAACACCGTCGAGCACGTTGCCGATATCGACTGCCATTATGATATCCGCCGGCGAGTTTGCACCCTCGGCGGCGACACGCTCGGCCATGCCCTTCTCGATGAAGATCGAGTTGACCTTGATGCCGGTGTTTTTCGTGAAGAGATCGAACAGCGGCTGGATCAGCTTCGGTTCGCGGGTCGTGTAGACGTTCACCTCGCCCTGCGCTTGCGCGGGAAGGGGAACGGTCGCTCCTGCCGCGATGGCAGCAACGAACGCGAGGCTGGGCAACAGACGGTTCATAGGTCCTCCTGGCGGCGTTCTGGTTCTGGTTAGGCCGTAAATTCCGTGGAACTTCCCGGTAACACAAGCGTGGAGGAGAAGAAAAAGCAAATGAAATCAATAGTTTAGACTAATTCCAAAGAACCGCTTTGGCGCAATCACGCGCTTGTGCCAAGGAGTGAACTACTCGTGCGTTGCACAAGGCGGCCTATTCGTTAGCATTCGCGCAATCAAACGGACCTGAGATGAGCAACGATCCGCACGCGCTACCCGCCGGTACGGTCATCGCCGGCTATCGCATCGTCCGCGTCCTCGGCGCGGGCGGTTTCGGCATTACGTATGAGGGCGAAAGCCCGGTTACCGGGCGCCGTGTTGCGATCAAGGAATTTTTCCCGCGCGGTATCGCCTCGCGCAAAGGGGCTACCGAGATCATCTATGCGGAGCGCGACACCGACCTCGTGAGCTGGGCGCTCAAGCGCTTCGAAAGCTCGACCACCGAACAGTGCCGGCTGAAACACCAGAACATCGTCGAGGTGTTTCATTATCTCGCCGAGAACGACACCGGCTACATGTTCATGGATTATGTCGAGGGCACGACCCTTGAGCAGTGGCTGCGCGACAGGCCGAACCTGCCCACGGAAGACGAGCTTCGTCCGATCATCGAGCCGGTAATCGACGCCCTCGACTATCTGCACAGCATGAATTTCATCCATCGCGACATCGCGCCGGACAACATCATGATCACGGCGGACGGCCGCCCGGTGATCATCGACTTCGGTGCGATCAAGCTGATCGAGAGCCGCACGCTCCTGCAGGCCAAGACCGTGCACTCCTTCATGGTTGGCAAGCAGCACTACTCGCCGCCGGAGCAGACCCGTGAAGGCGAAACGCTGGATGCCCGCGTCGATATCTATTCGCTGGGTGCGGTGCTCTATCGCGCCTTCACCGGCATGCCGCCCGCCGATACCGAAGAGCGTGCGCGCAGGATCGCGTTCGGCGAAGGCGATCCGCTGACGCCGCTTTTGCAGGCCGCTCCGCACGTGCGGCCGGAACTGGCGAAAGCGATCGAGCGCGCACTTTCTTTCCGCGCAAGCGAACGGCAGGGATCGATCGAAGAGTTTCGTGCATCCGTCGGCTGGCAGGGTACGGCGGGCGCGAGCGCGCCGACGAGGCCTATCATCCGCAGCGCGATCACGCCGCCGAACCCTTCCTATATTTCCGCGGCCGGCCAGACCGGGAAGCGCCCGGCAGCCGCGCGCTGGGCCGCAATCGCGGCGGCGCTCGTGCTGCTCGTGGTCGGTTCCGCCTACGCGATGATGTCGCTTCGCTCCGGCGAGCCGCAAGCCGCGAACGTGACGGCGCCCGCGAAAACGGAAACGCCGCAGCAGCAGGTTTCCGTCGAGCAGCCGAAAGCGCCGCCAAAGACAGAGACGCCCGCCGTGCAGGCACCGCCGCCGGACCCGCAGGCCGAGGCGCGGCGCGATTTCGAACTGGCGCAGAAGGTCGACACCATGGAGGCGTACGACCTTTTCCTCGCACGTCATCCGGAAGGCTTTTACTCGACGCTCGCGCGGGCGCAGAAGACCAAGCTTGCCATGATCGAAGAGCAGCGCGTGAAGGAAGAACAGCTTCGCGTTTACAAACAGCTCGTGTTCAACGTGGTCGCCGAATTGCAGAACGCGGGATGCGGCCCGGACGACAACGACGGCGAGTGGAACGATGCGGCACGTAATTCGCTCGCCCTCTACAACCGCCACGCCAAGGCGAAGCTCGAAGGCGACCCGAACGATGGCATGCTGAACGCGCTGAAGCAGCGCAGCGGCCGGATCTGTCCGCTTACCTGCAAGCCGGGTTTTGTCGTTCGCAACAACGCTTGCGTCGCGGTGCCGAAGCAGGTGCAGCGGCCGCAGCCCCAGCCGCAACAACAGCAACAGCAGCAGCCCGCGTTTACACCGCGCGGCACGATCTGCGTCCGCGGCATCTGCGTCGGGAACTGATCGCGGTCTGAAACAAAAAGGCTGAAGCGATGCTTCAGCCTTTTCTTTTTTGTTTCGCGTTTCGGCGCGGCTTAGTCGCCGAGCCCGCCCATGTACTTCTGCGAGTAAAGCTCAAGGCCGACCGACTTGATGAGCTCGAGCTGCGTCTCGAGGAAGTCGATGTGGCCTTCTTCGTCCTTCATCAGCGCTTCGAAGAGCTCGCGGGAAGGGTAGTCCTTCACCGAATGGCAGTAGGTCGCCGCTTCCTGATACAGCAGGCGTGCTTCGTGCTCGGCGGCGAGATCGCACTCCATCACTTCCTTGACGTTCTGACCGATCTTCAGCGGGTCGAGCGTTTGAAGGTTCGGCAGGCCCTCGAGGAACAGGATGCGGTCCACGAAGCGATCGGCGTGGTGCATCTCTTCGATCGACTCCTCGCGCCACTTCTTCCCGAGTTCCTTGAAGCCCCAGTTGTCCAGCATCCGGAAATGCAGCCAGTACTGGTTGATCGCGGTGAGTTCCGAGCGGAGACCCTTGTTGAGATATTCGATGACTTTGGGATCGCCCTTCATGGCGGCTGCTCCTGCGAATTTCGATGACGGAAATTTTTAGAAGAGTTCTAAAGAGAACGCAAACTCCCGATCCGTAGTTCCGGCGAAAATTACTCCGCAGCGGTCAGGGTCGCATTTGCCGGAAGGGGCTCGATCGCTGCGTTCAGCGCATCCGCGATTTTCGACGCCCCGCACTGGCTGTTCGCGGCTACGGGGCAGGCGCCACAGGCAGCGGCGGCGCCACGGCCGAGCGTTTCGTCCATGATCTTCCGGATGATGCGTGCGCAGGTCCCGCATTTCGGGCTGCAGCCCAGGCATTTGTAGACTTCGAAGGTGGAGCGCGCGGCACCTTCGGCGCGGGTGCACGACTCGCGCACCTGAGCATCGGTCAGACAGTTGCAGGAACAAACGATCACGCGCAGGACCTCGGCTGTGTAGATTAGAAATCTTCTAACCTATTGAACCTTCTTGTATTTTTCTACTTACAGAAGCCTCGGGGCGGGTCAAGCGGGTAGCGCAAGCGAGACCCGGTTCTTTCGCCCGTATCGTAACCGGCTAGACTTGACCCACAGGCGTCGCGCGGTGCCTTACCTTCTCCTTACTTCACTTCCGGCCCGGGCCGGATTTCCTGAATACCGAACCGAAAATCAAATCAATGAAACCGAAGATCGCCGTCATAGGCGCAGGGGCAATCGGAAATCTTCTTGCCGCGCTCTGGACCCGTGCCGGCGAGGACGTGACGCTGGTGGTGCGTCCCGGGCGTGTCGAAGCGCTTCGCGCTTCCGGTCTCCATGCGAGCGGCATTGCCGGCGATTTCCATGTGGTGCCCCACGTCGCCGAGGAAATTCCTCCGGGCACCGACATCGCCGTCTTCACGATGAAGACCCAGGATCTTGCCGAAGCCGTGCGCGCACAAAAGTCTGCGCTCGGGGTCGCAACCGTAGTCACCACGCAGAACGGCGTTCGTGCCCGCGAGATCGTATTCGCCGAACGCGGCGTCGAGCCGATCACCGCGATCCTGCTGCTGAACTCGTCGGCGCTGGAGCCCGGAACGGTTCGCTACAACCGCGCGGGCGACACCGTGCTCGGCGCGTCGCATTCCGGGAAGCGGCGCTCGCTGCCGGAGATGAAGCGGCTGTTCGAAATCGTTGCGCCGGTTTTTGTCACCGAAGAAATCGAAGGCGCAATGTGGTCGAAGCTAGTCATAAATTCGATGACGAACAGCCTTCAAGCACTCACCAACAAGTCGCTCAACGAATGTGTGAACGATCCTGTGATCGCGGACTTCGCAGTGGCGCAGATGCGCGAGTCGTTCGGCGCCCTGCGCGCGGCGGGAATCCCGTTGATCAATATGCCCGGTGCGCCGATGAAACTCTTTTCGCGCGCCTTGTCGCTGCCCGCATTCGTGGGCCGCATGATTCTCAGAAAGAACCTCGGCAAGGCGGAGCAGTCGACCATCATGACCTCGACGCTGCAGAGCTTGTTGCGCAAGCAGCCGACCGAAATCGACTACCTGAACGGCGAGTTCGTCAGGCTCGGCGAGAAGATCAATTTCCCGACGCCGATCAATCGCGCGATCGTCGAGGCGATCAAGCGGATCGAGAAGAGTGGTACGTTTCTCTCGCGGGATGAAATCGGAGCGATGATCGGGAAATGACCGTCACGATCTATCACAACCCATCCTGCGGTACGTCGCGCAATACGCTCGGTATCCTTCGCGCGAGCGGCGAGGTGCCGGTCGTGATCGAGTATCTGAAGACGCCGCCGGATCGTGCCACCTTGCAATCGCTTCTCGCCGTGATGGGGATTTCCGCACGCGATCTCCTGCGGGAGAAAGGCACCCCCTTTCAGGAACTGGGTCTCGACGATCCGAAGTGGAGCGACGACGAGCTGATCGATTTCATGCTCGCGCATCCGATCCTGATCAACCGTCCGATCGTGGTCACGCCGCGCGGCGCGAAACTCTGCCGGCCCTCGGAGGCGGTGTTCGATCTTCTCGAGCGTCCGGTCGCGCGCTTCACGAAGGAAGACGGCGAAACGGTTTCGCCGCAACGCTGAGATACGAATTTCAAACAGCGGGAATTGGAGGCGTGCGTTCGCATTCCCGCGCGCGATCGCGCCGGGGTATGCGGCAGGCAAGGGGCCGCCGAAGGGCGGCGGGGACGCCGGAACCTTCCGGTCCCATGACCGCCTGCACGAGTTGCGAGAAGTGTGCAGACGCGTCGTCGTCACGGGTGCCGGTAAAATCCCGGCGTCCCGCAGCGCGCGTGGCCTTTAGGCCATTCGCGCCGTCTACGCGCAGTGGGTCTCGGCCTGCTTCGCATGATCCCCGGAGGACGCACCAATTATCCTCCGCTGGCGGACCTTCCCGACTTCGCCGTACTCGCGTTGGCACGCTTTCCAGACGAAGCCGCCAAGGAAGGCCCTGTGACGAGCGGCTGGCTCGCCGGAACCCTGCGACTTCAGCCGCCGCATGCTTCGCGCGCGTAACGCGAAACCTTACGGCCACCGCCCCCGATCCGCGCGAGAACCACGCGAGCGCTCCGCGCCCCTTACGGATCAGGACGCAACGAAACTAAAGCCACACAGGCAGGTGGGGATAAATATTTCCGCAGCTTTGCCGTAACTGCCTGTGCACCAAACGAAAACCCGCTACGCACGAAAACATCTATCCCCGCTTTTGCGTACACCGGCATTGCCGTTCTTCATGGTCTTGTCATAAAACGTCGATATGTCGAGAAACATGGACAAAAAAGAAGCAATCGAAGGCTTTTCCGCGTTGGCGCAGATCACGCGGCTTGGCGCATTCCGCTATCTCGTTTCCTGCTGCCCCGAGGCGAAGAACGCAGGCGAGATCGCACGGCGCTGCAAGGTGCCGCACAATACGATGTCGACGCATCTCGCAATTCTGGAGCGCGCGGGTCTCGTCACCTCCGAGCGGCAGGGCCGCGAGGTATTGTATTCGGCCGATGTGGATGGACTTCGCGCGCTCGTCGGTTTTCTCGCCAACGATTGCTGCGGCGGCAGGCCGGAAATCTGCGGCCCCGTCTTCGGCGTTGCGCGTTGCGCGCCGAAATCCCGAAAATCCGGAGCTACCGCGTGAAGCCTTACAACGTCCTCTTTTTGTGCACGCACAATTCGGCGCGCTCGGTGATCGCTGAGGCGATCATGAATAAGATTGGCGCAGGAAAGTTCGCGGCCTTCAGCGCGGGTAGCCAGCCGCGCGGTGCGGTGAATCCGAATACGCTGAAGCTCCTGAACGGTCTCGGTTACGACACGGCGGGCTACCGATCGAAGTCGTGGGACGAATTTGCGAAGCCCGGTGCGCCGGAGATCGATTTCATCTTCACGGTTTGCGACGACGCGGCGGGAGAAGTCTGCCCGGTGTGGCCGGGTAAGCCGATGACAGCGCATTGGGGCGTCGCCGATCCGTCCGCCGTCAAAGGCAGCGAACTCGAGGTCGCGCTTGCGTTTCAGGAAGCCTACCGGTTGCTTTATCGGCGCATCGAACTGTTCGCTGCACTTCCGATCAGCGGCCTTGATACAATGACGCTGAAGGCGAAGCTCCGCGAGATCGGCCGCGAAGAGGGCGCCACCGAGAAAGCGAAGAGCGCTTCGTGAACCGCCGGGCTCTCGCAGGAGAATTCATCGGCAGTGCAATTCTTGCTGCGGCCGTGATCGGCTCCGGCATCGCGGCGCTGAATCTTTCCGGCGGCAATGTTGCGATCGCTCTGCTCGCGAATGCGATCGCGACGGGCTGCATCCTCTTCGTGATCATTTCGATTTTTGCACCGGTTTCCGGTGCGCACTTCAATCCTGCGGTCAGCATGGCGCTCGCGCTCGGCGGGGGGATTTCCTGGCGGCAGTGCGCGGCTTACGCTGCGGTGCAGACCGCAGGCATGATCGCCGGTGCCTGGCTCGCGCACGTGATGTTCGAGCTTCCGGTTTTGCAAATATCGTCCACCAGCCGGGCCGGATTCGGTACCGCGGTTGCGGAGATCGTCGCAAGCTTCGGGCTGGTGCTCACGATCCTCGGCTTGAAAGAGAAGAGCGCGGCGCAGATCCCGCTCGCCGTCGGACTTTATATTACGTCCGCCTACTGGTTCACGTCGTCCACGTCATTCGCCAATCCTGCGATTGCGGTGGCGCGTTCGCTTTCGGACACCTTCGCGGGCATCGCGCCGGCGAGTACGCCCGTTTTTATCGCCTGCCAGTTCGCGGGAGCATGGCTTGCGTTCGTGTTGGCGCGCTGGCTTTGGCCGCAACGCGCCTAGACAAACGCGATCTCCGCCCGCGGCAACGCGATTCCGCGCAGTTGCGTGTGCCAGCGCTCGCCCGGTGCCACAGGCCAGGCTTTCGTGACCGTGCCGGTGGTGACGATTTCATCGGCGGCGAGTGGTTCGTTGCCGGGATCGTTCGCGAGCAAATGCAGGAAATGTTTCAGCGCGGAAAGCGGCCCATCCAGCACATTGCGAGCGTGGCCGCTGTCCACGAGCTTTCCGTCGCGGTAAAGATCGATCTCGAAATTGCCGAGCGCCTGCAGCCAGGCCGTGCGGTCGCCTGCGACCGGCACTTTCGCGCCGAGAAAGAACATGCCGTGCAGCCCGCCGTTCGCGACCGTGTCGGGTGCCGCGAACTTCCAGTCCGGGTAATGCGACTGCACGATCTCGAAACCGTGCGAAACCCAATCGACGCAATCCAGAATTTCGGCTTCGCTCATCCCCGCGCGTGGCGCGCGTGAAAATCCGAACGCGATCTCCGGCTCCAGCCGCGGCTCGGCGAAGCGCGCGGCTTCGACACGGCGCGCCTCTGCGATATCGAACAGGGTCGTGTCGTACATGTAGCCCCAGATCGGCGCGAAGACTTTGTATTCGTCCCAGATCGTGCGGTTGGTGAACCCGATCTTGCGGCCCATGCGGCGCTCGCCGCGCGCAATCCGCTTCTCGTAAATCTGTGCTGTTACGCGGTACGCAGCGGCGAGATCCAGCCCGTCCAGCCGCTCGGTGAAGGGCTTGAGCCGCTTGCGGTGATCGACGGCGTCCAGCGCTTCTGCGGCGATCGAAGCGGTATCGAGGGTGGTTCGCATGCGAATGGCTGCCTTCTCGTCGAAACGGTTGACAGGGGCGCGCTTTCGTAGCCCCATCCCCGCCAAATCCAGAACAATGAATAAGGTGAGAGAAACAAATGTATCCGGACGTTTCCCTGCATATCAACGGCGAATGGACCAAGGGCGCGGAGGGCAAAAGCGAGCCGATTATGAACCCCGCGACCGGCGAGAAGATCGGTACGCTGTCGCATGCGACCAAGCCCGACCTCGACAAGGCGCTCGCAGCCGCCGATGCCGGCTTCAAGGTCTGGAAGAAAACGCCCGCGGACACCCGCTACAAGACGCTGCGCAAGGCTGCCGACATCATCCGCTCGCGCGCCGACGACATCGCAAAGATCATGGTGATGGAGCAGGGCAAGCCCTTGATGGAAGCCAAGGGCGAAACGCTGCTCGCCGGCGACATCATGGACTGGTTCGGTGAGGAAGCGCGCCGCACCTACGGCCGCGTCATTCCTGCGCGCGGCGAGAACATCTATCAGCTGGTCGTGAAGGAGCCGGTGGGCCCGGTCGCGGCCTTCACGCCGTGGAATTTCCCGATCAACCAGGCGGTACGCAAGGTTTCGGCCGCGATCGCCGCGGGCTGTTCGATCATCCTGAAAGGTCCAGAAGATACACCGGGCTCCTGTGCCGAACTCGTGAGGTGCTACATCGACGCGGGCGTGCCGCAGGGTGTGTTGCAGCTCGTGTACGGCAATCCGGCGGAGATTTCTTCCTATCTCATTCCGCATCCGGTGATCCGCAAGATCACCTTCACCGGATCGACGCCGGTCGGCAAGCAGCTCGCCTCGCTCGCGGGCCTGCACATGAAGCGCATCACGATGGAGCTTGGCGGCCACGCGCCGGCGATCGTCTTCGAAGACGCGAACGTCGATCAGGCGGTGAAAGTCTTGTTTACGAACAAGCACCGCAACGCCGGCCAGGTTTGCGTGGCGCCCACGCGCTTCCTTGTGCACGAAAAGGTCTATGGCGAATTCGTGCAGAAATACACGGAATCCGCGAAGAGCCTGAAAGTCGGCGACGGCCTGGACAAGGATACGCGGATGGGCCCGCTCGTCGGTCCGCGCCGCGTGGATGCGATGGAGAAGATCGTGTCCGATGCCGTGCAGAAGGGCGCGAAGATCGAATTCGGCGGCAAGCGCATCGGCAACAAGGGCAGCTTCTTCGAGCCGACCGTGCTGACCAACATCAACCACGACATGAAGATCATGCACGAGGAGCCGTTCGGCCCGCTCTCGCCGATCATGCCGTTCTCGTCCTTCGACAGCGTCGTCGAGGAAGCGAACCGTCTGCCGTATGGTCTTGCGGCCTACGCCTATACGTCTTCCGCGAAGACCGCGGGCGCGATCGGTGCTGCGTTCGAAAGCGGCATGGTCTCGATCAACCATCACGGTCTTGCGCTGCCCGAAGTTCCGTTCGGCGGCGTGAAGGATTCCGGCTACGGCTCCGAAGGCGGTTCGGAAGCCATCGAGGCCTACCTGAATACGAAGTTCATCTCGCAGCTCGGAATATAAAAGCATAGCGCGCCGGGTCCTTACCGTCGCATTCACCTTCTCCAGACACGCCGCGCGACACCCTCGCGCGGCGTGTTATATTTTTGGCCATGCGATACGTAATGGCGGCGCTTCTCGTTCTGCTCTCGCACGCCGCGCAGGCGGAACAATTTTCGCTTCGCTGCGATGACGGCGAATACAAGCCGTTGTTGTTCACCTTCGATACGCGAGCCAACAAGGCGATCTACGAATCGCCGGTGCGGGAAGAGCCCCTGCCGGGCACGATCACGCGCTCGCTCGGGAAATCCTTTCTCTTCACCGTGCAGGCAATCGGCCCCACCTTCACCGACTTCATCTGGGACGAAGGGGCGTCCGAGATGCAGATCGGCCTTCGCGGTACGCCGTTCCAGCGCAGGTTTCCCTGTGCAGCGATTCCGCTGCGACCGGTGACGGCACTGTTCGAGACGCTCTGGCCGAAGCCGTAAGCGGGACCCGCTTCAAAACCGGAATCCATGTTTCGGGCGCCTCACGAAATCGGCATGCGGCAGCTACTCGACCGCGCCACGGTTGCGGGGTAGGGATTGCCGCGAGACAGAAGGGTCCTTCACGGCATGACAGACGATCACCACGCGCTCCGGCCGGGCGCGTCGATCGCGGGTTACAACATCCTTCGCGTGCTCGGCGCGGGCGGTTTCGGCATCACCTACGAGGCCGAGAGCCCGTTCACCGGCAAGCGCGTCGCGATCAAGGAATTTTTCCCGCGCGGCATCGTCTCGCGCGAAAGCGATGCGCGTGTCGTCTTCGCTTCGCGCGATGCGGAAGTCGTCGCCTGGGCGCTGAAGCGCTTCGAATCCTCGACGCTCGACCAATGCGGCCTCCGTCACCCGCATATCGTCGATGTCATTCACTACGTGAAGGACAACGACACCGGCTACATGATCATGGAGTACGTCGAAGGCCAGACGCTCGAAGACTGGCTTCGCGCGCGGGAATACCTGCCGACGCCGGAAGAACTCGAACCCGTGCTTGCGCCTGTGCTGTCCGCGCTCGAATACCTGCATGCGCGGAACATGATTCACCGCGACATCGCACCCGACAACATCATGATAGGCAGCGACGGTGTGCCGAAGATCATCGACTTCGGTGCGATCAAGCTGATCGGGCAGGAGACGCAGCTGCGCTCGGAAGCCCGCTCGTTCATGGTGATGAAGCAGCATTACTCGCCGCCCGAGCAAACCGAAGACGGCGGCGAACTCGATCACCGCGCGGATATCTATTCGATCGGTGCGGTGCTGTATCGCGCGTTCGGAGGACTGCCGCCGGCAAGCGCGGAAGAACGCGTGCAGCGCCGTGCTTTCGGCCGTCCCGATCCTTACGCGCCGCTCGCCGAAAACGCACCGCACGTGCCTGCGGCCTTCGCCGGCGAAATCGATCGTGCGCTCTCGTTCAAGGCAGAGGAACGCCACGCCGCCGTAGCCGAGCTACGTGAAGCATTGCACTGGCCGGAAACCGCGAGCCAGCCCCCGCCGACCTTCCTCATTCCGCGCGACGAAGAAACAGAGCCCGCCTCGCGCCGCCGCGTGCTGCCGTGGCTCGTGCCGCTCGTCGGCATGGTTGCCATTGTGGCAGGCGGTGCGATCTGGAGTGGGTTCCTCGCGCTTCCGAAGTCCGAAACCGAAATCGTGAAGGCGCCGGAGCCCCCGAAACTCGACGATGCGAAAGAAATTCCACCCGTCGGCGGAGTGAAGCCGAAGCAAGAGACGAAGCAAGAGACGAAGCAGGACGCTCCCGCGCAGGAAGCGGTGGACGGCTACATGGTCGTGGTGGCCTCGCATAAGACCGAGCAGGAGACGCAAGCCGCGCTCGCCAGGCTCAAGGAACAACTACCCGCACTCTTCGCGGAACAGGATGTCGAAGTGGTCGGTGTCGATCTCGGTGATTCCGGTGCGTTCTACCGCGCGATGATCGGCCCGCTCGTGAAGCCCGACGCCGATGCGCTGTGCGACGAGTTCAAGCGCAACAACGTCGCCTGCCTCGTGCGCATGGATAACTGAGCGGGGACGGCGGTCAGCCCGGCAGGAAGGCGACCCGTGCGGCATCCGCAACCGGAACGACGGCGGTTTTGTATAACGCTTCCAGGTTTTCGCGGGTCAGCACGCTGGCAGTCCTGCCTTCCGCAGTGATCGAGCCGTCGCGGAGCAAGCATACGCGGTGTGCCGCGCGCAGCGCGTGGTTCGGATCGTGCGTCGTGAAAAGCACGCCAAGCCCCGCGCCCGTGAGCCGCTCGATTTCGTGCAGCACTTTTCCCTGGTTGCCGAAGTCGAGCGATGCCGTCGGTTCGTCCAGCACGACAAAGCGAGGCTCCTGCGCGAGCGCGCGGGCAAGCAGCACAAGTTGCCGTTCGCCGCCGGAGATTTCCGTATAGGCTCGCGGAGCGAGATGCAGGATGCCGAGCCGCTCGAGCATGTCCCGCGCGATCGCGATGTCCTTTGCGCCGGGACGCGAAAACAGCGAGCCGTAGGCCGTGCGGCCCATCAGGACGACGGTCTCGACCGTGAAGGCGAAGGTGCCGAAGTGGACCTGCGGCACATAGCCGATCAGCCGGGCACGCTCGCGCACGGAGATCGAGGAGAGTGGCCGCTCGTTCAGCATGACATCGCCGGAGCGCGGCGGCAGCAGGCCGAGCAGTGTTTTCAGAAGGGTCGTCTTGCCGCCGCCGTTCGGTCCGAGCAGCGCGAGCGACTCGCCTTCACGCAGCAACACGGAAAGCCCGCTGCCGACGAGCCGGTCGCGGTAACCGATGGCGAGGTTCCGTGCGGCAATCGTCATGACCAGTTCTTCTGCATGCTTGCGAGCAGCCAGATGAAGAACGGCGTGCCGACGAAGGCCGTCAGAATACCGAGCGGGATTTCGATTGCCGCCGCGGTGCGCGCGAGCGTGTCGATGAAGAGGAGAAAGCTGCCGCCGAGCAGAGCCGCGACCGGCAGCAGCTTCGCGAAATCGGGTCCGGTGAGCGAACGCGCGATGTGGGGTACGACGAGCCCGACCCAGCCGATGATCCCGGCGGCCGCAACGCTCGCCGAAGTCACGAGCGTCGCGGCGGCGACGATGGCAATGCGCATCGGCCCGGTGGAAATGCCGAGCGCACGCGCTTCCTCTTCGGGAAGCGACATTGCATTCATGCGATGCCGCAAGAGAAGCAGGATCAGCGTTCCGGCGGTGATGAGCGACACCAGCGATACGAGATCGGAGGCGGAGGTCGCAGCCAGACTGCCCAAGAGCCAGAACGTGATCGCGGGAAGCTGGTTATAGGGATCGGCGAGATACTTGATGAGGCCGACGCCGGAACCGAGCAGCGCCCCGATCACGACGCCGGCGAGCACGAGCACCAGAACCGGGTCGCGCATGCGCAACGCAGAGCCGATGGCATACACTGCCGTCACCGCAACGAGACCGCCGGCAAAAGCGAGGCCCTGGATCGCGAAGACGTCGAGCGAAAAATAAATACCGAGCACCGCGCCGAGCGCTGCGCCGGAGGAAGCGCCGAGAATATCCGGCGACACCAGCGGATTGCGGAACAATCCCTGAAACGCGGCTCCCGCGACGCTGAGCGCCGCGCCGACAAAGAACGCCGCGAGCACGCGCGGACCGCGCACATTGAGAATGACCGTCTCGGTCGCGCTCGAAACACCGGAAGCAGAGCCGGTGAGCTTCGCAAAGAGCACCGCCAGAACGTCGCGGAGCGACACCGGAAAGCGGCCGACCAGAAACGCGACGGCGAAGCCGGCAGCAAGGAGCGCAAGCGAGATGAGCAACCCTGTCGATGCGCCCTTTCTCATTTCAGTCTCGTGCGGTTCCACAATGACGTGCCGCTTGCCCCCACCCTGAATCCCTCCCCCGCAAGCGGGGGAGGGAAGCGAGCGATAGCGAGCGGGTGGGGGTGAGGAGAAGCATCAAGTGTTGCCCGATAGCAGGCGCGCAAGCTGCCCGTCGGAAATATCGATGTGATAGAAGCGCTTGTAGAAATCGCGCGTGAGCGCGTGCAGATCTTCCGGAAACAGGTTCGGATAGAAAAGTTTCGCAAGCCACCAGAGCCCGATCAGCCGGTTGGCCGCAGGCGGAAAATCGATCCAGCCGAACGGCAGGTTGGGCGACAGGAAAACGCGGTTCTCCTTCACCGCTCGCACCGCCGACCACGCGGGATCCTGCTTCACGCGCGAAGCGAAGTCCGGCTCGATGGTGACGATCACGTCCGGATTCCAGACCAGCACCTGCTCGATCGAAACCGTCGCCATGCCGCCTTTCGTTTCGCCGGCGACGTTACGCGCGAGCATCTCGATCGATTCGACGTTGATGGAGCCGCCGAGGCCGGTTTCAAGCCCGCGCGGACCGCGGGCGAAGTAAACACGCGGGCGTTCCTGCATCGGGATGGCGCGGATGCGTTCTGCGATCCTGCGGAAGGTTTCTTCGGTGTAGACGGCAAGCGATTCCGCGCGTTCTTCCCGTCCGAGAATCTTGCCAAGCAGACGATAGGACGCGGCGGTCGCATTGAAGCTGCCGTCGAGCAACACATAAGGAATTCCGGTCTGCTCGCGGACGCGCTCGGCGAGCGAAACGAAGGTTGAGCTGGTGCTGCCGACATCGAGGATGAGATCGGGCTTATGCGCGATCACTGCTTCGAGGTTCGCGGTGTTGCCGCGCCCGGTCATGCGTCCGAGTTCGGGTTTGGCTGCCGTCTCGGGGGTGAGAAATTCCTTCTCGGCGGGCGAGGGCGCGCGGGTCCACCCAAGCAGGAGATCCGGCGCGAGCGTGTAGAGCATGATTCCGGCGGGTGGGCCGGCCGGGAACACGCGGGTGACCTTGCCGGAGATTTCGACGGTGCGGCCCGCCGAGTCCTTGAACGGCGCAGCGCGTGCAACGCGCGGCATCAGCGCCGTGGCGCAAAGACCCGCGAGCACGGCGCGGCGCTGAAGACAGGCTTCGTTCTTCATGGAAAGCAGCCTAGCACGGAAGCTGCCGCCTTGCGTGACCGTTCAGCCCGCGAGCACCCGCGTCGACGGAAACGCGACTTCGACCAGCGTGCCGGAGTTCACCGCGCTCTTGATCTGGAAACTTGCACGGTTTGCTTCGGCGAGCGCTTTGGTGAGCGGCAGGCCGAGGCCCGTGCCTTCCTTGCGGTCGCGGCCGGAGGTGGAGAGCTGGCGGAACGGCTCAAGCGCGGCCGCGACTTCTTCCTCGCTCATGCCGACGCCGGTGTCGCGCACGCGGAGCACGACTTCGCCCTTGTCGGTAAGCGACGTGGAGAGGATCACCTGACCGCCCGGCTTTGTGAACTTCACCGAGTTGGAGAGCAGGTTCAGCACGATCTGGCGGATCGAGCGCTCGTCGGCGACGACCGGCGGCAGATTGTCGGCAAGCGCGCTGCGGATGATGATGCGCTCGCGGTTCGCTTGCGGCTGCATGATCGACATCGACTGTTTCGCGACTTCGTTCAGGTCGACGCTCGCGAAGTTGAGTTCGAGCTTGCCGGCTTCGATCTTCGAGAGATCCAGCAAATCGTTGATGAGCGAGATCAGGTGTCCGCCGGACTGGTGGATGTCCTTGAGGTATTCGCGATAGCGGTCCGAGCCGATCGGTCCGAAGCGTTCTTCCATCATCACTTCCGCGAATCCGATGATGGCGTTCAGCGGCGTGCGCATCTCGTGGCTGATCTTCGCGAGGAAATCGGATTTATGCGAGCTGGCAAGCTCGGCCTGCCGCCGCGCGCCGGTGAGTTCCTCTTCCGCGCGTTTCCATTGCGTGATGTCGCGCAGCACCGCGCAGAATTTCTGGCCGTCTTCGCCGACCTTGCCGAGGTTCATGAACAGCGGAATGAGCCCGCCGTTACGCTCGCGGCCCACCACTTCGCGGCCGTCATTCAGGATGCTGGCGACGCCGTTCGACGCGAGCTTGTCGAGATAGTCGACTGCCGCGCGATGGCTTTCCGGTGCGAACAGCATCGTGAACGAGGAATTCTGGATTTCCGCGAGGTCGAAACCGAATAGCGCTTCGGCGGATTTGTTCATGCCGAGGATCTTGCCGTCGCGGTCGATCGTCAGCACGCCGTCGGTCGCCGTATCGAGGATCGCCTGCTGTTCGCGCGTCGCGGATTCTGCGGCGCGCAGGGCATGCTCGACGCTTTCGCGCCGCTCGTCGAAGCCCGCGTTCGCGCGGCGCAACACGTAGACGAGAGCAGACTTGCCGTACCACGGCGCGGAGAAGAGCCGGGTCTCGACCGGAATCGGCTCGCCGTTCGGGCCCTGCACGGCGAGCGTGCGGGGCATGGTCGGATCGGCCTCTTCCGCCGGCGCGGTCGCACCGGAGAAGATACGGGACAGGCCGCCGTTCTTTTCCAGCGCTTCGATGCCGTCGAGGCCGACCCACTCGAACAGCGTGCGGTTGGCGTAGAGAAGTTTCTCGTCGCGATGGACGGCGATGCCGAGCGGCAGCCGGTCCATGAGCGCGCGTTCGGATGCGCCGGAAAGATCGGGCGCAGCCGGCAGAATCGGTGCGGCGGGTTGCGGGCGAACCGGCTCCGGCGCGGCACGCGTTTCCGGCTGCGTTTCTTTCGGCGCTTCCGGAATGCTTTCGACGGCGGGTTCGCTGCGCGGATCCTTCGTGCGATCGAGTTCGCGGGTGACGCGCTCGCGTTCGCGCTCCAGCGCTTCGCGCATCAGCACGCGGCCGATTTCGCGGAAGTTGGTCTGCTCCTTCGGCGTCAGCCGGTACGGGTTCTCGGCTTCTGCGCCGCGCTCGGCAGCAACGGGGGCTTCCGGTTCGGGAGCGGGAGAATCCTTGGCGGGCGTTTCCGCTGCGGGTTCTTTCGTCTCCTCGCGTTCGTGCGCGAGCGGGAATTCGTCGTTGGCGGCGGTTTCCTCGGTCGGTTCGGCAACCGGGGGCTTTGCCTTCGCGATGAAGGGAATCGCATCGCGGAATACGCCGAAGCCGCGGTAGCCGAGGAAATTACGCTCGCGGTCGAAGACGGGAAGGGCGGCGAGATCGACCGGACGCGCGGTTTCCGTTCCCGCGACCGGCCACAGCACCGAAACCCCGGACCACGTATCGCGCCGTTTCACCGCCGCGAACAGCGCATCGGTGTTCGCGATGCCGGCTCGTGCGACGAGCGCCGTCCAGTCTTCTCCGGTCTTCGCGGTGTGCGCGTTACCGACGGCGTCCGCGAGATCGGGCGAAACGCTCGTGAATTTTCCATCGGCGTCGAGCTGCCAGACGAACCGCGAAGGCGAGCGCCGGGGCTGCGCGATCACGGGTGCCGGAGCTTCGACGGGAGCCGGCGTCGCGGTCTCGTCTTCAGCCTCGTTCCAGAATTCCTGGATCTCTTCGGCGCTGACTTCGCCGTTGCCGGCGGCTGACGCAATTTCCGAAGCCGCGGGTTTGGGCTCGGCCGTGTCGTCGATGCCAAGCTCCGCCCAGAATTCCTTGACCTCTTCGTCGGAGACCGCTTCCAGATCCGCGTCGCCCGCAGGAGCAGACGTTTGTGCGGTCCGGCCGACATTGTCGTTCTTCGGCGGACCGAGCGGGATCACCTTCGGCAATTCGGTCTTCGGCTTTTCTTCGCTGCGTTTTTCTTCGTTGCGTTTTTCTTGGGGCTTCGATTCGGGTTCGGGCGCGGGTGCTGCGGCTGGGCGCTCGGGCTGCAGGAAGGAGGCGAGCATCAGCGTGTGCGATCCGACCGCGAGTTTGCGGAGGAAAATTTTGAGTACGCCGAACGGAATTTCGCCGACGCCTTTCAGGTTCGCGTCGGACAGTGCGGAGGCGGCGGTGGCATGCAGGTGCAGGAGCGTTCCGGCCGGGCCCATGATGGCCGTCGCCATCCGGTTCGCGGCCAGCGGATTGCCGGAAAGATCGAACAGCGCGAAGGGCGCCCGCTCGCCGTCGATCAGCGCGGCCAGCGCCGTCCGGATGTTGCCGTCGGATCGCTCGCGCGCAAGGCCGGTGAAAAGAATGACGCTTTGTCCGTCCGAAAGTCCGATCCGTTCGCAGCGGAAGGTCTCGGTATCTTTCGCAAGCGCGATCGCTTCGCGCCGATAAGGTCCGTTCAGCAGCAGCGTCTCGGAGAACTCTTTGGCGGCTTCCGGCATCTCGCCGAAAATGGAGGGTGCCTTTTCGATCAGCTCCGCGAGCGATGCTGCGCCATAGGCGGAAACCGCCGCGCGGTTCGCGAAGCGAAGCGTTCCGCTGCCGTCGAACACAAGCGCAGGCGCGGGTTCGAGCACCAGCGCCGCAAGCTTCGGTTCGGCAATGAGTTCGGCGAAGCCGGGAAACGAACGCATACCCATCTTCCAACGCGGGGTCCGGACGCTTGCTTTTGGCCAAGTTTAGCGACCGGATTTACACTTTCTTCATAATTTGGGCGCCCGTGGAAAGCTATTCCCGGCCTGCCGCACCACGAAACCTTTGTCCTGCAAGGTTAATCTGTCGCGGGCAGGGCCAAAACGGTTGAGCGCGGACGGGAGCCCGCGTAGCGTTATGGGAACGGGAGCGAGGGTCAGGGAGAAAGACAATGTTCGGAAAAGTTCCGGGTTTCGAGATTCCGCAGGAGATGCGTGCCTTCGCCGAGAAGAGCGTCGAGCAGGCCAAGACGGCCTTCGACAATTATATGGACCAGGCGACCAAAGCGATGAGCGCCGCGGAAAACCAGACCGATGCGGCGACTTCGGGCGCCCGCGATGTCGGCCGGCAGGCGCTTGGATTTGCTGAGGAAAACGTGGCCGCGGCGTTCGCTTTCGCCGAAAAGCTGGTGCGGGCCCGCGATCCGCAGGAAATCCTGCAGCTGCAGACCGAGTTCGCGAAAGAAACCATGCATAAGCTCTCCGAGCAGTCGAAAGCGATCGGCGAGCAGGTGCAGTCGGCCGCCCGCGAGGCGACGAAGCCAAAAGCCTGAAATCGTTTATCTTTTTTAGTGCATCGCAATATTCATGTTGCGATGCAACAAAAGGCGTGGTAGGGAGTTTCCCAAGTGAGATAGAGTCGCGGACGGAGGGTTCGCGGCGGTATCGTCCAGACAGGGAGCCCCAGTCATGACCGAGATGCCCAAATTCGAAATGCCGAAGGTTGAAGTGCCGGAAATGGTCCGCGAGTTCGCCGAAAAGGGCGTGAAGCAGGCCAAGGAAGGCTACGACAAGATGAAGGCGGCCGCCGAAGAGACGACCGATCTCCTCGAGAACACCTATACCGCCGCCTCCAAGGGCGCGACCGAGTTCAACATGAAGGCGCTCGACGCGCTGCGCGCCAACGTCAACGCTTCGTTCGACTTCACGGCCGCGATCTTCGGCACGAAGACGCTCGCCGAAGCCGCCGAGATTTCGACCACGCACTTCCGCAAGCAGTACGAAGCGCTGGCCGAACAGACCAAGGAGCTGTCCTCGCTCGCCCAGAAGATCGCTGCCGAAACCTCGGAGCCGATCAAGACCGGTGTGTCGAAGACCTTCAAGTTCTCGGCCTGAGGCCGGAACCGCCGAAAAACGAGAGGCCCGGGCGCAAAAAGCCCGGGCCTCTTTGTTTTTTCGGGCTTTTTCGCTAACCCTTGCATTGCACGGCGGTTTCTAAGACATTCCGCCCGCGCTGCGGCCCCAGGGGTCTGTTGATCCCTCGCTTGGCAGTCTGTGCAGCTGTAGCTCAGTTGGTTAGAGCGCCGGTCTGTGGAACCGGAGGTCGGTGGTTCGAGCCCACCCAGCTGTACCATTCCGCGATCAGGCTTCGCTCACCGGCCGTCAGGCTTTCCGCGATTCCAGCACGGCGAACAGCGCGAGCAGGAGCACTTTCGAGGATTCCGCCGCGACCGAGAATGCATGCAGCGGCGAAGGCGGAAGCGGCTGTCCCGCGATCACGAGCGCCGTCCGTGCACTGAGTTGCGGATAAATCCACAAGGCTTCGCACGCGAGCAGCGCTGCGATGGCGATCAAGAGAAGCAGGCGAAGCCGCGTAAGGCCGACCGCCAGAACCAGCAGCGCGAGCACGACAACAAGTCCCCACTCGATGCGGGCCAGCACCGCAAACGTGTGCGCGCCGACATCGAGCGCGACGGGCCGCGTGAGCGACGGTGCCGCGAACTTCGCGATCGTCGCGATGAACGAAACGCCGATCACGATTCCGGCCCAGCAGGCACAGAACAGTGCGATTACAGGCCGTCCAATTTGCAGTGTCACGATGTTCTCTCCGTTCCGGTTCCGGCGACCAGCGGCAGGAGCGTAGACGTATCGTCGCCCCTGTGAAACGCGATCGAAAGCCGGAAGCTGTGCGCGATCTTCGCGGCGAGCGCAGTGACCGCCGCAGCGTCGGCAGCGTTGAAAACCCGTGAGGCGGTCTCTTTGAACAGGGCCAGCCATTGCCGGAAGTGCACGTCGGAAAGCTCCGTGATCTGCAGATGCGGGCGGAGCGGCCGTCCCTCGTAGCGCCGCGTCTTCAGAAGCAGCGACGACCAGAACGCGCACATCTTGTCGAGATGCGCGGGCCAGCGATCCGGCTCGACTTCGCGAGCGAAGATCGGCCCGATCACTTCGTCTTTCAGGACGGCGTCATAAAACCCGTGGACCAGCGCGTGGATGCTGTCCTCGTTCACGGAATCGAGGCGTGCGCCGTCAAGCGGCGAGGGTTCGGCGCTGCGTACCGGAATGCTCAACGCGGCGGTCCTTTCTGCGTTCTCTTGTAACGCAAAAAAGAGCGCGCCGATTGCGATGGGTCAAGGACAGTTCCTTGCGCGCAATGCCGCTGCGGCCACGTCAGGGCAGGGATGCAACCTCGACGACGACGCTGCCGCGCTTGCGTCCGCGATCGACATAGTCATGCGCCTCGCGCATCGCCTGGAACGGAAAACTGCGGTCGATGACGGGTTTGAAGATACCGGTCTCGGCCCACGTGGCGATCTGTTGCACGAGTTCGGCGGATTCTTCGGCGGGCCCGGCGATGATGCGTTTGCCATAGAGCGCCTTCGACCAGAGCATGGCAACCATGTCCGGCAGCCCTGCCGCGATCCCGAGAAAGCGTCCACCCGGCTTCAGGACGTGCCTGCAATCGGAAAACGTGTGCTCGCCCGTGCATTCGGCGATCACGTGATAGCTTTCGCGTTCCGCCTTGAAGTCCTCGTTGCGGTAATCGATAACGCGCGAGGCCCCGAGCGATCGTACGAGATCGGCGTTCGGTCCGCTCGTTACACCCGTCACTTCCGCACCGACGTGCCTTGCGATCTGCACGATTGCGGAACCGACCGCGCCGGACGCGCCGATCACCAGAATTTTTTCTCCGCCGGCGAGGTTTGCCTTGCGGATGAAATGAAGCGCGGTGCAGCCACCGAAGGATATCGACGCGGCTTGCGCGAAAGAAAGCGCCGCCGGCTTCAGGAAAATCCGTTCGTCTTCTTTAACGATGCGATACTCGGCGTGACAGCCCATCTTCACGCCGGGAAAAGCGAACACTTCATCGCCGGGACGGAATTCCGTCACCGGCTCGCCCACCGCTTCCACGATGCCGGCAAGCTCGGTGCCGAGAATAGGCTGCCGCGGGCGCGACCAGCCGAGCGCGAGCCGCACCGCGAGGCGCATGCCTTTGGGCACGCGTGCTGCGCGCACGCGAACATCGCCGGAGTTCACCGTCGTTGCGAGAACGCGGACCAGAATCTCGCCGGCCTTCGGGACGGGCTTTTCCACCTCGCGCAGGGCAAGAACTTCCGGCGGCCCGTAAGCCGCGCAGAACCAGGCTTTCATCGCGTGGGTTCGCTTCAGGATTTCTTCCGGTAGACCGCAAGCGTCTTGAACTGTTCGACCTTGTCGAAGCCCGCGTCCTTCGCCCATTGCTCGACGACCGGCTGCGCGCGATCCCATGCCATCGATCCCGTGTAGAAGATCATGTGGCCGCCGGGGTTCAGCTTCGCCGTGAACAGATCGACGAGTTGCCGGTCGGTGAGTGCGCCGTAGGCGTCCATCGCCGGGGTGCGGAACTCGCACAAGTGCACGAGCGCCACGACATCGAAGTTCGGCAGCAGCTTCGGTTCGAGCACGTAGATGTCGCCGAAGAAGGCCTTGTAGATGCGCGATACTTCCGGACGGTCGATCGCGAGCTTCACATAGGCTTCGTATTCGCCAACCGAGGCGGTGATGCCGAGCACGCGATTGCCGAGACCGTTCTCCTGCGAGCGGATGCCGACGTGGTGATGCGTGCCGGTACCGAAGTGAAAGACGTTCGCGTCCTTCACGCCGTGCGCTTCGAGGTAGTCGGTGACATGCACGTCGCACGGGCAGACATCGTAGAACATGCCCCACGCATCCGTGTAGTAGCTCATCTTGGCCATAGGCGCTTTCTCCCTTTGCCGGTTACGTCGCACGCGCCGCTGCGGGCTGCAAGGCGACCAGGTTTTTGTGCAGCGTGCGGAGTGCGTCCGTCCGCGCGAGTGAAATGATCATGGCGTCCGGCAGGTTCCTGCCGAGCGCTTCGTACATCTGCTTCGTCGCGTCGCCGTCCAGGTTCGACGTAGAGTCGTCGAGCATCAGGATCGCGGGATCGCGCAGGATCGCGCGGGCGAAAGCGACACGCTGCTGTTCGCCGCCGGAAAGCATCGAGCCCCACTCGGCCTCCTCGTTCATGCGGCCCGCGAGATGATCGAGGCCGACTTGATGCAGGACGTCGCGCAGCCGTGCGTCGTCCACTTCGTTCTCGGGCGTCGGATAGGTGATGACGCCTTTGAGCGAACCCAGCGGAAAGTAAAAACGCTGCGGCATCGCCAGCACGTCGTCATGCGGAAGCGCGAGCTTCCCGCGCCCGAGCGGCCATATACCGGCGAGTGCGCGCTGGATGACCGATTTGCCCGAGCCCGAAGCGCCGGCGATCAGCGTGGTGTCGCCGGGGCGAAGCGAAAGCCTGTCGAGTGTTGCGATCGAGACGCCCGACGGCAGGGTGACGGCAAGATTCTCGACATCGAGCGCACCTTCGTGATGGTCGTCGATCGCGATCTGCGCGGTTGCCTGCTTTCCATCGGTTCTGACGAGTGCGGCGTCGAGCTGCACGATGCGATCCATGCTCGCCTTCCACTCCGCGATCTTCGCGTAGAAGTGCATGAGAAAGCCGAACGCGAAATCGACCCGCTGGAACGCGAGCGCACCTTGCATCAGCGAACCCAGCGGAATCGCTCCCATGAAGAATGCCGGGCTCATCACGATGGTGGGGAACACCGCCGAGAATTGCGAGATTCCGGCCGTGAAGAACGTGAGGCCGGACTGGCGGTGGATGAGCCGCGTCCAGTTCCGTACGAGGTTGGCGAAGCGCGTGCCGAGCGCCTCGCGCTCGATCTTTTCGCCGCGCATCAAGGCGATCGGTTCGGAATGGTCCCAGGCGCGCGTGATCGCGAAGCGATAATCGGACTCGAAACGCTGCTGATTGAAGTTGAGCGCGATGAGCGGCTTGCCGATCACATGCGCGATCAGCGTCGCGGTGGTCGCATAAGCGAACGCGATCCAGAACAGGTAGCCGGGGAAGGAGAGGTTGACGCCGAAGACGACGAGCGGCGCGATCGCGGACAATCCCCACAGGATGTAGGAGAAGGACACCAGCGCGATGAAGCTGCCGAGCAGATTGTAGCCGATGTCGTGCGTCTTCTGCATGAAGATCAGGATGTCGTTCGCGATGCGCAGATGCGTGTTGTCGACGTCATGTCCGAGCACGCGCATCCGGTAATGGCGGCCGTCCGCCATCCAGCGGGTGACGAATTGCGCGGTCATCCAGCGCCGCCAGTTCATGATGAGCGACTGGCCGAAATAGAACTGCGCCATGGTCGCGACCGCGGTCCACAACACGATGCCCGCGAGCAGGAACAGCGCGTAGCGGAAATCTTCCCAGTCGCGGTCCTGGATCGCGTTGAAGAAGTAAGCGTTCCAGTGGTTGAACGCGACCAGCGCGTAGACCACGCCGAACTCGGCAACGATCACGCCGAGCAGGAGCGTGCGTGCGCGCCATTTCTCCTCGGATCGAAAATAGGGCGCCGCGAGCGCAAGGAACGTCCGCAGGACTTGAAGGGCTTGTTTCATGTAAGGGGAACCGGCGAAGGATCGTTACAGGGAATATACAGGCCGGTTGCATTTCCGAAAGCTGTACGGGAACGAAGGCTTCCCGCGTTGCAGCAGGGCCAGCAGGTCTAGCGGCCGGACGGTTTGCGGTAGCGAATCCCGAGGGATTTGATGCGGGAAGCCAGCGTGGTCGGCTTGATACCGAGCAGTTCCGCCGCGCCCCCGTGTCCGAAAATCTTGCCGCCGCAGGCGTCGAGCGCAGCGGCGATGTTCGCGCGGTCCCGGTCGCGCCTTGCATCCTCCGTCACGACCTGCGCCGCGGCATTCGCAATCCGGTGGGAGGGCGCGGGCTCGGGCAGGTCGACGCGGATCTGCCCGCCGCGTGCGAGAATGGCGCCGCGCTCGATGACGTTCTGCAATTCGCGGGCATTGCCGGGCCAGGCATATTGCGTGAGCCGCTGCATGTCGGCGCTCGAAATGCGGAGCGCGGAGGAGACGCGCAGCTTGCGGTTCACGCCGCTCAGGAAATGCGCGGCAAGCAGCGGAATGTCGTCGCGGCGCTCACGCAACGCCGGGGCTTCGATCGCGATCACGTTCAAGAGGTAAAACAATTCTCCGCGAAAGCTTCCGCGCTTCGCCGCGGCCTTCAGGTCGCGGCTGCTGGAAGCGACGATGCGGACGTCGGATTTGCGCGTGGCCGCACTGGCCTGCGCGGGCAATCCGCCCTGTTCGAGAATCTGCAGAAGGCGGTCCTGTGCTTCGGGCGGCAGGTCGCCGATTTCCTCGAGATAGAGCGTGCCGCCTTCCGCAAGCTCGATGCGCCCTGAGCGGTTCTGCGCGGCATCGCCGAACAACTCGCTTTCGGATTCCGCGCGCGAAAGCGTCGTGCAGTTCACGCGGATGAAGGGCTGGTCGCCGCGCAGGCTCGTCTCGTGAATGGCGCGGGCGACGAGTTCCTTTCCCGTCCCGGTCTCGCCCGCGATCAGCACGTTCGAGCGCGACGACGCGGCGATCTCGATCTGGCGGAGCACCTGCTGCATCGCCGGGCTTTTGCCGATGATCCCGCGCCGGTTGCCTTCGATCCGGATTTCTTCCTGCAGATAAGCGTTCTCGCGCTCGAGCTTTTCGCGGAGCCGTCCGACCTCGCTGAGCGCGTCGCGCAGTTTCATGTCCGCTTCGCGCCGCTGCGTGATGTCGCGGAACACGATGACCGCACCGACCACGACGCCGCGGTCGCGGATCGGGGTCGAGGTGTACTCGACAAAGAAGAACGATCCGTCCTTCCGCCAGAACACTTCGTCGGAGACCTGATGCACGGCGCCGTCGCGGAACGCCGCGTAGATGGGGCATTCGTGATTGTGATAGTGCGAGCCGTCCGAATGGCTGTGATGCACGGTCTCGTGCATCGCTTTGCCCGTGAGTTCTTCCAGGCTCCAGCCGAGCATGCGCGCGGCAGCGGGGTTGACGAAAGTGGTTTTGCCTTCGGCGTTCACACCATAGATGCCTTCGCCGGCGGCCTCGAGGATCAGCCGGTTGTCGCGCGCAACGTCACGAAAGAAGCGTTCGCTTTCTTCGTCCGCTGCCTCTTTTTTCGGCTGCAATCTTTTCATTCGCAGCAGGGGTCCCCGGCAAGGCTACGAAATCTCGTACAGTACGATAAATCGTAGCACCTAAATCGCTGTCTGCAATCGGAAAATGCGATTTCGTCGCACTTCCATGCGGCTCCGGAAATCTTGGCATCGATGTTGCTCTTCTCTCTCCAACTCATTGTTCGAGAGGGAGTCGCAATGTCTATGTTCAGCAATCCGTTCGATCCGAAGCGCCGCCTGACGTCGGGCTGCCCGTGCGGCCAGCACGGCAGCGCGGAGGAGCACGATCAGGCGCTGCGCCTGCAGGCGCAGGAAGTGCCGTCGAGCGAAGAGAAGCGCTACGAGAATGTCGTCGCCGGAGCCGTGCTGCGTGCGATGTTTCCGCAGGACGCCGCGCGTCGTGCCTTCCTGCGAAGCGTCGGCAGTGCGACGGCGTTAGCCGCGATCTCCCAGTTCTTCCCGCTCGCAACGGCTACCGAAGTGTTCGCGCAGGCGAAACCGCTCGAGAAGAAGGACCTGAAGGTCGGCTTCATCCCGATCACCTGCGCGACGCCCATCATCATGGCGAAGCCGATGGGCTTCTATGAGAAACACGGCCTCAACGTCGACGTGATCAAGACCGCCGGCTGGGCGGTGGTGCGCGACAAGACAATCAACAAGGAATACGACGCCGCGCACATGCTTTCGCCGATGCCGCTTGCGATCACGCTCGGCGCCGGTTCGAACCCGATCCCCTACACGATGCCGGCGGTCGAGAACATCAACGGCCAGGCGATCACGCTTGCGGTGAAGCACAAGGACAAGCGCGATCCGAAGTCGTGGAAGGGCTTCAAGTTCGCGGTACCGTTCGACTATTCGATGCACAATTATCTGCTGCGCTACTATCTTGCGGAGCACGGCATCGATCCGGATACCGACGTGCAGATCCGTGCGGTGCCGCCGCCGGAGATGGTCGCAAACCTGCGCGCCGACAACATCGACGGCTTCCTCGCGCCGGACCCGGTCAACCAGCGCGCGGTCTATGATGGCGTCGGTTTCATCCACATCCTGTCGAAGGAAATCTGGGATCGTCATCCCTGCTGCGCCTTCGCGGCTTCGCAGGAATTCGTCAAAGGCTCGCCGAATACTTACGCAGCGCTCCTCAAGGCGATCATCGACGCGACCGCGTTTGCGACCAAGCAGGAGAACCGCAAGCAGATCGCCGAAGCGATCGCGCCCGCGAACTACCTCAACCAGCCGGTGACGGTGGTCGAGCAGGTGCTCACTGGCACCTTCGCCGACGGCCTTGGCAACGTGCGGAAGGTGCCGGATCGCATCGACTTCGATCCGTTCCCGTATGAATCGTTCGCCGTCTGGATTCTCACGCAGATGAAGCGCTGGGGACAGATCAAGGGCGAAGTGAAATACGCCGATGTTGCGAAGCAGGTGTACCTCGCGACTGACACCACGAAGCTGATGAAGGAAGTGGGCCTGACGCCGCCGGCTTCCACCTCGAAGAGCTTCGTCGTGATGGGCAAGACTTTCGATCCGTCGAAGCCCGAGGAATACATCAAGAGCTTCAAGATCAAGCGCACGTAAACCCGAAGTCGCCGCGGCTGGCACGATCCGGCCGCGGCGAAAGGAATTCAATATGTCTCTCTCTTTCCGCGCATCCGTCGTATCGGTGCTGATCCTCGTGCTGTTTCTCGGCAGCTGGCATCTGGCGACGAGCAGCACCGGGTCGGTGCAGCAGATGGATCCCG
>VFQR01000950.1_pt1 | contig 27132 bp, 27 predicted proteins | sample 3512321 | NCBI WGS metagenome assembly VFQR01 (sample SAMN10412374, study PRJNA504923) | tailings metagenome | isolation source: Relicate 3 Philex TSF1 revegetated site | place: Philippines: Tuba, Benguet | collected 2017-08-29 | reverse complement strand
TGGCACGAGGCCGTCTTTACAGTCGAGGAATCACGGGCAATCCAGCGTGATCAGACCGGCGCTCATACCAAAAACCTCTTTCTGTCCGACAAAAAAGGCCGGCTCTTTCTCGTCTGCGCCGAGCAGGATGCAGCGATCGACCTCAAACAGCTGCACAATCGTATCGGCGCGTCGGGCCGTTTGTCGTTCGGCAAGCCGGAAGCGATGCGGGAAACGCTCGGCGTCGAGCCGGGATCGGTGACGCCGTTTGGCGCGATCAACGACACGGCCTCCCGCGTAACCGTGATCCTCGACAGGGCGCTCGTGGAACGGGGAACGCTGAATTTTCACCCTCTGATCAATACCGGCACAACCCGCATCGAGGCGGCGGATCTCCTGCGCTTTCTGCGGGAAACCGGCCATGAACCACAAGTCATCGAAGTATCGGGCGCGAACGCTTGATTTGCATTCGGGACCGGATGCTCCCATTTATGGACGGAACGGAACTCTGGAGTTCGTAATGTTGCTCAATGAAGGCGCCGCGGCAGCGGCCCCGGCACCGGCCGGCGACCTGATCACCGACACCACCACCCAGACCTTCATGAAGGACGTGGTGGAGGAATCGAAAACGCGTCCGGTCCTCGTCGACTTCTGGGCACCATGGTGCGGCCCCTGCAAGACCCTCACGCCCGTGCTTGAGAAAGTGGTCAAGGCCGCGAAGGGCAAGGTGAAGCTCGTCAAGATGAACATCGACGAACACCCGCAAGTGTCCCAGCAGCTCGGCGTTCAATCCATTCCGACCGTGTTCGCCTTCAGCAAGGGCCAGCCGGTCGACGGCTTCATGGGCGCACTGCCCGAGAGCCAGGTCGTCGCGTTCATCGAACGCCTCGTCGGCAAAATGGAAGGCGGCGAAGCGGATCTCCTGAAGGCCGCGGAAGAAGCGCTCGCGGGCGGTGAAGCGGCCATCGCGGCGGAAATCTACGCGCAGGTCCTCGCCGAGGACGCGGAGAATGTCCGCGCGCTTGGCGGCCTTGCGCGCGCGCATGTCGCCGCGGGCAACATCGAACATGCCAAGGCAACGCTGGCGCTCGTACCGAAAGCAAAAGAAAAGGATGCCGCCGTTTCCGCCGCCCGCAGCGCCATCGAACTTGCAGAGCAGGCTGCTAGTGTAGGCGACTCAAGCGATCTGGAATCGAAAGTCGCGGCCAACCCGCTCGATCATCAGGCGCGCTTCGATCTCGCCACCGCGCTCAATGGCAAGGGCCAACGCGAAGCCGCCGCCGATCATTTGCTGGAAATCGTGCGCCGCGACCGCAAGTGGAACGATGAAGCAGCACGCAAGCAGCTCATCCAGTTCTTCGAGGCGTGGGGTCCCGCCGACGCCGCGACACTGGAAGGCCGCAGGAAACTTTCCTCGCTTCTGTTTTCGTGAGTGCAACCGGCGGATACGCCGCGGAGTACATCATGGCTTCGAACAGAACTTACAGAAACCCATCCGAGCTTCCGGCGGTGATTCCGGTTTTTCCGCTGCCGGGAGCACTGTTGCTTCCGCGCGGACAGTTGCCGCTCAATATTTTTGAGCCGCGTTATCTCGCGATGATCGACGATGCGATCCGCGGCGAGCGGTTGATCGGCATGATCCAGCCGGACGACCCGGACACGCGCGCGGCCCATCCCGCTCTCTATAAGGTTGGCTGCGTTGGACGCCTCACCCAGATTTCCGAATCCGGCGACGGCCGCTACATGATCACCCTTACCGGTATCGCGCGCTTCGCCTTGCTCGAGGAATTGAACGTCACGACGCCTTATCGCCAGTGCAAGGTCGACTTCGGGGCCTTTCCCGGCGACTTCACGCCCAACGCCGGCGCGGATGCGGTGAACCGCGAGGAACTGCTCAAGACACTCGCGATCTATTTGAAGGAAAACAACATCGAGGCGGACTGGGCGGGCATCGAGGACGCGCCGACGGAAGCGCTCGTGAATGGCCTTTCGATGATGTCGCCTTATGGAGCGCGGGAAAAACAGGCTTTGCTGGAAGCGCCCGATCTGAAGGCACGGGCGGACATCCTCATCGCCGTCACCGAAATTTCTCTTGCGGAAAACAAGGGCGACGGCGAGAAGTCGCTGCAATAGGAGCCCATATGAGCGATACCGCGTCCCAGGCCATCGATCCGAAACTGCTGGAAATCCTCGTCTGCCCGCTCACCAAGGGCACGCTGGAGTATGACCGGACGAAGCAGGAGCTTGTTTCCCGGCAGGCCAAGCTCGCCTATCCGATCCGCGACGGCATTCCGATCATGCTGCCGGAAGAAGCGCGCAAGCTCGACGAATCCGAACTCGCGAAGAAATAATCCGGCGCAGAAATTATAACGCCTCGCCGCGCAGAAGCTTCGGCACGTCGCCGGTGAGCCCGGCGGCTTCCTTGATAAAAAACTCCTTCAGCGGCGGCATCCGGTCGACCAGACCCATGCCGACATCGCGCAGCACTTTCAGCGCGCCTGAATTGTTCGAGAACAGCCGGTTCAGCCCGTCGGTCGCGAAGCTCATACCGAGCGTGTCGAACCGCCGCCATCTTTCATAACGCGTGAGCGCTTCCTGCGCGCCAAAATCGAGCCCGAGCCTCGCGGCATCGGCAACACATTCGGCAAGGGCCGCGGCATCGCGGATACCGAGATTCAATCCCTGCCCCGCGATTGGATGGATCACATGCGCCGCATCGCCGATCAGCGCCAGCCGTTCCGCCACGAATTTGCGCGCAATTGTGAAGCCGAGCGGAAACGCTTTCGGTTTCGACAGGACTTCGATCTCGCCAAGTTTCAAGCCAAATCGCCGCTCCAGTTCCACGTGAAATTCTGGCAGCGGCAGCGCGACAAGACGCGCGGCCTCGTCATTGGATTCCGTCCAGACGATGGACGATTTTTTCCCGTCGAGCGGCAGGATCGCAAACGGCCCGGCCGGCAGGAAATGCTCTTCCGCCCGGCATTCGTGATCGCGCGCATGGCCGATGGTCGCGACAATGCCAGATTGCTTGTAGTCCCAGGAAACGGTTTTGATCCCGGCCTGCGCGCGGAGCCGTGATCGTCCGCCGTCGGCGGCTACCAGCAGGCGGCTGTTGAGCGTGCCGCCTCCCGCGAGCCGCGCGGTGATCGAATCAACGTCAGTCTCAAAACCTTCGATGGCGGAAGTTTCGAACACGACACCAGAATCGTTGCAGGCCGCACGCAGCGCCTCCAGCAGATCGCGATTTTCCACCATGTGCGCAATCGGCTCGTTCGGGTCCTCATTTTTCTCGAATGCGAGAAACACCGGCCGCACCACATCGTCGAGACGGCTGTCGGTGATGATCATTTCGCGAATGGGCTGGACAGGTCCCTTGAGCCGCTGCCAGACGCCAAGCGCTTCAAGCAACCGCCGCGCGCCTGTCGCGATGGCCGACACCCGGTCGTCCGCGGCGGGCTCCCGCGCCAGTGCAGCGTCGCAGACAGCAACGCGAAAAGGCTTCAGCCCATGGCCGAGCGCCGCCGCGAGCGCTAGGCCCGCGACCCCGCCGCCCGCAATCGTCACATCCGCTGACTTGAGACGCTCTTGGTTCATTCCTTATTCTATCCCGCCATGCGCCGCGTGCGAACCTGCCCGTCCCTTGACGGGCGAAGGCACACGGCGCAATCCGGTTGCCGTTCCCGCCCAAGGCTCCTCGCAAGTCCCCCCCTGCAAGGCTACCCATGTCAGCCGCCGTCAAAGAACTTCTCGAAATCCTCGACCTCGAACCGCTTGAGGTGAATTTGTTCCGGGGCCGCTCGCCGCAGGTAGGCTGGCAGCGCGTATTCGGCGGGCAGGTGATCGGGCAGGCGCTGGTGGCGGCAACCCGCACCGTCGAAAAACGCGCAGTCCATTCGCTGCACGCTTATTTTATTCTGCCCGGCGATCCCAAGGTTCCGATCATTTACGAAGTCGACCGCATCCGCGACGGCGGCAGCTTTTCCACGCGCGTCGTAAAGGCGATCCAGCACGGCAAGGCGATCTTCTCCATGTCGGCGTCGTATCATCGCGACGAAACCGGCTTCTCGCATCAGGCGCCGATGCCGGACGTACCCTCGCCCGAACAACTGCCGAGCGAACAGGATGTGAAGGAGCGCGTGCTCCCGATGATGCCCGATCCGGTGCGCAACTATTATGAGCGCGATCGTCCGATCGAACTACGCCCGGTCGAATTCGCCCGCTACATTTCGAAAGACCACCGCGATCCCAAATTCAACGTCTGGATCCGCGCCACCTCGAAACTGCCGGACGATCCGGCGATCCACCAATGCGTGCTCGCCTATGCGTCAGACATGACGCTGCTCGACTCGGCACTGATTCCGCACGGCCGCACGGTTTTCGAGAAGGGTATTCAGGCCGCGAGCCTCGATCACGCGCTCTGGTTTCACCGCCCGTTCCGCGCCGACGACTGGCTTCTCTATGCGCAGGACGCACCGAACGCGCAGAATGCGCTCGGCTTGTCGCGCGGCCTGATCTATTCCCGCGATGGAAGGCTCGTTGCATCGGTGATGCAGGAAGGCCTGATCCGGGAGCGGCGGGAATAATCTGGCGCGGCCTTATCCCCGTCTATTTGACCAAGCCTTCGCCGATGGGCCGATTCCGCGCGTGATTGGAGCGGCTTCCCCCGCTTAATTTTTCGGCAGTTTCCCGGTATCGTTTCACCCCAAGCGGCTGCCGAAAAACAGTGCAGCAAGAGTGGGCCAACCATCCGTGCCGCCGCCGGGGGAAACGACCATGAAGCTCGTCATCGCCATCATCAAACCGTTCAAGCTTGAGGACGTACGCGATGCGCTCACCGCCATCGGCGTGCAGGGCATCACGACTACCGAGGTGAAAGGGTATGGCCGCCAGAAGGGCCACACCGAAATCTACCGCGGCGCCGAATACGCCGTGAACTTCCTGCCGAAGGTGAAGATCGAAGTCGCCGTCGGCTCCGACCGGGCCGACAAGGTGGTGGAAACGATCAAGAACGCGGCGAAGACCGGCCAGATCGGCGACGGAAAAATCTTCGTCCATTCCATCGAACACGCACTTCGCATCCGTACCGGCGAAACCGACGCCAACGCACTCTGAACAATCCGATGGGGGCTTCCATGAAATCCAATTCGGGGGCGCGTCACACGTGCGCCCTGTTGCTGGCGTCCGCGCTCGCGGTATCCGGCACGCCGGCATTTGCCGAAACATCCACCATCGACGCGGCCGACACCGCGTGGATGATCGCGGCCACCGCACTCGTGCTGATGATGACGATCCCGGGCCTTGCTCTTTTCTATGCGGGCATGGTGCGGAAGAAAAATATTCTCTCGACGATGGCGCAATCGCTCGCCGCCGTGATGCTCGTTTCGATTCTCTGGATGATCGCGGGCTACAGCCTCACCTTCTCCGGTGACGGCGCGGTGATCGGATCGCTCGACCGCATTTTCCTCTCCGGGATGGAAATGAACTCGGTCAACGCGCTCGCAAAGAACATTCCGGAAAGCCTGTTCATGACTTACCAGATGACATTTGCCGTCATCACGGTGGCGCTTGTTGCGGGCGCGGTCGCGGACCGCATGCGCTTCTCGGCGTTTCTGCTGTTCGCTGTGCTGTGGCTGTTCGTGGTCTATGTTCCGATCGCGCATTGGGTCTGGGGCGGCGGATTTCTCGGAGCCATGGGCGTGATGGATTTTGCCGGCGGCCTTGTCGTGCATCTCAACGCCGGTGTCGCGGGCCTCGTCGCCTGCATCGTGCTCGGCGCACGGCGCGGCTACCGCAAGGAAAATATGTCGCCGCATGATCTGTCGCTTGCCGTGATCGGCACGGGACTGCTCTGGGTCGGCTGGTTCGGATTCAACGGCGGCTCCGCCATTGGTTCCGGCGGGCGTGCGACCATGGCGATCCTCGCGACACATCTCGCCGCCTGCGCCGGCGCGCTGGTCTGGATGGCGTGCGAATGGTGGACCCGCTCGAAGCCGTCGGTACTCGGCATTATTTCCGGTGCCATCGCGGGTCTCGGCACGATTACACCGGCATCGGGCTTTGTAATGCCCTGGCATGCGCTGGTGATCGGAGCCCTTGCGGGCGGCATCTGCTTCTGGGGTTCGACTTGGCTGAAGGAACGCCTGAAATACGACGACTCGCTAGACGTGTTCGGCATCCACGGCATCGGCGGCATTCTCGGCACGTTCCTCACCGCGATCTTCGCGGTCGGTGCGTTGTCGGCCACCGCCGAAAACCCCAACGGCAGTTCGGGCTTGCTGGAAGGCAACGCGGGCCAGATCCAGATTCAGTTGCTGGGCATCGCTGTCACGGCACTCTGGTGCGCGATCGCGACTTTCATCGTGCTGAAAGTCGTCGGCCTGTTCACGCCCCTCCGGGTTTCTCCGGACGAGGAGCGCATGGGGCTCGACATCACGCTGCACGGCGAATCGATCCAGACCTGATCGTCATCGCCCACACCAAAAAGCCGCGCGCGGCATTCGTCACGCGCGGCTTTTGCTTTGTGGTTTTCCGGTGGGAAATTTCCCGGATTACTGCCTGTAACGCCGAATTTCGGGCCTATCGGATCGATTTGCCCACGAAATAGGCATGCTTGGCGCGGATTCACGCGGCACCCCGCAAAACCCCTGTAGCCATTCCGGTCCACGGCCGGAAAGCCTCGCCGATTCAACGGCCTCCGTCCGGAATGAGAGTCTGGCACGCGGCTTGAATCCCACTGTCGCGGCTTAGGCCCGGGACGCGCGTAACTGCACTTTTCGAGGCACGAGCCCCATCGGAACGCCCAACGGGCGCTTTCTGCGTCCGGAATGGGATCTCACGGGGACAAGGAACCACATGAAAGTTGTTATGGCCATCATCAAGCCGTTCAAGCTGGAGGAGGTGCGCGACGCCCTCACTGGCATCGGCGTTCACGGTCTCACCGTGACAGAGGTCAAGGGCTACGGACGGCAGAAGGGGCACACGGAAATCTATCGCGGCGCTGAATACGCCGTGAACTTCCTGCCGAAGCTCAAGGTCGAAGTCGCGGTCGGGTCCGACCTAGTCAAGAAGGTGATCGCTGCGATCACCGGAGCCGCCAAAACCGGCCAAATCGGCGACGGGAAAATCTTCGTCTATCCGATCGAACACGCAGTGCGCATCCGCACGGGAGAGACCGATGCAGACGCGCTCTGATTCTTTCAGCTTTGGAACGGAGAGTTTCCTCATGAAGGCTACGAACTGGCTCCGCGCGGGCTTGCCCGCGCTGCTTACGGCGATGCTCGTCGCCGCGCCGGCGGTTGCCGCCGACGCGCCGCCGATCAACAAGGCCGACACCGTCTGGATGATGGTTGCGACCGTCCTCGTCCTGTTCATGACCGTGCCGGGCCTCGCGCTCTTCTACGGCGGTCTCGTCCGTCAGAAGAACATGCTCTCGGTGCTGATGCAGGTTCTCTACACCGTATCCGTCGCGATCGTCCTCTGGGTCGTCATCGGCTACAGCCTCACCTTCACTGGCGGCTCGGCCTTCATCGGCGGTTTCGACAAGGCATTCCTCGCCGGCATCGCTCCGGACAGCCCGGGCGGCACTTTCTCGGTTGGCGTCGCCATTCCGGAAATCGTGTTCGTGATGTTCCAGGCGACCTTCGCCGGCATCACCGCATCGCTTCTCCTCGGCTCGCTCGTGGAACGCACGAAGTTTCTTGCCATCGCGATCTTCATTCCGCTCTGGCTGATCTTCGTGTACTTCCCGATTGCGCACATGGTCTGGTACTTCGCCGGTCCTGACGCGATCGACGCGGCCGCGAAGGCTTTGGCTGCGGCTCCTGCCGCAGGTAAGGCTGCGGCGCAGGCGAAGCTCGACGAAGTCATGGCGGACGCGGGCTACATCTTCTCCGCGGGCGCCCTCGACTTTGCGGGCACATCAACTCGGGTATCGCAGGCCTCGTCGGCGCGATCGTCGTCGGCAAGCGTATCGGCTACGGCAAGGACCTTATGCCTCCGCACTCGCTCCCGATGGCTTACATCGGCGCCGCGATGCTCTGGTTCGGCTGGTTCGGCTTCAACGCCGGCTCGAACCTCGAGGCGGTCGGCTCCGCCGTGGTGGCCTTCGTCAATACCTTTGTCGCGACCGCTGCTGCGGCGCTGGCGTGGGTCATGATCGAATGGATCATCAAGGGCAAGCCGAGCCTTCTCGGTGCGATCTCCGGCGTCGTTGCCGGTCTCGTCGCGGTCACTCCCGCGGCCGGCTTTGCCGGACCGATGGGTTCGATCGTGCTCGGCCTCGTGGCCGGTGTCGTGTGCTTCTTCTTCTGCACCACGGTGAAGAACGCACTCGGCTACGATGACGCGCTTGACGTCTTCGGTATCCACGCCGTCGGCGGCATCATCGGCGCCCTCGGCACGGGTATCCTTGTGAACCCGGCTCTCGGCGGCACCGGCGTCTACGACTACGTCGCCGGCAAGGTTGCAGACTACGATCTCGGTACGCAGATGATCGCCCAGCTCACGGGCGTCTGCGTGACCGTCGTCTGGTCTGCCGTGATCTCCTTCGTTCTGTTCAAGATCGTCGACATCATCGTCGGGCTGCGCGTCAAGCCGGACGTCGAGCGCGAAGGTCTGGACATCAACGACCACGGCGAACGCGCCTATCACTCTTGATCGATAGGACGGGTGGCCTCAGACGCCCGTCCTACCAGTCAGCAAGGGCCCCGGTGAAAACCGGGGCCTTTGTCGTTTTGAATCACTTGATCCGGCAAATCGGCCTCTGTTTTCAGCGTAAAACCGGCCGCCGTTCTCCGATGGTTAATTGCCCCTTAACCCGCCCTTCCTAGGGTGGGCGCCTGTACTCAGTGCGCGGGTCGAAACCAATGACCAATGGCGAACACGCCGGGCGGCGCGGTGCGGCGGATGCATCCGGCCGCTCTCCTTTCGTTCGCCTGACCGAGCTGCTCGGCGACGCAAAGCCCGGCAAGCCGCTGATCAATCTTTCCGTCGGCGAGCCGCGCCATCCGATTCCCGCTTTCGTCGAACCGGTGCTGCGCGAGCACAACAAGCTGTTCGGCAAATATCCGATGTCGCGCGGCACCGATCGTTTTCGTGCCGCCGCCGCCGACTGGCTTGGCCGCCGCTACAAGCTCGCCCGCCCTGTCGATCCCGTCTCCGAAGTCATCGTTCTGAACGGCAGCCGTGAAGGACTGTTCCTCGCCGCCATCGCCGCGCGCCGCTATCTGCCGGCCTCGAAGAACGCGGTGCTGCTGCCAAATCCATTTTATGCGGCCTACGGCGCCGGTGCAGAAGTCGCGGGCTGTGAGCCCATCGCACTCTCCGCAACGCGCGAGCGCGGCTTCGTGCCAGACTATGAAGCGATCCCGGACGATCTGTTCGCCCGCACTGCAGTAATTTTTGTCTGCTCGCCGGCAAACCCGCAGGGTTCGGTCGTGCCGCGTGCGTCACTGGAAAAACTCGTCGCTCGCGCGCGCAAGCACGGCGCGCTGGTGTTCGCCGACGAATGTTATTCGGACATCTGGCTGAAGGACGAAGCGCCTGCCGGTGTGCTGGAAGCTGCCGGGAACGACTTCAAAAGCGTTGTCGCGTTTCATTCCCTGTCGAAACGCTCGAGCCTGCCGGGCCTGCGCTGCGGTTTTGCCGCAGGAGACAAAAGTTTTCTCGCCGCTTTCATGGAGCTTCGCAACGTCGCCGCCCCGCAGGTTCCCGAACCGGTGCAGGAAGTGGCTGTCACTGCATATAGCGACGAGGCGCATGTCGCGGAGAACCGCCGCCTCTATCGCGCGAAGTTCGATCTTGCCGACCGCATCCTGGGAAAGAAATTCAATTACCAGCGGCCGGAGGGCGGATTTTTTCTCTGGCTCGATGTTTCGAAATTCAGGGACGACGAAAGCGCAACGCTGAAGCTTTTTCGCGAAGCGGGATTGCGCGTTGTGCCGGGCAGCTATCTCGCCCGTCCGACCGCGGACGGAAACAATCCCGGCGCGGGTTACATCCGCGCGGCACTCGTCGACGATCTCGCCATTACCGAAGAGGCGCTGAAGCGCTTCGCTGAAATTCACGGCTGAACGGAAGACCTGTCATGCGCACCATGAGCCAACGCGGCAACACGATCCTCCCCGATGCCATCGGCGGCGCGCTGCGTCGCAGGATGATAGAGATGGGGGGCCTCGCGATCATCGCCGCCACCGCGGGAATCATCGCAGCACTGGCAACCTGGTCGGTGAACGATCCGAGCTACAACAACGCGGTCGATGCGCCGGTTTCCAATCTGCTGGGCCGTCCGGGCGCAATTGCCGCCGACTTTTTGATGCAGTCGTTTGGCATCGCTGCCGTCGCGGTGATCCTTCCGTTTGCCGTCTGGGGCTGGCAGATCCTGACTCATCGCCCGACCGCTTATGTGAAAACACGCCTCGCCGCCTGGATCGTCGGTATCGCGCTCGCTGCCGTTTTCGCCTCGTCGTTGCCTGTCTCGCCGAAGTGGCCGTTGCAAACGGCGCTCGGCGGCGTGGTTGGCGACACACTCCTGAGACTTCCCGCATTTTTCACCGGCGCACTCTCAAGCGAACTGCGGATTTTCGCAGGGCTTGTATCCGCGCTGCTCGGCGTGATCGCGCTCTCGCTCGCCTGCGGTGTGGCGCTCTCGGCAACCGAAGAAGCCGAATATGAAACTGAAGAGGAAGAAGAGGAAAGCAGCGGCTCGCTCGTTTCCATTGGCGCCATCGCCCATGCTTTCTTTGCATTGAAGGCGCGGCTCTCGGCCCGTACCAGCATCGGTGCAAAGCTCGCCTCGCTCCGTGCATTGTTCGGTGAAATCTTCGCCCGCGAAGCTCCGGTTGCTCCGCGTCCATCCGCCCGCCGCGAACCTTCGCTCTCCGAAGTCATGGGCCGTGTCGAGCAAGGCGCTGACATGCATGACGACGACGAAGAAGAGGATGAGCCACAGCCGAAATATGGCCGTGCGGCACCGGCACCCAAGCGCAAGGTTGGCTCGCGCGCGCGCCGCGGCCGCTATGAATTGCCTCCGCTCGACGTGCTCGCCGCGGCACCGAAGGAACGCGCACCCGCGCTATCCAACGCGGCCCTCGAAGAAAATTCCCGCATGCTGGAAGGCGTACTGAAGGACTTCGGCGTTCAGGGCGAGATCGTGAATGCACGTCCCGGCCCGGTCGTGACGCTGTACGAACTCGAACCCGCCCCCGGCATCAAGTCCTCTCGCGTCATCGGTCTAGCGGACGACATCGCCCGCTCCATGAGTGCGGTCTCCGCGCGCGTCGCGGTCGTTCCCGGCCGCAACGCCATCGGCATCGAGCTTCCGAATCCGCGCCGTGAGAAGGTCGTGTTGCGTGAACTGCTTTCACAGACCGACTTCAAGAAAAACGAAGCCGGTCTCCCGCTCTGCCTCGGCAAGGGCATCGGCGGAGAGCCCACGATCGCCGATCTCGCGCGCATGCCGCATCTGCTGATCGCGGGCACAACCGGCTCCGGCAAGTCGGTTGCGATCAACACAATGATCCTGTCGCTGCTCTACAAGCTGAAGCCGGAAGAATGCCGGCTCATCCTGATCGACCCGAAGATGCTCGAATTGTCCGTCTATGACGGCATCCCGCATCTGCTGGCGCCCGTCGTTACGGACCCGCGCAAGGCGATCATCGCGCTGAAATGGGCCGTGCGCGAAATGGAAGACCGCTACAAGAAGATGTCGAAGGTCGGTGTTCGCAACATTGACGGCTACAACGCCCGTATGGCCGATGCGCGCGAGAGGGACGAGAAGATTGTCCGCACCGTGCAGACCGGTTTCGACCGCGAGACCGGCGAAGCGATTTACGAAAAAGAGGAAATGCCGCTCGATCCGCTGCCCTACATCGTCGTGGTCGTCGACGAAATGGCGGACCTGATGATGGTGGCCGGCAAGGACATCGAAGGTGCCGTGCAGCGCCTCGCGCAGATGGCCCGCGCCGCCGGCATCCATGTGGTGCTCGCCACCCAGCGTCCGTCGGTCGATGTCATCACCGGCACCATCAAGGCGAACTTTCCGACGCGTATCTCGTTCCAGGTCACGTCCAAGATCGACAGCCGCACCATCCTCGGCGAACAGGGTGCCGAACAGCTCCTCGGTCAGGGCGACATGTTGTATATGGCCGGTGGCGGCCGCATTTCCCGCGTCCACGGCCCCTTCGTTTCGGACCGGGAGGTCGAGCGCGTCGTGCAGCACCTCAAGGAACAGGGCGAACCGGAATATCTCGAAGCCGTCACGGCGGAACCCGCCGAAGGCGAGGACGGGGCCGTATTCGACAAGGGTGCCTTCGGCGGCGAGGGCGAAGGCGGCGACCTCTATCAAAAGGCCGTTGAAATCGTCGTCCGCGACCGCAAGGCGTCCACGAGCTATGTGCAACGCCGTCTCCAGATCGGCTACAATCGCGCCGCTTCGATCATCGAACGGATGGAGAAGGAAGGCATCGTCGGTGCCGCCAATCACGCCGGGAAACGTGAGATCCTCGTGAACGAACGCGCCTAGAAGCCTATTGACGGCACGCCACCTCACCGTCAAATCGCCATAGCGAGTACCTAGATCAGTTGCGGCCGGACGAGCCGGCCGGGAGCCCAGAATGTATTCAGCCCGCGCGAGCCGACTTTCCTTCTCAGCCTTCCTGCTTGCGGGAACGCTCGCGTCCGGCCTCGCCTTGGCCCAGTCCCAGCTTCCGAATACGGCACCGATGCCGCCTTCGCGCGAAGCGTCGCCGCGTCCCGGTGTCGCCGCGACGGTCCCCGGCGCTCCGCAGCAGATCAATCCCGCCGCGATGAACCGGCCCGTCTCGCCGGTGGTGAATTCGCCCGAGGACCAGAAGAAGCTGATCGAGAAGGTGAACAGCTATTTCAATTCGATCACCACGCTCGTCGGCAATTTCGTGCAGATCGGCCCGGACGGCAGCAAGACCGAGGGCGATTTCTACATGCAGAAGCCCGGCAAGGTCCGCTTCGACTACAATCCGCCGAGCCCGGTCGAGCTGATCTCCGACGGCAGCTCGGTCGTGGTGCGCGACCGCCGTCTCGCGACGCAGGATCTCTATCCGCTCTCGCAGACGCCGCTGAAATTCCTGCTGTCCAACAAGCTCGACCTTGCGAAGGACACCAATGTCGTCGGCGTCTTCCAGGACAGCCTGTTCACGACCGTCACGATCGAGGAAAAGCATCCGATCGTCGGCACCCATCGCCTGATGATCATGTTCGGCACCGAAGACAACCAGATCAAGCAGTGGACCGTCACCGATCCGCAGGGCTATGACACGACCGTCTCGGTGTTCAACCTGAACAACAAGCAGAAGCCGGACCCGGCGCTGTTCAGGATCAACTACGAGCGCTTCCCCACCATCCAGCAGTAAGCGGTTCGATGTCCGTCAGCATCGCGACGTGGAACATCAATTCCGTTCGCCTGCGGATGCCGATCGTCCGCAAATTCCTGAAGCAGCATGAGCCGGATATTCTCTGCCTGCAGGAAACGAAAACGCCGGACGAATTTTTTCCGCGCGAAGAATTCAGGAAGCTCGGCTACGAACACATCGCGCTGCACGGCCAGAAGGGCTATCATGGTGTTGCCGTCGTCTCGCGCCGTCCGATTGAATCGCTTTCAAAGGACCGGTTTTGCGACAAGGATGATGCTCGCCACATCGCGGTGAATTTCAAGAAAGGCAAAGGCCTTTCGGAAAATTTTACGCTGCATAATTTTTACATTCCCGCGGGCGGCGACATTCCCGATCCGGAACTCAATCCGAAATTCGCGCACAAGCTGAGCTTCCTCGACGAACTGCTCCAGTGTCCTGCCAACCGCGATGCCGCGAGCGGCAGGAATTCAATCCTTGTCGGCGATCTCAACATCGCTCCGCTGGAGAACGATGTCTGGAGCCACAAGCAGATGTTGAAGGTCGTCAGTCATACGCCCGTCGAAGTGGAAAAATTCACCCGCGCGCAGGAATCGGGCCGCTGGATCGACGTGATGCGCGGCTTCGTCCCCAACGAAGAAAAACTCTACACTTGGTGGAGCTATCGCGCCGCCGACTGGCTCGCCTCGAACAGGGGCCGCAGGCTTGATCACGTCTGGGCCAGTCCGTCGCTGCAAGGTGCGGCACAGGAAATGAAAATCCTGTCGAAGGCGCGCGGCTGGGAACGGCCCTCGGACCACGTCCCGGTCATCGTCAAATTCGATTTGTGAAGCTCAGCCCGCTTCGCGTTCGCCCGGCGGAGGCACCGGCGGCTGGAAATTCGGCGCCACAAGATCGAGTTCGCTCAACGCAACTTCAAGCCGGCTGGCGATTACCTTCCGCAGTGCCTGCGCCGAACCCGGCTCGCCCTCCAGCATCCGGAGAAAAACCCCGCGCGGAATCTTGAGAAGTGTCGAAGGCTGTGCCGCCGTAGCGGTGGCCGGCCGGATCGTATCCACGATCAGCGCCGTCTCGCCGATCAGCGTGCCCGGAATCGCAACCACAGAATCGGAACGCTGCTTGTCGCGCGCGCTCGTCAGCACCAAGGCGCCAGCCTGCACGACATAGCCGGCATCCGCGGGCTCACCTTCCTCGAACAGCAATTCGCCCGTCTGCAAATGAACGCGCTCGGCGCTGATCGCGATGATCCGCAGCGCTTCCCGTCCCAGAATATGGAAGGTCGGAATGCGGTCGAGGAAATCCATGTCCTGTTCGAGCGCCATTCCGATGCCTCAGGGCAGGAGTTTGTAGCCGCCGGCTTCCGTCACGAGCAGCGAGGCGTTGGCGGGATCCTTCTCGATCTTCTGCCGCAGCCGGTAGATGTGCGTTTCCAGCGTGTGTGTCGTCACGCCGGAATTATAGCCCCAGACTTCCTGCAGAAGAATCTCGCGCGACACCGGCTTTTGTCCGGCGCGGAAAAGATAGCGCAGGATCGCCGTCTCCTTGTCGGTCAGCCGGATCTTCAAATTCTTTTCATTGACCAGAAGCTTCGCGCCGGGACGGAAACTGTACGGACCGATCGGGAAAACCGCGTCCTCGCTCGCTTCGTGGCTGCGAAGCTGCGCGCGGATGCGCGCAAGCAGCACGGCAAAACGAAACGGCTTCGGCACGTAGTCGTTGGCACCGGCTTCCAGACCAAGAATCGTATCGGAATCGGTGCCGTGTCCGGTCAGCATGATCACCGGCGCCTTGAATCCGTTCTTGCGCAGCACGCGGACGGCATCGCGGCCGTCCATGTCGGGCAGCCCGACATCCATGAGCACCAGATCGATGTGTCCGTTCTTGGCTTCCTGGATCGCGGCCTGCGCGGAATCGACCGCGTTGGTCTCGAATTCCTCGTGCAGCGCAAGCTGCTCCACCAGTGCTTCGCGCAGCTCCGGATCGTCGTCGACCACCAGAATTTTGCGTGCGTTCGCCATGATTCCCGGGACCTTTGCGGCAAGTTTACAACATCGGCCCGGCCGGGCCAGATAGCCAGCCGGGCCGGAAAGCGCGGAACTAGCCATAGTCATACGTTTGGCAGCAAGCCGAAGAACGCCATTCTACGGAATCGTGATGAATCGAAAACGTTCCGGTTTTCTTCGCATCGTCCGGGTAGCAGCCAAGCCCGGTTTCCGTACGCGCGGCATCCTGCGCGCGGGAAATCTCGCCCTTTCGGTATCGCTGGGCCGCGGCTCGATCCGGGCTAACAAGCGCGAGGGAGACGGATCGACCCCGCGCGGCCGCTTCCGGCTGCTACGACTTTGGTGGCGACCCGACCGCTCGCCTCGTCCGCAGAGCGGCCTGCCGGTCCGGCGAATCACACTCAATGACGGCTGGTGCGAAGACCCGAACGACCGCAATTACAATCGGGCCGTTCGCGTGCCCGCATCGAGCGGCGCGGACCGGCTCTGGCGCGAGGATCACCTCTACGACTTCATCATCGAACTCAGCCACAACACACGCCCGCGCATCGCAAACATGGGGAGCGCGGTGTTCATCCACTTCGCACGCGAAGGCTTCAAGCCAACCGCAGGCTGCGTGGGCTTGCGGCCTTCCGACATGAAGCGATTGCTGCCGCATCTTTCCAGAAATACGCTGATCGAGATTTCATGAGAGGCACCCGATGGGCTGGCTCCGGAAAATTTTTGGCACACCGCCAAGTGGAAATCCCTGGCAAGATTTTCTCGAACTCCTCGGTGAATGGAAACTGCTCCGCCGCGGTGTAGCGATCGGATTGCTGATCCTGTTCTGGGGCAACTGGCCGATGATGGGTGTCGTACTCGTTTCGTGGTCGATGTACGAAGCGGTCGATTACGGCTCGGATTGGCTGAAGGCGTGGTGGCGGGGCAAAAAGGAAAAATAGGCCTTATTTTCCCCGTTGCGATTCCGCGCGCACATCCGAAGGCGAACCGCCGAACCGGCGCCGGAAGGTGCGGTTGAAATAGGACAGGTCTCCGAAACCAACCAGATAGGCGATATCACTGATTGTCCGGCCGGCATGACGCGGATCCGTCAGCATCCGGTGAGCGCGCAGGAGCCGGTGGCCGACAACGAATTCCGAGAACGTCGTTCCGGTATTTTCGAACAGCATATGCACATAGCGCGTGCTGACGCCTTGCTGGGCGGCGACGGTGGAGACAGACAAGGCCGGATTTTCAAGGTTTTGAAGAATATGTTTCTTGACGGAGGCAAAGCGGCCCGCCTGCCCGCCGCGCGCGGCGGCAAGCTCTCCTCCGTCGCGCGAACTGCCGACGACCAGCGCCACGAGATCATGAACGTGACTGACCACGAGACGCTGCGCCTCCGCCGTCGTTATCGACTCGCGCGCGTCCAACATGTCGAGATAATCGACCAATAGGCGTCCTGCCTCGAGACCGGGCGGCAGATGCTGCCGGGAAAGATTCTCATAATCGTTCACGAGCGGCTCGATGAGACGGCGCGAAAGGCTCAGGGCAAGAATTTCTGTATTGGTACGAATGTCCATCATCCCGACGGCTTCTGAGCGATCGGATCTCGAATAGCCGATGGATCCGGGAAGCACGGAATTTTCATGCCCATTCCAGAGAAAGGTCGCGCCGCCGGAAAGAATGACATTGAGATGCAGGTCGTCTTTGTCCGGCTGCTTGTACCTTCGCCCCCGCATGGGCGAAAGCCGCGTGCGCGATTCAATCAGCCCGGGGAGAGCGCGAACGTTGGTTTCGAAAGAGAAGATTGAATCGTTTCGCGGCGTCAGGTCGGCACGTACAACCTCGCGCCGGAAGACATCGTGAAACCATTCCTTCTCGGCGGATGACGAGTGTTCGTCGATCCGAAACCTGCGGCGGGAAAAATCCGGCGCTGTTGTCTGCATGTCCAAAACCGCAAAAAAGCGGATACAAGGAAAAAATATGAATCAAAAAAATACGCCGAAAGCGTAACGCGGACCGTTTTCTCAGTCCACTTTGCGGACTTCACTATAGTCCTGTGTTTCTTCCGTTTAGTCCGGTGCTGCCCCTCGGCCCTGTTACCATTCGGCCGCAGCTCCGATAGAAAGTTGCGCCAGTTCCGCGCAATCCTGCCCGCATTTCTCCCCCGTCCAAGCGGCACGTCGCTGCCGTCCGTAATGATGCAGCAACAATTCAGGACGGGTGGGCGGAATGAATATCGGAAATTTTGCATGGCGTGCCCTTTGCGGCGGCGCGGCACTGGCTTTTTCGGCCGGAATCTTCAGTGAAACCGTAATCGCCGCGGACTCGCGCCCATCATCCGGACAGGGTCCAAAATGGGGCTCGCATATCGACCTCGAAGCCAAGTGGGGCAACCGCCGCTCGCTCGGCGACATCGGTCTGTTCGCGCCGTTGTGGCAGGACCGGAATTCAATTTTCTTCACCGACCTCCGCGCACGCTTCGACAACGATGAAGGGCGCGAAGGAAATTTCGGATTCGGTTATCGCCATATGAATCCGAACGGCTGGAATCCGGGCGTTTACGGTTACTACGATGCGCGGCGCTCGCCCTCCGGCAATGTCTTTCAGCAGCTCACCCTCGGCGCGGAAATGCTTTCGGCGGATTTCGACCTGCGCGCCAATCTCTACATTCCTTTCGGCAAACGCGAGTACGTAATCGGCGGCGGCGCGGGTGGCGCGCCCTTCGCGCAATTCGCCGGCGGCACCATCCAGATCGTCACGCCCGGCGGTCAGCTCGTGGAACGGTCCCTGCGCGGCGTGGATGCCGAGATCGGCTGGCGTCTCCCGGTCTTCCCGCTTCAGAGCATGACGCAGCTTCGCGCCTATGCGGGTGCGTTCTGGTTCGACGGCGAAAACCTGATGAGCGACATCGCGGGACCGCGCGGCAGGCTGGAGCTCAGCTTCGACAACCTTCCCTATCTGAACGAAGGCTCGCGCTTCACGCTCGGCCTGGAAACGCAGCACGACAATGTGCGCGGCACCAACAATTTCGTGCTGGCCCGCCTGCGGATTCCGCTGCAGCCGGTGAAACATGCGAGCACGCAACTGACCCCGCAGGAGCGGCGCATGACCGAGCGCGTCGTGCGCGATGTCGACATTGTCACCGGCAACGCCCAGAAAGGCTCCGGCACACCGACCGTCGAGGATGCGATCAACCGTTACAACAACCTGACGGTCACCAGTGCGGCACAGGTGGATGGGGCCGACGGGTTTGCCTCAGTACAGAATGCCATCAATAACGGTGCGGCCGGGCGGGTCGTGATCCTTAACGGCAATCTCAATTCAGCTGCGGCGCAGCTTTTTGTAGTCGCCGGGCGAACCCTGATCGGAGGCGGCACTGCGTTGCCCTTGCAGGGCGCAACCACCAACGTCCTGGTCGATTTTGTGGCGCCCGGAGCCGCTGGTGGCGTTACCAGCACAGCGAACGGAGGCCTTGCTGCAATCGCGATGAGCGGCAACAGCGTTGTCGGCGGCCTCACGGTTCAGAACACCTCGGTCAACAATCAGGCTTATGGTCTGTTTGCCTTCGCTTCGAGTGGCGTTACGGCATTCAACAATGCCGTCACGACGGCTGGAACGAACAGTCCCGGTATTCTTTTAGAGCTTGCCAATAACGCAACGGCGCGCGGCAATACTGTTCAAACCACCGGAGCCGGATCGAACGGAATCCATGTCGAGAACAGCACAGGCGTGACAATCGCGAACAACACCTTCGGACCGTCCATCGCTGGGATTGATTTCAACAGCGTCCTTGCAACCTACGTAACCGCGAATTCGACCGGCAACATCGACAATTCCGCCGCCGTCCGGTGCAATGTAAACGCCGCGTCGAATGGCACGGTTTCCTTCACCAACGCGCCGAACTGCGTCTATCCGTAAACAAATCGCGCGAGCGGGGTCAGTCCCGCTCGCCGAAGATCGCGCTGCCCACGCGCACATGCGTCGCACCGAACTTGATGGCACTCGCGAAATCGGCACTCATGCCCATCGATAGAAGTTTCAGTCCGTTCCGCTGCGCGATCTTCTGCGTGAGCGCGAAATGCGCGGACGGTCCTTCGTTCACCGGCGGAATGCACATCAGGCCTTCGATATTCAAACCATATTGCTCGCGGCATTCCTTGAGAAATGAATCCGTGTCTTCCGGCAGCACGCCCGCCTTCTGCGGCTCGGCACCGGTGTTGACCTGAACCAGCAGCCGCGGCTTGCGATTCTGTTTTTTCATTTCTTCAGCCAATGTCGCCGCGATCTTCGGCCGGTCGACCGAGTGGATGAAATCGAACAGCGCCACCGCTTCCTTCGCCTTGTTCGATTGCAGCGGGCCGACAAGATGCAGTTCAAGTTCGGGGTAACGTGCTCGCAATGCCGGCCATTTGGCCTGTGCTTCCTGCACCCGGTTCTCGCCGAACACCCGCTGGCCTGCCTCCAGCACGGGCACGATCTCCGCCTCCCCGAAGGTCTTGGAAATCGCGACCAGCGTCACCGCCGTGCGCTCCCTGCCCGCGTCCTCGCAGGCATCGGCGATCTCGGCACGGATCGCCACAAGTCTTTCTGCGGTCGCATGAATTTCGGCTGACAAATCGGTGCTCCGGACTGTTTCACGCATCTTAAGGATGCGTAGGCGTGCCGCAATCGCGCCCCCGCTAACCCGTTGACCACAGCGGAGATTCCGTGCCCTATCCGCCCCGTCGCGGCCAGAGCCCCGCCTGAATCGCATGAAATCCGAACGCTATAACGCCCGCGAAGCCGAGCCCCGCTGGCAGAAAATCTGGGACGAGCGCGAAATCTTCAAGACGAAGAACGACGACCCGCGCCCCAAATACTATGTGCTCGAGATGTTCCCCTACCCGTCGGGGCGCATCCATATGGGCCACGTCCGCAACTACACGATGGGCGACGTGGTGGCGCGTTACATGCGCGCCAAGGGCCATAACGTGCTGCATCCGATGGGCTGGGACGCCTTCGGCATGCCGGCGGAGAACGCCGCGATGGCGAACAAGGTCCACCCCAAAAAGTGGACCTACGAAAACATCGACACGATGAAGAAGCAGCTGAAGTCCATGGGCTTGTCTTTGGACTGGAGCCGCGAGGTCGCGACCTGCGATCCGTCTTACTATCAGCACCAGCAGAAGATGTTTCTCGACTTCTGGAAGGCCGGACTGGTCGAGCGCAAAATTTCAAAGGTGAACTGGGACCCGGTCGACATGACCGTCCTTGCCAATGAACAGGTCATCGACGGCAAGGGTTGGCGCTCCGGTGCGGAAGTCGAGCAGCGCGAACTGACCCAGTGGTTCTTCAAGATCACGAAATATTCCGACGAACTTTTGTCCGCGCTCGACACGCTCGACCGCTGGCCGGAAAAAGTTCGCCTCATGCAGAAGAACTGGATCGGCAAGTCGGAAGGCTTGCTGTGCCGGTTCATGCTCGCAAAGCCGGAAGCCGGTCACGGCGAAGTCGAAGTGTTCACAACGCGGCACGACACGCTGTTCGGCGCGTCGTTTGTCGCAATCTCGCCCGATCATCCGCTCGCGAAATCCATCGCCGCGCAAAATCCCAAAGCAGCAAGCTTCATCGACGAATGCAAGAAGATGGGCACGGCGCAGGAAGCGATCGACAAGGCAGAGAAGCTTGGGTTCGACACGGGTCTGCGCGCACAGCATCCATTCGATGCGAAATGGGAGCTGCCGGTCTACATCGCGAATTTCGTGCTGATGGAATACGGCACCGGCGCCATTTTCGGCTGCCCGGCGCACGACCAGCGCGACCTCGACTTCGCGCGGAAATACAATTTGCCCGTTTTGCCGGTCGTTGTGCCGGAAGGTGTTGATCCAAAAACTTTCGAGATCGGCAAAGAGGCCTATGACGGCGAAGGCAAGCTTGCGAATTCGCGCTTCCTCGACGGCATGACCATCGAGGCGGCGAAGGAAGAAGTCGCCAAGCGCCTTGAAAAGGAAATCCGCGGCAACCGTCCTGTGGCGCAGCGGCAGATTCAATATCGTCTGCGGGACTGGGGCATTTCCCGCCAGCGTTACTGGGGTTGCCCGATCCCGGTGATCCATTGCGAAAAGTGCGGCGTCGTTCCGGAGAAGGACGAAAATCTGCCGGTCGTACTACCCGAAGACATCGAGTTCGACCGCCCCGGCAATCCACTAGATCGCCACACGACCTGGAAGAACGTGAAGTGCCCGAAATGCGGCGGCCCCGCCCGGCGTGAAACGGACACCATGGATACGTTCGTCGATTCGTCCTGGTACTTCCTGCGCTTCACCGCGCCCGATGCGAAAACGCCGACCGATCCCAAGGCCGTCAAATACTGGATGCCGGTGGACCAGTATATCGGCGGCGTCGAGCACGCGATTTTGCATCTCCTTTATTCGCGCTTCTTCACCCGCGCGATGAAGGCCACCGGTCACGCCGATCTGGACGAGCCGTTCAAGGGCCTGTTCACCCAGGGCATGGTTGTTCACGAGACCTATGAGAAGAAGGACGGGACATTCGCGTCCCCTGCCGAGATCCGCATCGAGGGGATGGGCGACGCCCGCAAGGCCAGCCTGCTCTCCAACGGAGAGCCCGTAAGTATCGGTCCCATCGAGAAAATGTCGAAATCCAAGCGGAACACGGTGGACCCCGACGACATACTTTCGACCTACGGGGCCGATACCGCTCGCTGGTTCATGCTGTCCGACAGCCCCCCCGAGCGTGACGTGATCTGGACCGAGGAAGGCGTGCAGGGCGCGCACCGTTTCGTGCAGCGCCTCTATCGCCTCACCAACGAGATGGCCGAAATCGCAGCCTCCGAAACTGTTTCACGCCCCGCCGAGTTTGGCGCGGATGCGGTTGCCGTCCGCAAGGCCGCGCATACGGCGCTTGCCCGCGTCGGCGAGGACATCGAAAAGCTCCGCTTCAACCGCTGTGTGGCGCACATCTATGAAGCGGCAAACTCGCTTGGGAGCGCCGTCACCAAATCGGGCGGCAAGCCGTCGCCGGACCTCGCTTATGCTTTCCGGGAAGCCGGCGATATTCTGATCCGCATCACCGAACCGATGATGCCGCATCTCGCCGAGACTTGCTGGTCGGCGCTCGGTCACAAAAATCTCGTGACGGAAGCAGCCTGGCCGAAGCTCGAATCCTCGCTCCTCGTCGAGGACGAGATCACCCTGCCCGTCCAGATCAACGGCAAGAAGCGCGCCGACGTCACCGTCGCGCGCGATGCCAAGAATCCTGAAATCGAAAAAGCCGTGCTCGCACTCGAAGCCGTGCAGAAGGCCCTTGAAGGCAAGCAACCGAAAAAAATCATCGTCGTGCCGCAGAGGATCGTGAATGTCGTCGCGTAACAGAACGAGCCTCACCCTCCGCGCCGCCGCGATCTGCCTGTTCGCCGCCGCCGCGGCCGGCTGTCAGTTCCAGCCGATGTATGCGCAGACGCCGCTCTTCGGCTCCGGCCCTTCCCTGCGCGATACGTTGAAGGACGTCGATGTTGCCTCGATTGAGGGTCGCATCGGTAATGAACTCCGCAACGACCTGATTTTCGAACTCACCGGCGGTGCCGGCAACCAGCCCGGTGCGCCGTATCGGCTGACCATGACCGTCACTACGAACGCGATCACGCCCATCGTGGACGTCACCTCCGGCCGTCCGGAATCGGAAACGATCTCCTTCGATGTCGTCTACAAGCTTCAGGACGTCGTGAACGGCGGGCGCATCGTACTGACCGAAAAAGCACTCGCCCGCGTCAGCCTCGACCGCAGCCCGCAGCGTTTCGCCCGCGTGCGCGCACAACGCGATGCGGAAAATCGCGCGGCCAAAGTCGTGGCCGAGCAGATCCGGTCGCGTCTTGCGACCTTCTTCCTCACCCGCACCTGAGCGATTGAAGTGGTCGCGCTCCGCGCCGCTGAAATCGAATCCTTCATCGCCCGTCCCGATCTGCGCCGTCCGGTCATCCTCGTTTATGGACCGGATCAAGGCCTGGTACATGAGCGCGTGCTGTCGATCCTGAAAACGGCGAACACCAGCAAGGACGATCCCTTCGCGCTCGTTCCGCTCGACGGCGATCAGCTCGCGTCGGATCCGGCCCGCCTCGTCGATGAAGTAAAAACAATCGGTCTGTTCGGCGGGAGAAGACTGGTGCATGTGCGCGCCGGTTCGCGCGCTTTCAACGATGCCGTCGAACCGTTGCTCGACGATCCACCCGAGCAATCCATCGTCGTCATCGAAGCGGGCGACCTGAAGCGCGGTGCTCCGCTCCGCAAGCTGCTGGAAGCGGCGAAGGCCGCGACCGTGATCCCCTGCTATCAGGATTCCGAACGCGATCTGGCGCGGCTTGTAGAGAAATCCGTTTCAGAAGCCGGTATGTCCATCGACACCGACGCGCTCGACAGCCTGATCGGATTGATCGGTTCGGATCGCCTTGCCTCACGTTCCGAACTCGAAAAGCTGATGCTCTATGCGAAGGGCAAGAAACGCATCGAGTATGCCGACGTGCAGGCCGTGATTGCCGACGCCTCGGCACTGGCACTCGACGATATTCTGGACTCCGCCGCGGCCGGGGATGCCGATGCCGCCGCCACCGCTTACGCCAAAGCGATGAAGGCGGGGCTCGCGCCGGACCGCGTGATCAACGCCGCCATCTGGCACGTTTTCAACCTGCACCGGCTCAGCCTGCAGGTGGAAAAAGGCACCGCCGTTTCACGGGTTCTCGACAATGAACGGCCGCAGGTTCATTTCAGGCGCAAGCCGAAATTCGAACGCGCGCTATCCCGATTTGGCCCGGCGACGCTGGAGCGCCTGCTCGCCGATCTCGGCACCGCGACGCTCACGATCCGCCGCACGCCCGATCTCGCGCAGTCGATCGCGGAACGCGCGATCCTCTCGCTCGCAAAAAGCGGGCGAGGGGGCGGACCCGCGAAATCCGCCCGCCGCTGAACCAAAAAAATTAGTGACGGCTGCCGAGACGGCGCGCGAGTGCGTCGAGCTGCTCGAGCGTCTTGTAGCGGATGCGAACCTCGCCGCCGGTATTGCGATGATTTACTTCCACCGACAGGCCGAGTGAATCCGAAAGTTTTTTCTCAAGCGCCCGCACGTCGGCGCTTTTCGCAACGCGGGGACGTTTTTTCGGTGGACGTCCCTTCGCTTCCGCCTGCGCGCCGGCAAGTGCCTCGACGTCGCGTACGTTCAGGCCTTTTTCGATAATCGCCTTTGCCAGTGCTTCCGGATTGTCATGGGCGAGCAGCGCGCGCGCATGACCTGCCGTGAGACGGCCTTCCTGCAAATGTTTCTTCACGCTCGCCGGCAGCTTGAGCAGGCGTAGCGTGTTCGCGATGTGGCTGCGGCTCTTGCCGACGATCTTTCCAAGATCGGCCTGCGCGTAATCGAACTGCTGGATCAGGGAATCGTAGCCGAGCGCCTCTTCGAGGGGATTGAGGTCCGCGCGCTGCACGTTTTCGATGATGGCGATTTCCAGCGCTTCCTTGTCGCTGATCTCCATCAGGATGATCGGGACTTCGTGCAGGTTCGCTTTTTGTGAAGCACGCCAACGGCGTTCACCCGCTACGATCTCATAAGCATCCGCCTTGCCGCGTACCGCGCGCACGAGGATCGGCTGGATGACGCCCTTGGCTCGGATCGACGAGGCAAGCTCGTCGAGCTCTGTCTCGTTAAAATGCCGGCGCGGGTTTTTCGGATTGGCACGGATATATTCGATGGGGACGCGGCGCTGCCCGCGCGCGCGTTCCACCGCGCTCGCTTCATCGCCGCTGTCTCCGATGAGTGCCGCAAGTCCTCGTCCGAGTCGCGAGCGGGGCGATTCTTCCGCCATTGCCAAGATACACCTCTGTGAAACGTTGATCCGGTATTAGGAATATTTTCTTAAGCGGCCAGGGTCCGTTCGCGCTGCACGATTTCCGAAGCGAGCTTTAGATAGGCCTGGCTGCCGGTGCACTTGAAGTCATAGAGCAGCACCGGCTTGCCGTAGGACGGCGCTTCCGAAACGCGGACGTTGCGCGGGATGATCGTGTCGTAGACCTTGTTTCCGAAAAACTGCCGCACGTCGGCGACCACCTGATCGGAGAGATTGTTTCGGGCGTCATACATCGTCAGCACGATGCCATGGATGGTGAGCGCGGGATTGAGGTTCGCCTTCACCTGCTCGACCGTCTTCAGAAGTTGCGACAATCCTTCGAGCGCGAAGAATTCGCACTGGAGCGGAACGAGGATCGCATCGGCCGCGGTCATCGCATTGATCGTCAGAAGATTGAGCGAGGGCGGGCAGTCGACCAGCACGTAGCTGAAGCCGCCGTTTGAAATTTTTCCATCGGCACCGCGCTCCGCTTTCAGCAATCCGCCGATCGCGTTGCGGAGACGGAAGGCCCGGTCCTTCTCGCCGGCGATTTCAAGATCGATGCCGGAGAGATCCATCGTCGACGGAGCGATGTGGAGGTTCGGCACAGAAGTCTGCATCACCGTCTCGGTGAGCGGCGCGTCCCCGCTCAACACGTCATAGGTGGAGCGCTTGCGGTTCTGCGGGTCGATACCAAGACCGGTCGAGGCGTTGCCCTGCGAATCGAGATCGACGATCAGCACCTTCTCGTCGATCGCGGCGAGTGCCGTACCGAGATTGATGGCGGTGGTGGTTTTGCCGACGCCGCCTTTCTGGTTGGCGATGGCAATGACACGGGGGCGGGTATGGCTCATGGCGCTGCCTTGGTAAGGGCTTCGACGAGAAGAATTTTTCCTTGAGGATCGGTTTTGCTGGTCACCGATTTCGCCCGGATGTTCCAAGATTTAGCTGCCTCGGTCAATTCCCTATCTACATCTTGTCCCTTGAGAAAAATGGCTTTGGCCCCGCTCTTCAGGAGCGGCTCCGCGAGTTCGAGGAGACGCGGAAGTGGAGCAAGCGCGCGGGCCGTCACCACATCCACCGCGCCAATTTGTTTCGTTGCCGATTCGATCCGGAGCGCGTGCACCTTCGCCGGAAGCTTCAGCACACGGATGGCCTCCTGAAGAAAAGCCGCCTTGCGGGAATCGCTCTCCACCAAATGGATCGTGGCACCTGATTGGTCGCGCAAGCCGATGGCCAGAATGAGCCCCGGAAAACCGCCGCCAGATCCGAGATCGGCGATTGTTTTCGTTTCCTTCGGCAGGTGGTCGAGGAGCTGAAGACTATCCGCAATATGCCGTGTCCAGATGTTCGGGATCGACGACGGCGCAATCAGCTGGACGGCCTTCTGCCATTTCAGCAGCAACTCCACGAACGCATCGAGAGCCACGACTGTTTCATGTGAAACCTGAATCAGTTTCAGCGCAGCTGCGCGGTCATCCGGATTCACGGATGCCGGTTTCATCCGGCGAGGCGGCGCGAGTGAAGGGCGATCAGCGCGAGTGCAGCCGGCGTCATCCCTTCGATACGGTTGGCCTGGCCGATGGTGGCGGGCCGTACCGTATCGAGCTTCTGGCGCAGCTCATTGGAAAGACCGGCAATAGCCAGATACTCGATGGCGCCGGGAATGTTCATCGCTTCTTCCTTGCGGAAGCGTTCGACGTCCTCGGCCTGCCGCTCCAGATAGACCGAATACTTCGCATCGATCTCGATCTGCGCGGCGATCTTCGGTTCGATCTCCGCTAGCTGCGGCCAGATGCGGGCGACATCGGCGATGCTGCAATTCGCATAGGACAAAAGCTCGAAGGCCGTTCGCCGCTGGCCGTCGAGCTTCAGTGCAAACCCAAAACGGTTGGCTTCGTTTGGTGTGACC
>VFQR01000949.1_pt1 | contig 27164 bp, 22 predicted proteins | sample 3512321 | NCBI WGS metagenome assembly VFQR01 (sample SAMN10412374, study PRJNA504923) | tailings metagenome | isolation source: Relicate 3 Philex TSF1 revegetated site | place: Philippines: Tuba, Benguet | collected 2017-08-29 | reverse complement strand
TACACCCACCAGGAAGGCAATGCCTTCATGTGGGAGCCGCTGATGTACTTCGCCATCTTCAAGGGCGAGTTCGTGCCGTGGCTGGCCGACAGCATGGAATACACCGACGACACCTTCACGGCCCTCGAGATCAAGATCAATCCGCTGGCCAAGTGGAGCGACGGTGTCGCGGTCACCGCCAACGACGTCAAGTTCACCTTTGACGGCCAGCTGAACAACAACAAGCTGCCCTACCACGCGCACTTCCAGCAGTTCGTCGAAAAGACCGAAATCGTCGACGAGCTGACCGCTCTGGTGACCTTCAAGTCACCGGCGCCGCGCTTCAAGTTCGAAGTGCTGACCCAGAAGTTCGACACCGGTATCCCGATCGTTCCCGCGCACTACCTGTCGCAGCAGGCTGACGTGAACATGGCCCCCGGCCAGCTCGAGATGCCGCATTCGGGTCCCTACGCCCTCAAGGCCTGGAACGCGAACCAGAAGATCTATGACTACCGCACCGACTGGTGGGCGGTCGAAGCCGGCCGTATCGCCGAGCCCGCCGTCAAGCGCGTGATCATCGCCAACATTCTCAACGTGTCCATGGACACGGTGGCCCAGCGCATCGTGAACAACGAGTTCGACTCCGCGCTCGACATGCGTTCGTCGGTGATCAGCAACATCCTGGCGCAGAACCCCAAGATCACCACGCATACCGGCAACGAGTCGCCCTTCGGTTATCTCGACTGGTGGCCGAACTCGCTCTGGGTCAACACCCAGCTTGAGCCCTACAACGACGCCCGGGTCCGCCGCGCGATGAGCCTGCTCATCAACCGCGAGCTGATCGATGACATCCTCTACGAGGGTGCCAACATCTCGACCATCTATCCCTTCCCGCTCTACCCGAACCTGCAGGCTTTTGCCGACTCCCCCGGCGTCAAGGCGCTTGAGGAGCAGTATCAGCCCGGTCTCTACGATCCGGACCAGAGCGCCGCTCTCATGACCGAAGCCGGCTTCACCATGAACGGCCAGGGTCTGTGGGAGAAGGATGGCGAGACCATCGACACCACCATCCAGGGCTTCGAAGGCATCCACAGCGACATCGTCCCCATCCTGGTCGAAATGCTCCGCCAGGGCGGCTTCGATGCCTCCGTGAACTTCGGTCCCGATGCCTACCAGAACATGGCGGACGGCAAGGCCGGCGCGTACATGTTCGGCCATGGTGCCTCGCTCTTCGACCCGTTCGAGGCGCTCAACCTGTTCCACGGCAAGTACAGCCAGGCCATCGGCACCTCGGCAGGCAACAACCGCTTCTCGCGCTACTCCAACCCCGAATTCGACGCCATCCTCGACCGGATCGCGCCGCTTTCGTCCGACGATCCCGTCTTCATCGAAGGCGCGACCGAAGCGCTCGGCATCTACTGGCGCGACCAGATCGATATTCCGGTCATCCAGTGGCTGCACCGCATCGCCTACAACCAGACCTACTGGACCAACTGGCCGACCGCTGAGAACCCCGCAATGGGTACCAACGGCGCCTTCTGGGCCCACACCGGCCTCCTGGTTGTGGCCTCGCTGCAGCCTGCGCAGTAAGGCCTCGACTGCTAGCGGAGTGCGCGCCTCGTGCGCGCACTCCTTCTCTCCCCGGTGCCGGAGCTGCGTGTCGTGAACTTCAAGCTGATCGCCAAACGCCTTTCATTCCTGGCCCTCGTCATATGGGCCGCTTCTACCATCGTGTTTTTCGTGCCGCGGCTGTCGCCGCGCAACGCCGTCCGTGAGCGCTTCGCCGAGCTCGCGCGGTCCGGTGGTTTCTCCCCGGCCGATATCGAGACGCTGGTCCAGAACATGAACCAGCAGTTCGGCCTCGATCAGCCGCTGCTCCAGCAATACTGGACCTATCTGGGCAATATCGTCCGGATGGATTTCGGCTACTCGCTCAACCGTTATCCCTCGACGGTGACCGACATCATTTCCCAGGCGCTGCCCTGGACCTTCTTCCTGCTGCTCGTCACCACGATCCTGAGTTTCGTCATCGGCAACCTTCTGGGCGCGGTCTCCGCCTGGCCCAAGGCGCCACGCTGGCTGCGCTCCATCGCCACCCCCTTCGTGCTGCTGACCGGCGTGCCCCCCGTCATCATGGGCATCCTGCTGCTGTTCTTCATCGGCTTCCGGCTCAAGCTCCTGCCGCTCGGCGGGTCCTACTCCATCGGCGTGGTGCCGAACTGGTCGTGGGATTTCGCCTTCGACATCCTGAGGCACCAGATGCTGCCGGCCCTGGCGTTGATCCTCGGCTCGGTGGGCGGCTGGGTGCTGTCCATGCGTGGCATGGGCATAACCATCCAGGGCGAGGACTATGTGAACTTCGCCGAACACAAGGGCCTCACCGGCGGGCGCATCTTCCGGGACTACTATCTGCGCAACACGCTGCTGCCGCAGGTCACCGGCCTCGCCCTCGCGCTCGGCACGGTGGTCACCTCGGCCATCATCGTCGAGGGCCTGTTCGGCCTCCCGGGCCTCGGCACCGTGCTCAACAACGCCATCCGCGCCAACGACTTCCCGGTGATCTACGGCATCGTGCTGTTCATCACCATCGCCATCGCCGTCCTGATGGCGATCCTGGAATTCGTCTACCCGCTGATCGACCCGCGCGTGCGGAACCAATAGGACCGGACAATTGACCACACTCACTGCACCCTCGGTGGAAGAGACCGTCCGACAGCCCGGCAGGCTCACGCTGCTGCTGCGCTATTTCAACCGCAACCGGGGCCTCGCCGTCGGCCTCGTCATTCTCCTGGGGCTGGTTCTCTTCACCGTCATCGGCCTCATGGTGATCAACCCCAAGCACGCCTATCCGCTGGCGGTGATGACCAAGCAGCCGCCCAGCCTGCGCTTCCCCTTCGGCACCGATTTCTTCGGTCGCGACATGATGGCCGCCATGGTGGTCGGCATGTGGCAGACCGCGGTGATCGGCGTCATCGCGGGCGGCATCGGCACACTGATCGGTGTCGTGCTGGGGTTCGTGTCGGCCTATTTCGGCGGCTGGATCGACTCCACCATCCGCACCGTCTGCCAGATCCTGACCCCCATCCCGGTGCTGCTGATCCAGGTCGTCATCGCCGGCTCGCTCGACAAGCGCGACGTCACCATCTTCACCATGGCCTTCATCGTGGTGCTTCTAGCCTGGATGGGGCCGACGCTGGTCATCCGCGCCCAGGTGCTGACCATGAAGGAGCGCCAGTTCGTTTCCGTGGCCAAGCTCTCCGGGGTCAGCGACATGGGCATCATCTTCAAGGAGATCCTGCCCAATCTCTTGCCCTTCATCGCGGCCGCTTTCGTCGGCCAGGTGTTTGCGGCGGTGTTTGCGTCCTTCTATCTCGCGGTGCTCGGCCTCGGGCCGCTGCGCGAGCCGCTGCTCGGCAACATCATCTGGGCCGCGCAGCTGCAGGGCGCCTTCTTCAACGGCTGGTGGTGGTGGCCGATCGCCCCCTCGGTGGCGATGATCCTGATCCTGGGCTCCCTCGCCCTGATCAATATGGGCCTCGACGAACTGGCCAACCCGCGCGTGCGGCGGACGGAGTGATCATGAACAATACAATCGATCTGGCCGCCCGTCGCGCCGGCGCCCACGCAGCCGCCTCTCCCCAATCCGATCCGGTGCTCCGGGTCGAGGGGCTGGAGGTGACCTACTACACCGATCTCGGGCGCGCCCGCGCGCTCGACGATGTGAGCTTCACCCTCGAGGCCGGCCAGAAGCTGGGCATGGTAGGTGAATCCGGCTCGGGCAAGTCGACGCTCGCGCTCGCCATGATGCGCATGATCAAGCCCCCCGGGCGGATCGAAGGCGGCAAGGTGATCGTCGGCGGCGAGGACCTCATGGCCCTCAACGACGAGGGCATGCGCAAGGCCCGCCTCAGCCGCATCGCCTACATCCCGCAGGGCGCCATGAACTCGCTCAACCCGGTCATCCGCATCGGGGCGCAGATGGTGGATGCCATCAAGTCGCACATGCCGCGCGAGTCCCGCTCGGCCATCGAGCAGCGTTGCGCCCATGCGCTGCGCTCGGTCGATCTCGATCCGGGTGTGTTCCGCATGTACGCCCACGAGCTCTCCGGCGGCATGAAGCAGCGCGTCTGCATCGCCATCGGCATCCTGCTCCAGCCCAAGGTGATCATCGCCGACGAGCCGACTTCGGCTCTCGACGTGGTCACCCAGCGCCAGGTCATGGAAACCATCGACAAGGTGCAGGACGAGATCAACGCCGCGGTGATCCTCATCGGGCACGACATGGGCCTCATGGCGCAGTTCGTCGACAAGGTGGCGGTGATGTATGCCGGCCGCCTCGTCGAGGTCTCCACCGTGCGCGAGATGTTCACCGATCCCAAGCATCCCTATGCGCGGGCGCTGATCTCGAGCCTGCCCAATCTCGACAACAAGGGCGTCTTCCAGGGCATTCCGGGCCTCGCGCCCTCGCTGCTGCGGTTGCCCTCGGGCTGTGCCTTCCACCCGCGTTGCCCCAGTGCCATGCCAATGTGCAACTCGATCCGGCCGGATGTGCTGGAACTCGGGCATGGCCGCCGCGTCGCCTGTCACCTATTCGATGCGGAGGCTGGCCATGGCCAATCTGCTTGAGCTGCGTAACGTCTCCAAGGTCTACACCCGTGGCCTGACCAATGCCGACCCGACCATCGCGCTGCGCGAGATGTCGCTCACCCTCAAGGAGGAGGAGCCGACCATCCTGACCGTCGCCGGCGAGAGCGGCAGCGGCAAGACCACCCTCGCCATGCTGCTGCTCGGCTTCATCGACCCCACCATGGGCGAGATCCTCTACAAGGGCCGCAACATCAGGAGCCTGTCGGGCGCCGACCGGCTGGCCTATCGCCGCGAAGTGCAGGCGGTGTTCCAGGACCCGTTCGCGGTGTTCAACCCGTTCTACACGGTCGATCACCTGCTCACCGTGCCGATCCGCCAGTTCAAGCTCGCGAAGTCCAAGGCCGAGGCGCGTCGGCGGATGGAGGAATCGCTCACCGCGGTGGGGCTCCGTCCCGAGGACGTGCTGGGGCGCTTCCCGCACCAGCTCTCCGGCGGCCAGCGCCAGCGCATCAACGTCGCCCGCGCCCTGCTGCTGCGCCCGCGGCTCTTGATCGCCGACGAGCCCGTCTCGATGGTGGATGCGTCGCTGCGTGCCAACATCCTCGAAACCCTGCGCAATCTGCAGCGCGACTATGGCGTCTCCATCATCTACATCACCCACGACCTGACCACCGCCTATCACATCGCCAAATCGATCATTGTGCTCTATCGCGGCGGGGTGATGGAGGCGGGAGATGTCGATGCGGTGATCAAGTCGCCGCAGCATCCCTATACCCAGTTGCTCGTCGACTCGATCCCCTGGCCCAATCTCGATCAGCGCTGGGGCGAGACGCCGATCATCGGACGCGAGAGCAGCAAGCTCAATCCGGGCGCCTGCCCGTTCATGTCGCGCTGCCCCAAGGCCATGGATGTCTGCGCCACCCGGCCGCCGCTCTACCAGATCACGCCGCACCAGGCCGCCGCTTGCTATCTGCACGACAAGAAGCCGGCGCTGGTCGCGGAGCGACTTTCCGAACTCCTGCCTGCCTGAGACCCGTAAATGCTCGAAATTGCCGAATTCATCAGTCCCAAGCCCTCGCCGGTCTGGAAGCTGGCCCAGCAGGCCGGCGTCAACCTCGCCGTGGGCGGGCTGCCCTTCGATACGCTGCAGCCGGGCGAACGGGTAGGGGACCTCGCCCCGCTCACCCGCATGAAGCAGGTCTATGACGATGCCGGCTTCGAGATCCGGGTCATCGAGGCGCGGCCGCCGCTCAACAAGGCCAAGCGCGGCCTCGAGGGGCGCGACGAGGAGATCGATGTCGTCTGCACCCTGCTCGAGAGCATGGGCAAGCTCGGCATCCCGGTCTGGTGCTACGAGTGGATGACTGACTTCAACTGGGTCCGCACCACCTTCGACACGCCCTCGCGTGGCGGCTCGGTGGTCACCAGCTTCAATGTCGACGACGTGCCGGACGACATCACCTCCAACCCGCCCATCAGCGAGGAGGAGCTCTGGACCAATCTCGAATATTTCCTGAAGCGCGTCCTGCCCGTCGCCGAAAAGGCCGGCGTCAAGCTCTCCATGCACCCGGACGATCCCCCGATCACCCCGATCAAGGGCGTGAGCCGCATCATGCGCACCATCGAGAACTACCAGCGCCTGCTCGATCTCGTGCCGAGCCCGATGAACACCATCACCATGTGCCAGGGCAATTTCACCCTGATGACCGACGATTTGCCGTCGGTCATCCGCCGCTTCGGCGACAAGATCTCGTTCGTCCACTTCCGCGACGTACGCGGCGTGCCGACGAAGTTCGAGGAAACCTGGCACGATGCCGGCAAGACCGACATGCTCGCCTGCATGAAGGCCTATCGCGACATCGGCTTCAACGGCGTCCTCCGGCCCGATCACGTCCCCACGGTCGAGGGCGACAGCAACGACAATGCCGGCTACTCCGCCTTCGGGCGCCTGTACGCCATCGGCTACATCCGCGGCCTGCACCAGGCCGTCTACGCACAATAGGTCCAGTCTCATGAAGATCGCAGTTACCGGAGCCAGCGGCGGCATTGGCCGCGCCATCGTGGCCGAAGCGGAGCGCCGCGGGCATTCCGTCGTCGGCATCGACCGCGCCGAACATCCCGACGTCGCCGCCAGCGACACCCGGCAGTTCATCCACGCGACCACCGACGATTTCGACGCGCTGAAGGCCGCCTTCGCCGGCTGCGACGCCGTCATCCACATGGCCGCCATCCCGTCGCCCGTGCGCGATCCCGGCCATGTGGTGCACAACAACAATGTCGTGGGCAGTTTCAATGCCCTGCAGGCCGCCGCCGAGAACGGCATCATGCGCGTCTGCCAGGCCTCCAGCGTCAACGCCATCGGCCACTCCTTCAGCATCAACCCGCGCTACGACTACTTCCCCATCGACGAGCAGCACGCCAATTACAGCGAGGACGGCTACAGCCTCTCGAAGTGGATCTGCGAGCAGCAGGCCGATGGCTTCGTGCGCCGGTTCCCCGGCATGGTGATCGCCAGCATGCGCTTCCACTTCGTCTGCGACGACCGCTCGATAGCCCAGGCCCTGTACGAGCCGTCGCGCAGCAAGGCGCATCATCTCTGGGCCTACACCCGGCGCGACGCAGCGGCCGATGCGTGCCTGCTCAGTCTCGAGGCGCCGATCACCGGCCACGAAGTGTTCTACATCGTTGCGCCCGACACCATCTCCGATACGCCCAGCCGCGAACTGGCGGCAGAGTTCCTGCCGGATGTGGAAGTGCGCGACGGCCTGACCGCCAACCGCAGCTTCTTCAACTCGGCCAAGGCCGAGCGCCTGCTCGGCTGGACCCACGGCAACGTCGACCCCGCCCGGCTCTGAGCCGGCCCGCTCGCGTCTTCACCACGCGAGCGGCGCGCCATCCCGCCAGAACCGGCCCGAAGGCGCATCCTGGGGCAGGGTGGCGGCATGCACCACGCTTGCCGCCCCCTCGGGCACGGGCCGCGCGCCCATCTCCGCCGTGCCCGGATAGGTCGCGACCCAGCCGGGGCACACGCTGCTGACCCGGATCGACGTCTCCGCCAGCGCTGCCGCCAGCTTCACCGTCAGCGCGTTGAGCGCGGTCTTGGTGACCGCATAGGCCCCGAGCGTCCGCCCGCGTGCCGCCAGGCCATAGCCGGCGCCGAACGAGGCGGCTTCCGACGAGACGTTGACGATCCGCCCGGCCGGCGCGCGCTCGAGCAGCGGCAGGAACGCTTCCACCAGCCGCCAGGGCCCGGCGACATGGGTGTCGAATGCGGCGAGCATGGCCTCCCGCGTCACCGTCAGCGTCTCGACGTCATAGTCGAACGTCCCCGCAGCATTGTTGATCAGCACGTCCAGCCGGCCATGCGTCGCCGTGACGGCCGCCACGGCAGCGGCGATCGAGGCGTCGTCGGTGACGTCCAGCGCCAGCGCCGTGACGGTAAGGCCTTCGGCGGCCAGTTCCGCGGCCAGTGCTTCGGCGGCGGCCAGTTGCCGGGCGGTGACGATCACCGCATGCCCCAGCTGGGCGAGCTGGCGAGCCGTTTCGAATCCGAGGCCCATCCGGCGGCTGACACCGGTGATGAGGGTGGTTGTCATTCTGCGCGTCCTTTCGCGGTGCCTGTCGTCTATGGCGAACACTCTGCGCTATTGCGGACCGACGAAAAATCAGCTCCACATCAAGTCATTGTTGATGGGAGCGCAATAATGCAGTCCACCGATCTGGAAGCCGTCGTCACGGTGCTGCAGCAGGGCAGCTTCACCCGCGCCGCCGAGCGGCTCGGCGTCGACAAGGCGGCGCTGTCGCGTCAGGTCTCCGCCTTCGAGGCGCGGCTCGGCACCCGTCTTATTGCCCGCACCACGCGCAGCCTCGCCCCCACCGAGGCCGGCCGGCTGCTGCTCGCCCGCGGGGAGGCGGTGCTGGCCGAACTCGCCGCGCTCGAAGCCGAAATCGAGGGCCTGAGCGCCGCCCCCTCCGGCCGCCTGCGCCTCACCTGCGGCGAAGAGTTCGGCCAGCTCGTCGTGACGCGCTGGATCGCCGCCATGCTGGCCAGCCATCCGCAGGTTTCGATCGCGGCCGATTTCACCAATCGCGTCGTCGACATCGTGCAGGAGGGGATCGATCTCGCCATTCGCGTCGGTCCGCTGCGCGTCTCGGGCCTCGTCGCCATCCGGCTGGGCGAGATCGGCTATGGCGTCTATGGCGGCACCGGCTACCTCGCGGCGCGCGGCACGCCGGCCCACCCCGCCGATCTCGCCGGGCACGACCTCATTGTATTCACCCCGGCCGGCGAGGACCTGGTCCTGACCCGCAACGCCGAGCGTGTCGTCGCCACCGGGCGCACCCGTCTCGCCGTCAACAACAACTGGGTCGCGACCGAAATGGTCGCCCGCGACCTCGGCCTCGCCATCCTGCCGAACTTCCAGGTCGCGCGGCACCCTCTCAGCGCCCATATCCGCCCGATCCTTGCCGGCTGGGGCCGGCCTGCAGTGCCGGTCAGCGCGGTCACCACAGGCCGCCGCTACCGCCCACCCAAGACCGAAGCCTTCATCGCCCTCGCGCGCCGCGACTTCGCGCAGGGCCTCTGGGGGTGAGGCCGGTCACTCGGCGCGCAAAGCCGGCCCGCCTCAGCCCGTGATCCCCGATACGTCCAGCACATACATCTGCCGCTCGCCCGTATGCGCGGAATCGATGCTGATGCTGCGCCCGTCTCGGCTCCAGCGCGGATGCAGGTCGCAGCGGATCTCGCCCTTCAGCTCCGGCGGCGAGTAGAAGCGGCCGATATCGATCCGCCGCCCCGTCTCCATCTCGTACAGCATCAGGATGCGGTTGCTCTCGGCGTCCGGATAGGTGTCCGTCAGCATCCACCGCCGGTCCGGAGAGAACGAGCAGTGCCCGTCGGAGTTGAACACGTCCTGCCCGATCGGCGTGAACGCCTCGCTTTCGAGATCGTAGAGCGCATATTCGTCGCGGCTGGTGCCGGGCGTGCGCGCATAGGCCACCAGCGTGCGCTCGTCATAATAGCCGAAATGCGAGAAATAGACGTTATCGTGCACCAGCCGCAGCGCTTTCCCGTCTGGCGACGAGCGGAAGAACCGGTCGTTGAACCGCACCTTCGGGTCGAACAGGCACCGGTTGAGGAACACGAAATTGCTCCCCTCCGGCGAGATCGTGAGGTGCTGCACCCAGTGCGGCCCGGTGCGCATATTGTCTACCGTGTCGATCTCGAACAGCCGCTGCATCGAGATGATCAGCTCGCTCTCTCCGGTTGCGAGGTCGATCCGGTATATGCCGTCGTCGTCGGGGTGCTCGGCCGGCAGGCTGTTCTGCACCCCGTCGGGATAGCCATAGCCCGGCCGCGTGTGCTGCAGCCGCGCGAAGTTCGAGCTGATCGCGTAGTCCTTGCAGATCGCATAGACCTCGCGCGACAGCCGCCGCTTCTCGCCCGTCACCACATTGTGGATCACCGCATGGAAGCGGTCGTTCTCGCGCACATTGTAGATGATCGTCGCCTCCGGCTCGGACGGCAGCCACTGCAGCATGGTGCCCTGCTGCCAGCTCCACGCCGTGGTTTCCGCCAGCGGAATCCACCGGTCGCCATCCGCCATGTCGATCATCCCGATCACCGCCACGTCCTCGCGCCCCGGCTGCCGGTCGATGAAGCGCGTCTCCAGCCCCAGATGATACCGCCCCGAGGCGTTCACCGCGAACTTGTCGTAATAGCCGAAGAAATGGTGCCGCCCCGCCGTGATCGGCCGGATCGGCACCTCCCGCGCCTCGATCTTGTCGGACGCGATCGCGGTCGGCCCGCTCCCGCTCTGGGCGACAGGGGTGGCGATGGTCAGCGGCAGGCGGTGTTCGATGCGCGTCATGGTGAAATACTCGCTGAGCGGTGGCGTGGCGACGACCTCGTAGTCGCCGGGGGGAAGGTTGGTCAGCCGCGCCAGCGTCACCTCGGTGACCTCCGGCGAAAACTGCGTGTCGGCCTGGGCATGCGTGCGCCCGTCGGCCCCGATCAGCCGCAGCGTCACGTCGCAACGCTCGGCGAGCGGCGGCACGGTCCGCACCGCGATCGGCGCTCCGGGCGCGGCCGGCGCCAGTTCCAGCCGCGGCAGCACGCGCTGGAACTTCGCCAGCCGGTCCGTCTCCGCCCCGCTCATTGCGCCACCGCCGCGGCCGCACCGCCCATGCCCGCGAGCGCCAGCGTCTCGGCATAGTGGCAGCGCGCCTGATGTCCGGGCCGCACCTCGCGCAGCACCGGCACCTCGCTCACGCAGCGCTGCCCGTCGTTGAACCGGCAGCGCGTATGGAACGGGCAGCCCTTGGGCCGCGCGAACGGATCGGGCACCGTGCCGCGGATCGGCTCCAGCCGCTGCCCCGACTGCCGCTGTCCCAGCCGCGGGATCGAGTGCAGCAGCGCATGCGTGTAGGGATGGAGCGGGGCAAAGAAGATGTCGTCCACCGGCGCCGCTTCCACCACCTGCCCGGTATACATCACCACCACATATTCGGTCATCTGCGCCACGACGCCGAGATCGTGCGTCACGAACAGGATCGCCATCCCCAGCTCGCCCTGCAGCCGGCGCATCAGGGCGAGGATCTGCGCCTGCGTCGTCACATCGAGCGCCGTTGTCGGCTCGTCCGCGATCAGCAGCCGCGGGCTGCACGACAGCGCCATCGCGATCATCGCGCGCTGCCGCATCCCGCCCGATATCTCGTGCGGGTAGAGCTTGGCCACCTGCTCGGGCCGCGGCATCGCGACCTTGGCGAGAATGTCCACCGCCTCCGCCGCCGCCTCGCGCCGGTTCACCCGCTTGTGCAGCAGGATCGCCTCCTCGATCTGGTCGCCGATCGTGTGCACCGGCGACAGCGAACTCATCGGCTCCTGGAAGATCATGGCGATCTCGCTGCCCCGGATCGAGCGGATGTCGCGCCCGTTCCCGTCCAGCGTCGCGAGGTCCACCCGTGCCCCGGTCTTGCGCTTGAACATGAGCCGCCCGTCCACGATCTTCCCCGGCTGCGGCACGATCCGCATCACCGAGCGCAGCAGCACCGACTTGCCGCAACCGCTCTCGCCGACGATCCCCACCGTCTGCCCTTCGCGGATGGTGAGGCTCGCCCCGTCCACCGCCCGCACCACGCCCTGCGGCGTCGTGTAGTGCGTCTTCAGCTCGTCGATCTCGAGCAGCACGTCGCTCTGGCTCATGTCCGCGCCTCCGGCTGCAGCTCGGGCGCGGCCCCGGTGAGCGTCAGTTCCTCGGCCCTGTGGCAGCGCACCAGCCGACCGTCGCCGAGCGGGCGCAGCTCCGGCACCTCGCTGCGGCAGCGTTCGATGCAGTAGCCGCAGCGCGGGTGGAAGCGGCAGCCCGGCGGCAGATTGGCCGCATTGGCGAGCTCGCCCTCCAGCAGCTTCGGCGTCGCGGCGGCACGGGGATTGGCCGGCGGCACTGCCGACATCAGCGCCTCGGTGTAGGGGTGCAGCGGGCGGGCGAACAGATCGCTGGTCGGCGCCAGTTCCACCACTTCGCCCACATACATCACCGCCACCCGGTCGCAGAGATATTCCACCACGCCGAGGTCATGGGCGATGAACAGATAGGTCAGCCGCTCTTCGGTCTGCAGATCCTGCAGCAGGTTGAGGATCTGCGCCTGCACCGACACGTCCAGCGCCGAAACCGGCTCGTCGCACACGATGACCCGCGGATTGACCGCCAGCGCCCGCGCGATGCCGATGCGCTGGCGCTGCCCGCCCGAGAACGCATGCGGATAGCGCGACATGTGGTCGGCCCTTAGCCCCACGCGCTCCAGCAATTCGCCCACCCGGCGCTTCACCTCCTCGCCCTTGGCGAGCCGGTTGACGATCATCGGCTCGCCGATGATCTCGAGCAGCGTCATGCGCGGATTGAGCGACGAGATCGGGTCCTGGAAGATCATCTGCACGTCGAGCCGGTAGGGCTTGAGCGCCCGCTGCGAAAGCTTCGCGAGGTCGACCGGCTGGCCCTTCGGCCGGCGGTAGATGACCTCGCCCGCCGTGGGGTCGATCGCCCGGGCGATGCTGCGACCCAGCGTGGTCTTGCCGCAGCCGCTCTCGCCCACCAGCCCGAAGGTCTCGCCCTCGTAGATCTCGAACGTGACCCCGTCGACGGCCTTCAGCGTCTTGCTGGTGGCGCCGAGCCACGTCTTCTTGCCGCCGAAATGCTTCTTGAGGCCGCGCACGCTGAGGATGGGGTCGCCGCTGAAGCTGCGAGGGGTCTCGGTCACGCCGGCCTCCTATTTCGAGAACGGGTCGGCGGCATCGCGCGCACCGTCGCCGACGAAGTTGAACGCCAGTACCACCGACACCACGCACACGGCCGGCCCGATCCACAGCCAGGGGTAGAACTGGATCACCTGCACCTTCTGCGCTTCCTGCAGCAGCACGCCCCAGCTCACCGTGGGCGCCTTCAGCCCCACCCCGAGAAAGCTCAGCGCCGTCTCCCCGATGATGATGCCGGGGATGGCCAGCGTCAGCGTCACGATCACATAGCTCATCAGGTTCGGCACTAGGTGCTTGCGGATGATGCGGCCCTGGCTGGCGCCGTAGAGCCGCGCCGCGGTAACGAAATCCTGCTCCCTCAGCGCCAGGAACCGCCCGCGCGCCACCCGCGCCGTCGAGGTCCACGAGATCAGCGACAGGACGACGAGGATCGCGAAATACTGGTAGAGCGGCGGCCAGTCGCGCGGCACCGCCGCCGCCAGCCCCAGCCACAGCGGGATGGTTGGAATCGCGATGATCGCCTCGATCACGCGCTGGATGACATTGTCGATCCAGCCGCCATAGAGTCCCGAAATGCCGCCGATGACGAGGCCGAGCACGAGGCTCAGCAGCACCGAGATGATGCCGACCGAGAGCGAGATTTGCGCCCCGTGAATGAGCCGGGAGAACAGGTCGCGTCCGAAGCTGTCGGTACCGGCGAGGTGGATATAGCCGCCGTCGACGCCGAACAGATGCAGGTCGGTCGGGATCAGCCCGAAGAGCTCGTAGGGCTGGCCGGAAACGAACAGCCCGATCCTGAACTTCTGCGCCGTGTCGATCTCGTAGACCGGGCTCAGCGTCGTCAGGTCCCGGCTCATCCGGTAGCCATAGACGAAGGGCTGCAGGTGGAACTGCCCCGCCTCGTCGAAGAACTGGATGCTCTGGGGCGGGGCGTATAGGTTGCGCGAGCGCGTCTGCGGATCGTAGGGCGCAACGAACGCGGCAAAGATCGTCGCGAGGTACACCACGATCAGGAACACCGCGGAAACGACCGCCAGCTTGTGCTTGCGGAACTTCCACCACATCAGCTGCCGCGGCGAGATGATCCGGGTGGCGACCCCATCGGCCGCCGCCGCCGTCGGAGCTGCCGGCGCCGCGCTGCTGCTCGCTTCGGCGGTCATAGCTTGATCCTCGGGTCGGCCCAGACCAACAGCAGGTCGGAGATGAAGGTGCCGATCACCGTGAGGATGCTCAGCACCAGGATGATCGAGGCGGCGAGGAACATGTCCTGCGAGCGTACGGCGTTCAGCAGCAGCGGTCCCGTGGTGGGAATGTTCAGCACCGTCGCGGTGATTTCGGTGCCCGAGATCAGCGCCGGCAGCACGAAGCCGATGGTCGAGAGCACCGGCGACACCGCGACCCGCACCGGATATTTCATGATCACCCGCCATTCGGAGAGGCCCTTGGCGCGGGCGGTCTCCACATAGGCCTGGCTCAATTCGTCGAGCAGCATGCCGCGCATCACCCGCATCGTCGCGGCAATCCCCGAGGTGCCGATGATCACGATGGCGACCGACATGTTCTGCATCATGTTCAGCACCTTGCCGAGCGACCAGGGTGCGAACTCGTATTCGGGGGAGAACAGACCCCCCACGCTGCCGCCGAAATAGCGGTAGCTCACATAGATGACGATGATGGCGATGAGGAAGTTCGGGATCGCGAGCCCGATGAAGCCCACGAAGCTGAACACATGGTCCAACGGGGAGTATTGCCGCACAGCCGAATAGATGCCGATGGGGATGGCGAACAAATAGACGAAGATCGCCGTCGGAATGGTGATCGCCAGCGTCAGCGGCAGCCGTTCCGCCAGCAGGTCGATGACCGTGCGCTGGTACTGGAACGAGATCCCCATATTGCCTTGCAGCAGATTGATGAGCCAGCGCCAGTACTGCACCACGATGTTCTCATCGAGCCCGAACTGCGTGCGCAGCGCCGCGATCGCATCGGGGGTGATGATCGTGCCGCCCGACAGCGTCGCGAGATAGGAATTCACGAAGTCGCCCGGCGGCAGCTGGATGACGAAGAAGGCGATGATGCTGATCACGAACACCGTGATGAGCATCTGGCCCGAGCGTCTGACGGCATAATTCAGCATCGGCTCACTCTACAGCATTCCCCACCCGGCATCGGCCCCACCCTTCGGCGAACCCCGGCAGGCCCTTCGCGGCAGCGACGGCCTGCTTCCCGGCGTCCGGCGGCCTCGATTGCGACTGTCGTCTGCCCTCGCGGTCGGCACCCCGAACGTCAGATCGCGCTGACAGATCAATAGCTTACAGCATCGCAGTCGCCCGCCGCGAGGGAGGGCGACGGTCCGGACGGCGCGGGGGACACCGCCCGGACCCGCACCGCTCGTCAGGCGCGTTCGCCGGCCCAGGCACCACCATCGAAATAGGTCTGCTCGATCTGGTAGTTGTAGTTGCCCAGCCACGAGAACCCGGTGAAGCCCTCCTGCGGGTAGTTGCGGAAATTGCTGCCCAGGATCACCGGAATCGGCACCTCGCCCACATCCCCGATATTCCAGAGATTGTTGATGTTGAGCTCGAGGATCTCGGTGCCGATGGCGTGCCGGCGATCCTCGTCCACGGTGACCTGCATCTCGTCGAACAGCTCCTGCACCCGGGCGATGTCGCCCGAGGGCTGCTCGCCGCGCTGCCCACCCGAGGAGTACCATTGCGCATAGGCCATGCCCCACACGTTCCAGCCCGTGGTGAGGTAGGGGACATGCCATTCCGGCGAGTGCGGGAACATCGAGTCCGAGCACTTGTCGCCGATCCAGATGCCCACTTCCATGTCGTTGTTGTCGATCAGCGCCCGCACCTGCTCGCGCGCCACCGAACGGGCATTGAAGGTGATGCCGACCTCGCGCAGGAACTCGATCAGCAGTTCCGCCACCGCAAGGCTTCCCGGATCGTCGACGGGAATGTCCATGTTCAGCGTCAGCGGCTGGCCGTCGGCCCGCAACCGCATGCCGCGATTGTCCCGGTTGGTCAGCCCGACTTCGTCGAGCAGGGCATTGGCCGCCGCCGGATCGTACTCGGTGTCGCGCGCCGCCCAGTCGTCATTGCGCCACCGCGAGCCGGGGATCATCTGCAGCTGCGACGGCGTCGCAAAGCCCAGATACACCACCTCGCCGATCTGCTGGCGGTCCATGGCAAGCGAGAAGGCGCGCTTGAAGCGGATGTCGTTGAACAGTTCGCGCAGCGCCGGGTCCTTCACGGCGTGGTTGAACATGATGGTGTGCTCGGCCGCCCGGTCGGTCAGCCACAGCCGCACCTCGTAGTTCCCCCGTTCCTGCCCCTCGCGATAGAGCGGCAGATTGGTGAAGGTGGTGTCGGTGTTGCACCAGTTCAGTTCGCCCGCGGCGATCGCCGCATCGCGCACTTCGCCGCTTTCGAAGTTGGTGAGGATGATGTCGTCGATATAGGGCAGCTGATGCCCCTCGGTATCCACCTTCCAGTAGAAGGGGTTGCGGTCTGCGACGAGGGTATTGAGCGCCATCGCCTGGCTCAGCCGGAACGGCAGTAGCGTCGGCATGTCCGGATTGTTGAACGGCATCAGCCACTGCACGTTCGAGCGGTTGTTGAACAGCTCCGCCCAGGTCGAGAAACCAGCGGCCGTCACCGCCTGCGCCAGCGTGTCGGCGTCGGCGAAGTCCTCGTGGAACTGCTCCAGATAGTGCCGCGGCAGGAAGCGGGGGATGGTGCCGCCCGGCCCGTGCGCGAGGAGTGCCGGCAGGTTGGCGTGCGGCGCAACGAACGTCCAGCGCACCGTGTAGTCGTCCACCATCTCGAACTCGGGCACCTGGCCCTGCACGGTGAACTGCGCCATCGGCGCCGGGCTCAGCGTCGGGTTGAGGTTGACGTGCTTCCACCAGAACTCGAAGCCGCGCGCATCGAAGGGCGCGCCGTCGGACCACTTGATGCCGCGCCGAAGGTTCAGCGTGAAGGTCCGCCCGTCATCGCTGTAACTCCAGCTCTCGGCGAGGTTGGGCTCGATCGACTGCCCGTCGCGGCTGATGCGGAGGATCGGCTCAGGTCCCCAGGCCGAGCGGGCCTGGAAGCCGCGGTTCTGGATGATGCCGGTGCGGATGTGCCCGCCATAGACGCCGACCTGGTCCAGCGGCTCCACCACCACCGGCACGTCCGGCAGCCGCTCGGTGACCGGCGGCAGGGCGCCCTGGGCGACCAGCTCGGCGAGCTGCGGCGCCTCCTTGTACTGCGTGCCCTGCGCCATGGCGCGCCCGGTCACCCCGGACAGCGCCAGCGCCGATGTCGCTGCAGCTCCCAGCTTGATGAATTGCCGACGGGTCGGCTTGAACGTCTTGGTCATTCCGCTTCCTCCCTTTATCGGCGGACGGCCCCCGGGCGCGTTCCGCGATCCTCCTCGGCGCCTCGGGCCCGTCATCTTGTCGTGACGTGGCGCGCGGCGATCAGCTTCTGTCGAAATCCGTTCATCCGGATTCCCGGCCCGTTCATCTAAGCGGCTTCTTTACGGCCTGTCGTTCGACATTGCGGCCGGAGAATTTCAAACATCGCTTGGCGACGCGCCGGGCCGCCGGTCGTTCATCCGACCGCGCGTAACGACCCTTCGCCGCCATACCAGTGCTGCGGAATGGCATCCCGCTCGGCATCCAGCAGGTCCTCGATCAGCGCCTCGGTGTCGGCGATCGAGTTGGTCAGCGGGTCGACCAGCAGCGCGCGCCGCAGCAGCGCCCGGTCGCCCTTGGCCACCGCCTCGGCGGTCAGTTCGTGGGTGTCGAGCACGATCTCCTGCATCGAGCGCAGGCCGCGCGGCATGTCGCCCACCGGTCGGGGCCGCGGGCCGTTCATGTCGATGTCGCACAGCAGTTCGAGATAGGCGTCGTCCGCCATGTTGGCCACGGCCCCCTCATTATAGGTATTGATATAAAAGGGCTTTCCGAGATTGCCGACCATGTTCTCGATGATGTCGGTCGCGTGGTCCGGCCCGAACGTGGTCATGTACTCCCCGATCGGCGTCGCCCCCGACAGGAAGTTGTCGATCTGCTCCCACATCTCGCGATGCCGCTGGTAGCGCGCTTCGGTCTCCCAAAGCGACAGCTCCGGAATGGCCTCCTTGGTTACCCCGTGACCCTGCCAGAACCGCACATATTCCTTGGTGTGCGCGACGCAGGCCGGCACCTTGTCGAACATCTGGTACAGCTGGTAGCCGATGGCGTCGTTGTAGATCGCCTTGGCGCCGGTATCGCCGCCATCGGTCTCGGTCGCCGCCTTCTTGCCGATGAACTCGCCGATCGCCGGCATCACGTCGCGGCCATCGTATTCTGCCTTCAGTACCCAGGTGAAATGGTTGACCCCGGCGATGCGCAGGTCGAACCGAGCGTCCTGTTCCGCCGTCAGTTTCTGGCCTTTGTCCACGATGCCGGCGCGCTCGGCATACATGCGCTTCACATGCGGCATGTGCAGGCTGTCGCACAGCCCGAAGCTCTTGAGCTGCGGCGCGAAGCGCTTCAGCGCCATGCCGTTCACCGCCGAGGGATTGATGTAGTTGATCACCCAGGCCTCGGGGCAGAGCGCCTCGATGTCGCGGGCGCAGTCGAGGATGTGCGGCAGTTCCCGCATGGCGCGGAACACGCCGCCCGGCCCGATCGTGTCGCCCGAGCACATGCGGATGCCGTACTTCTCCGAGATCACGGTATCCAGCCCGCGATATCGCACCGTATCCTTGGCAAAGCTCAGCACCACGAAATCCGAGCCTTCCAGCACGGCGCGGCGGTCCGTGCTCGCCTCGATGGTCAGCGCCACGCCCTGGTCCGCCACCACCATCCGCGCCAGCCGCTCCAGCCGGTCCAGCCGGCTCTTGTCGGTGTCCACCAGCGCCAGCGTGCCGCCATTGAGGTGCGGCGAATGCACCATCTGCCAGATCGCCTGCCGGCCGAAGAACAGGCTTCCTGCCCCGATGACTGTGACTTTCGGGCCCTTGCTGGCCATGGACTTCCTCCTCCCGACCGGTCGCGCTGCATTCATTGACATGCACGCCTGTGACGACGACTATCGCATCGGGCCCTCCCGCGTCTTTCGGTTTTCCGGCATGAGAAAATCAAACATCCGCACCTTCGAGATGTACCGTCGCCCCGATGCCCTCGTCCTCCCCGAGCTCGTCAGCCTCGGTCTCTACATCACGCAGGAGAGCCAGATCGGCGGTCCCCGCCACGCCAGCCCGGACGGACTCGAGATCGGATTTCTCGAAGCAGGATCAGTGGAGTGGTGGGATGGCGAACGGCTCGACGAGGCCGTGCCCGGCAGCGTTCTGATCGACAAGCCCGGCGACTGGCAGGGCGGGGCAGGGGCCATCGTCCACCCCTGTACCCGCTACTGGCTGCGCTTCTGCTTCCCGCCGCGGGGAGCCTTGCCGGGCCTTTCGAGCGACGTCACGGCCGACCTCAGGGCCTTGTTCGGCGAGATGCAGCGCCGGCATTTCCCCGGTTCGCCGCGCCTCCGCGAACTGTTCGGGCTCCTGCTCGCCGAGCAGCGCGCCCCTGATGCGCTTTCTGAGGATTTCAGCCGCAGCCTGTTTCACCAGATCCTGCTGACCGTCGGCCGCGACCACCAGGCCGAACAGGAGCGGCGTCATGCCCCAGCGGTGGCGACGGCCATGGAGCTGCTGGGCCGGCAACCCGCCGAAGACCTCGCCATCGATACGGTCGCGGCCGCGGTGGGCCTCTCCACCGGCTATTTCTACGAGCTGTTTCATCGCGCCACCGGCTACACCCCGGCGCAATATCAGATGCGGCAGCGGATCGGGGCCGCCAAGCGGCTCCTGCTCGGCGGACAGGTCAGCATCACCGACATCGCGCTCGATCTGGGGTTCTCGTCCAGCCAGTACTTTTCGACCGTGTTCCGCAAGATCGTCGGCCTCACCCCGATCCAGTACCGGCACCTCAGGGCGACCAAGCCCGACGACACCATCTATGAGAACGTGACGATGGTCCCCGGCGCCCGACGTCCAACCCCCATCACCGCGGCCTGACGTTTCGCGCCCGCGGGGCGGACAACAGCCCGTTATCAAGCGCCTGCTTTCTCCGGGCAGCAACGCCGCCGGCCCTGTTGGGGCCGCCTCCCGTCTCCGCATCCTCCTTTTGGGTCACCGCGCCGACTCCGGCTTGACAACGCCGAAACACACCGCTTATTCGTATAACTAATACGTATAAGGAATGCTCTTTGTCTCGCAGGATCACCCAGAAGGACGTGGCTGTGCGCGCCGGCGTCTCCCAGGCAGCGGTGTCGATGGTGCTCGGCGGCGGGTCGCACCAGACCCTGCCGGCGGAGACCATCGACCGCATCCAGGCGGCGGCAAAGGAACTGGGCTACGTGCCGAACCGGCTGGCCCAGGCGCTGAAAACCCGTCGCACCATGACCATCGCCTGCATCGTCCCCGACATCACCAACCCGTTCTATCCGGCTCTGATCCGCGGCGTGCAGCGCGTCGCCCAAACCCGCGACTACGACGTGATCACGCTCAACAGCGATGGCGATGCGGCGAGCGAGCGCCACTTCATCGAATGGGCGCTGCAGGGGCGGGTGGATGGCGTCGTGGGGGTGTTCTTCACCCTGCATGCGGCGGATCTCAAGACGCTGCTCGATGCCTCGATCGCCGTGGTGCGCATCGAGTCCTCGCGCAAGAAGGGTGGCCCGCTCCCCATCGACGACATCTTCGTCGACAGCCAGTCCGCTGCCGTGCAGGTCGTCGAGCGCCTCATTGCACAGGGGCACCGCCGTATCGCGATGGTGGCAGGCGTAGGGGGGCCTCAGGGCGTCCGCGTCGAGGGGTACCGGCAGACATTGGCCGCGCACCAGCTCGAGCCCCTGGTGGTCATCGAGCGGAGCTTCACCCAGTCCGCCGGCTTCGAGGCCGCCAACGCCATTCTCGACAGTGGCTTTGCGCCGTCGGCGATCTTTGCCGCCAACGACCTGATGGCCATCGGCGTCATGCAGGCGCTGCATGCGCGCAAGCTGGCCGTACCCGGCGATGTCGCCGTGGTCGGCTTCGACAACATCTCGGCGGCGCCGCTCGTCACGCCGCCGCTCACCACCGTCACCCAGTTCCAGGATCGCTTGGGCGAGCGCGCAGCCGAGGTTCTGCTGCAACGTCTCAACGGCGAGATCACCGGCCCCGGCACGGTTCAGGAAATGCCCTTCGAGCTCATCGAGCGCGGATCGGTCTAGTCAACGCCTACTTGGAGGAAAACATGAACAAGCACATTTACGCCAAAGCCGCCATTGCCCTGATGGCTGGCACCGCTCTCACCGGCACGGCCCTGGCCGAGGGCCCGATCAGCTGGTGGTACGAGAGCGCCACGCCCGAGCAACAGGGCGTGATCACGCGCAACATCATCGAGCCGTTCAACGCGGCCAACCCCGGCCACATGCTGAGCATCGACTACCGCGGCGCCCAGCTCGACAACCAGATGCGCGTCGCGCTCCTCTCCGGCAGCGGCCCCGATATCGTCTACACCGCCGGCCCGAGCTATGTAGCGCCCATGGCCCAGGCGGGCCAGCTCCTGCCGCTCGACAGCTATGCCGAGCAGTTCGGCTGGGAAGATCGCATCCTGCCGGTCTTCATCGAGATGGGCAAATATAACGGCCAGCTCTACGCGCTGCCCAAGACCTACGAGACGCTCGGACTGTTCTACAACGCCACCCTGTTCGAGCAGCATGGCTGGACCGTCCCCACCACGATCACCGAACTGGAGACGGTAGCGGACGCGATGCTGGCCGAGAACATCGTTCCGTTCTCCGCCGGCAACGCCCTGTGGCGCCCGACCAACGAGCACTACGTCACCATCGTCTTCAACTCGATTGCCGGCCCCGAGGCCGTGTACCAGGCGCTGAACGGCGAAATCCCCTGGACCTCCGAACCCTTCGTCAAGGCGATCGAGAAGCTCGACGAGTGGTGGGCCAAGGGCTATTTCGGCCCCAACTACTTCTCGCTGAACGGCGAGCAGCAGGTCGCGCAGCTGGCGTCGGGGCAGGCGGGCATGATGCCGTCCGGTACCTGGCAGTTCCAGCATATCGGCACCTATTTCCCGGCTGCCAACGCGGAAGCAGGCTTCGTCGGCTTCCCCAGCGCCGATGATGTCGGCGAGCCGGTCTTCGCGCTAGGTGTCGGATCCACTTTCTCGATCGCCGCCACCTCGCGCAATGCCGACGGGGCCGCGGCAGCCATCGACTTCATCTTCTCCGACGAAACCTATGCCAGCATGAACACCGAATGGCAGGGCGAGTGGAACACGCCGCTGAGCGACCTCTCGGGCGTCACTCTGGGCGATGAGGTGCTGCCGCTCTACACCGAGGCCATGCAGACCCTCGCACAGTCGGTCGCCGAGGACGAGTACGGCTACACCACCTGGACCTTCATGCCGCCCGCGACCGTCTCGTTCCTCGTCAGCGGCATCGAGGAGGTCTGGTTCGACCGCTCCACCACCCAGGAGTTCCTCGCCCAGCTGGACGCCACTTTCCAGCAGGAGATGGCCGAGGGCAAGGTGCCGGCGATCCCGGCGCGCTGACCAACCCCAACGCAACCGGAGGCGGCTACGCGTCGCCTCCGGGGCGGAGCATTGCCATGCATCGATTTTTCCTCGTCCCGACGCTCGTGATCAACGTGGCCATCATTCTGGTGCCGGCCCTGTTGACCATCGCCCTGGCGTTTTTCCGCTGGGACGGGATTTCCGTGCCGGTCTTCATCGGCATCGATAATTTCCGCGCGCTCTGGGCCGACCGGGTGTTCTGGACCGCGCTGACCAACAACATCATCTGGACCGCGCTGTTCCTGACCGTGCCGATCGGCATCGGCCTCCTGGCCGCGACGCTGCTCCTCGTCGCGCGGCGCGGCAGCATGTACTTCCAGGTCATCTACTTCCTGCCCATGATCATCGCGACCGCCATCCTCGCGCGGGTCTGGCAGGGGATGATCTACAGCCCCGTTTCCGGCGTGAACGGCATGCTGCAGCGCATGGGCTTTCCGACGCTCGATCCCCTGACGCAGCCCTCGACCGCGCTGATCGGCATCGCCACGGTGGATCTCTGGCACTGGTGGGGGTTCCTGTGCGTCATCTTTTTCGCCGCGCTCCGCCAGGTCCCGCAGGAGCAGATCGAGGCGGCGCGGCTCGAAGGCGCGTCCTTCTGGCAGATGATGCGCTACGTGCTGCTCCCCGGCATTCGCCCCACCATCACCCTGATGATGATCATGACGGTGATCTGGTCGTTCCTCGTGTTCGACTTTGTCTACATCCTCACCCAGGGCGGGCCGGCCTTTTCGAGCGAAGTGCTGTCCACGCTCGCCTATCGCAGCGCCTTCTATGATCTCGCCGTCGGCAAGGCGGCCGCCGTGGCCGTGGTCATCTCGATCTTCGGCCTCGTCGCCACTGCCTTTTACATCCGTGAGCAGGCCCGGGAGTTCGAGCAATGAAACTGATCGAGAGCCGTCTCACGCTGACCCTGACCTACGCCATCCTGTGCGTGCTGCTGGTCATCACCCTGTTCCCGATCGCGCTCCTGGTGCTGAACTCGGTGAAGCCTGCCGCGCAGATCGTGCAGAACCCGCTGGCCTGGCCCGACACCTTCCGGTGGGACAATTTCGCCCGCGCCTGGACCGATGCGCGCTTCGGCACGACCATGCTGAACTCCGCCATCCTCTCCGGGCTCACCATCGTCCTCGTCTGCACCACCGGATCGATGACCGCCTATGTGCTGGCACGGCGCAAGATCAAGTCGTGGAAGATCGTGACCTTCTATCTGCTCGCGACCACCACGGCGCCGATCCAGCTCTTCCTGTTCCCGCTCTATTTCGGCTTTGCCCGCCTGGGGCTGATCAACAATGCCGTTGCCGTATCCGTCGTCTACACCGCGATCTGGTCGCCCTTCGCGGTCATGCTGCTGCGCACCTATTTCCTCGCCGTGCCGCGTGAACTGGAGGAGGCGGCGCTCATCGATGGCGCCAGCCACTGGCAGGTCTTCACCAAGGTGATGCTGCCCATCGTGTCGCCGGGCATCCTCACCGTCGCGCTCATCATCGGGCTCTACTCGTGGAACGAGTTCCTCATCGCCACGACCTTCCTGCAGCGCGCCGACTCGACCACCGCCATCGTCTCCTTCTTTCTGCTCTCGGGCCAGTACAGCTCGGACTGGGGGCAGATCATGGCGGCGGCCCTGATCATTGTCCTGCCCGTCATCATCCTGTTCGTGCTGCTGCAGCGCCGCTTCATCGAGGGCATGGCCGGCGGCTCGGTCAAGGGCTGAGACCAACACCTCTATCTGGAGAAATCTGAATGTCCGTACCGAATGACTATCTCGAGCGCGTCTATGCCGGCGTCCTGGGCAAGCTGGTCGGGGTGTATCTGGGCCGTCCCTTCGAAGGCTGGACCTATCAGCGCATCATGGCCGAGCTCGGCCCCATCGAGTACTACGTGCACGATCGGCTGAACCAGCCGCTGGTGGTAACTGACGACGACGTGGCCGGCACCTTCACCTTCGTGCGCGCCCTCGAGGATTATGGCGTCTCCGGCGACCTCACTGCCGAAGACATCGGCAAGGCGTGGTTGAACTACATCTGCGAGGAGCGCTCCATTCTCTGGTGGGGCGGCAACGGCAACTCGACCGAGCACACCGCCTGGTTGAACCTCAAGAAGGGCATGCCCGCCCCGGCCTCCGGTTCCATCGCGACCAACGGGCAGGCGGTCGCCGAGCAGATCGGCGCGCAGATCTTCATCGATGGTTGGGCCATGGTCGCGCCCGGGCAGCCGCAGCTCGCTGCCCGCCTCGCCGAGCAGGCCGGCAAGGTCAGCCACGATGGCGAGTCCGTCTATGCCGCCATGCTCTGGGCTGCCATGGAGGCCGAGGCCTTCCGCACCAGCGACATCGACGCACTGATCGATGTGGGCCTGTCGGTCATTCCCGCCGACTGCCTGATCGCCCGACTGATCGCTGACATCCGCAAGTGGCACCGCGAGCACGACGACTGGCGCGCTTGCCGCCAGCTCATCGAGGACAATTACGGCTACGACAAATACCCCGGCAACTGCCACGTGGTGCCGAACCATGCGCTGATGATCATGTCGGTGCTCTATGCGCCCGACGACTTCCAGAAGGCGCAGATGATCGTCAACACCTCCGGCTGGGACACCGACTGCAATGCCGGTAATGTCGGCTGCCTGATGGGCATCATGCTTGGCCTTGAGGGCATCGAGGACGGTCCGGACTGGCGTGGTCCCATTGCCGACCGCCTGCTGATCTCGTCGGCCGATGGCGGCAACTCCATCAACGATGCCGTCCGCACGGCCTATTATCTCGCCAATCTCGGGCGCCGGCTCTCGGGCGATGCGCCGATGGGCACGCCCAAGGATGGCGCGCAGTTCCACTTCTCGCTACCCGGCAGCCAGCAGGGCTTCCGCCCCCTGGCGAGCAGCGGCGGCAACGCCGCCCCGATCCTGCGCAATGTCGAGTTCGAGGGCGCTCGCGCCCTCGCCATCTGCTACGAGGCGCTGGGGCCGGGGCAGTTCTCGGCGGCGACGACTCCGACCTTCACGCCACCAGAAGTGCTCAACATGCGCACTTACGACCTGATGGCCACGCCGCTGCTCTATCCGGGCCAGACCCTGAAGGCGCGGCTCGTCGCGCCGGCCGAGAACAACGGACCCGTCGAGGTCCGTCTCAGGGCCCGCGTCTACGATGCCGCCGATCAGTTGCGCGACGTCGACGGCGACGCGCAGCTCCTCGCGCCCGGTAGCGAAGTGACGCTCGAATGGCGCCTGCCGGAGTTCGAGGGCCAACCCATCGGCGAAGTCGGCATCGTGGTCACCGGCACGGGTCGTCGCGTCGATGGCTCGGTGCTCATCGACCATATGCGCTGGGACGGAGCCGCCGAGCTCACCCTGCGCCGGCCGCCGGGCGAGGGCGATTTCTGGCGCCGGGCCTGGGTGAACGGCGTCGACTTCTTCTCCAAGCGCTTCCCGCCCAGCTTCCGCATCTCGCAGTCCCGCGACGAGGGCATGGTCTCGCACGGCACCCGTCAATGGACCGACTACGCTGTCAGCTCCGAGATCATGATCCATCTCGGCAATTATGGCGGCCTCGCGCTGCGCGTACAGGGCCTCCGCCGCTACTACGGCGTGCGCGTCACCCGGGACAACCGGCTGCAGATCGTGCGGGTCCGAGACGAAGAGGTGACCATCCTCGCCAACGAGGCGTTCGACTTCGCTTTCGAGACAGCGATTTCCTTCGCAGCGCGTGTCGAAGGGAATGCCATCTCGGCCACTGTCGCCGGCGTGTCGATTTCGGCCACCGATACCGACCCGCAGGGCTTTGCCGATGGCGGTATCGGCCTCGTCGTGCATGAGGGCGCGCTCTCGACCGACGCCGTCACCGTCCGGGCGGCGTGATCGCAAGGGCAGGGGGCTTCGTACCCCTGCCGCTCACTCCGCGTGCAGAGGCTCGGGCGAAATCTCGATGCGATAGACGAGGGTCGACTGGTCGAACCACACGGCGTCCTGGCCCATCGGGCCGACCAGCGCGTCGCCCGTCTCGGCCTCCAGCACGACGCCGCCCACGGTGATCCGCGCCGGCGCCGCGAGAACCAGCACGCAGTGCTCGGTCTCGGCGCCAAGAGTGTCGCCCGCCGCCATGTCGAGCCGCGTCATCCGATGTCGGAATCGGCCGCGGCGCGTCATCGCGTTGAGGTCTCGTGTCGGCCCCGCCAGCAACGCCGCGGCGATCTCCGTCTCCCCGGCAAAGCGATAGGGGAGGTCACCCGGTGTCAGCTGAACCTCTCCATCCGGCCCGCTGAGCACGATGCCCGCGCCGTCGAGCACCGCAATCGTCCGGTCGATCCGGGCCAGACGCGAGAACGGGCCGGGCCGGTCGATCGTCGCGATGCTGACCCGCCAGGCGAGCTCCCCGTCCGCGTCCAGCGCCGCCACGATCTCGCGCGTGACTCCGCCACCATTCTTCCACGGCGCCACCGGCAGTTCGGCATAGCGGACGAGGCGCATGAGGGGCGCCGCCTAGAGGATGCCGGGCAGGTTCAGTTGCTGCTCGCGGGCGCAATCGAGCGCGATGTCGTAGCCGGCATCGGCATGCCGCATCACGCCCGTCGCCGGGTCGTTCCACAGCACCCGCTCGAGCCGCCGCGCCGCATCGTCGGTCCCGTCGGCGCAGATCACCATGCCGGCATGCTGCGAAAAGCCCATCCCGACGCCGCCGCCATGATGCAGCGACACCCAGGTCGCGCCCGAGGCGGTGTTGAGCAGCGCGTTCAGCAGCGGCCAGTCCGA
>VFQR01000948.1_pt1 | contig 27184 bp, 22 predicted proteins | sample 3512321 | NCBI WGS metagenome assembly VFQR01 (sample SAMN10412374, study PRJNA504923) | tailings metagenome | isolation source: Relicate 3 Philex TSF1 revegetated site | place: Philippines: Tuba, Benguet | collected 2017-08-29 | reverse complement strand
CCATGACCACACGAACTGTCGAAACCCCCAACCCCGCCACACCCTCCGCCAGCTTTCCCCTGGTCCCCCTCCTGAAACCCGCCTCCGGCAACCTCACCCTCACCGTCACGATTAACCGCGATTCCGGCGACGAAACCTCGACATTCGTCACGACGGGGTGGCTGGAGTCAAACGTCTTTGTTTGCCCTCAAGTCATGGAACTTTGATTGTTCATGGCGAACATGTCGAAAGTCCGTCAAGCGTGTGCCGGATGCTTTTGCGCTGTGGAATTCGTTTGACCACGAGGCGGTTGACGACATCCGACCTTTGCTACCCCGGTAAAGACCACGCCCTTCCCGCACTGTTTTGATTTTCAGGGGCGTCAGGGTCGTGCCACCTGTCGGCACAATGAGACGGGGAGAGAACCCTTCACCCTGCCCTCTCCCACGCAGATGTGGGCGAGGGTTCCAGAGGGAGCATCCGCGTGGTGCGGCCTCTTGTCGTTGTGGCTTTGCACAAGGAACTGTGTAAGCAAGTTGGGTACGAGTTGGCCGGGCCACCCTTGGGTCGCAGATTTGCAAAATGCACAGCTCAGAGCCGCAAGCAGGGCATGCAGCCCGTGATTACAGGCTGCACTGCGTGACTTCGCCACTGATGGTTACTTGGCCACCAATGAAGAGGCCAGGCTGATCTGTGGTTCGAGACTGCGTTCCCAGTCGGTCTGTGGGCGAACCACAGTGCGGACGAGAGCAGGCAACGTTCGCTTGATGGCCACTGGCTTTCTCTGGAACGAAACGTCGCTTTGAGCAATAAACCGCTCATCAAGCTGCAGGGCTTCCGCAGCAGGTTTTTCCGTTGGCGAGATCGGCGTGAAATCAATCGGTGCAGGAACTTTCATCGAACTGTCATTTGAACCTGGCTTGGTCGCGTCAGGACTGGCTGCATCAGGCTGAGCAGCATCCGCCGGGGCCTCGACCTTATTGGACTTGGCGGGATTCTTCCCGGTCTTGTCGCTCGCGGCATCGGCTGGGGTTGCCGCAGGTGTTTCATAACTGGGGCGGAAGGAACCCCCAAACTCTGTCGAGCCACCAGCAGGTTCTGTCGTCGGTGCAGGCCTTCTCATCGGTGGCATCGGGGTTGCCGAGTTATCGAGGGGAGCCGAACTTGCGCCACTACCGGCTGGCGTATTCGATCGGCTGGGCGTGAACGGTTCCCGGCCCATGGGGTCAATCATCGGGTCTCGCCCGGCAGGAAGTGAGCTTCGGCCGGGAGAGGATGGATTGATGGGATTGGTGGTCGCGGGTGCATCGAACATCGGTGCTTCGCTCCCTGTGTTCCGCGGAGTAAATCCGTCGCGTTCAGGGGTTGTTCGAGGAGGCGTCGATTCACGCGGTGTTACGGGTGTGATTTCCGGCTCGTCGAAGGTATTGCGTGGTGGTGGTGTATAGGGATTCCGCGAAGGAATCGGCTCAAAGGTCTCTGGGGGATTATTGCGTGGAGTCGTTGTGGGATTACTGCGCGGAGGTGTGGGTTCTGCGATGGGTGTTGGCGTTCCGGAAGGAGCCATATTCGTCGTGCAGTTCCCATTCGCACAGTTACCACCTGTGCAGGCAGTCCCACAACTGCCGCTACCACACGGATTACATCCGCAGGGGTTGCAGGAGTCGCACGAAGAGACGGCGTAGCTGGCGGTCTGACAACTGTTGCACGAGTTCCCCGTCCATGCGTAGCCACTGGTAACAACAGAGCTTTGCCCGCTCGCAACAGTGCTTTGGCCGGCAGGAAAGTAATAGGTCGCCCAGCCGCCACCCGTGGGAGTGGAATAGTAGCTGGGGGCATAGCTGGTGCGATAGTTCGCGTAGAATTCACCGGCAAGGAGAGGGCTGGCTGTGCTGCCAAAGCTGGCGGCAAATGCCAATAGCCAGGCCATGGTGCTGCTCGAGAGCTTGAAATACGTCTTCATGGTGCGATCCCGGATCTGGAAATCGCGAACGGCAAAAGGGTGCGTCCTCCCGATTCCATGACGCAAGCCGCCTGTCGGTAACTCCTACCAACGCCCCAGACTCCGCTGAGACCGCAATTTTCGAATCTCCGTTCTAGCGTGGTGCTGCTGGCTCTGTCAACGAGGGGGGATCGGTCAGGATTGAGGAAATGACCTTCTGGTGGGGATCCTGCGGACTTTCTGTGACAGAATCCGGGTTTTCATCCAAAGAGGGTAAAGCCTCGAACTCGCGACGTGCCGCAAAGTAATAGATTAAACCAATGGCCGAAATCGCCACCTGGATCACGCGGCTGGTGATTGCCATCAGCAGTCCATTACCGGCTGCACGGGCAACGGCAGCAGCATCGTGAGGATCGACCGTCAGCGAGTAAAACGCTTTGATCGCTCCTTCCAGTGCACCCATCCCTCCCGGTGTTGGAATCAGTACACCAAAGACTTCCGCAGCGGGGATAAATCGTAAGTGAGCGACAAGATCCGGGATGGGATCATTCCCGCGAATGGTTTCTGCACACAGGTAAAAGGAAAACAGCATGAAAAGATGCCCGAAAATGCTGATCCCGATACAGGCGACAATGATCGAAGTCCGGTCTTTGTAGAGCGTGGCTGCCTGAAACAACTGATGGGCCAGCTTGCCACCCACCGGAAAGCGGCTGAAAAATCGATCCCAGTGATAACGATGCAGAAAAGGAGATTGAATCACCACCAGGCCAAGAATCCCGGCACCGGCTGCCACCCACGTTAACGTCATGATGAGTTGTAACTGGGCGTTGAATGGCAACGTGGTCGGCAGAAGTGCTGCAGCAGCACCCACGATGACCAGTGCCACCAGGCCCAGAACACGGTCATAGATCACAGAAGCTGCCGCTGCCGCACGACGTTCAGGATGCCCTTTGGCAAGAATCATCCCCTTGATGAGATCGCCACCCACGGCACCCGGCCCAATGTAGTTGCACATGAGCCCTAATGACCCCAGACGAAACGCTTCTTTGAGTGTCATCGGGAGATCCACAGCTCGCACCAGCAGGTACCAGCGGAAGAACGTCAGGATGACACCGATTAGACAGGTGGCAAAAGCCAGTGCGAAGAAATCCCAGCGAATTTGCCGTTCACTCAGGTTCGCCAGATTCTTCCAGTTGGAAGAAACCAGCCATGACATGAGAGCCGCAGCCAGGAGCCACTTCAGCCAGAACCAATGAGATTTGAACCACTGGATGGGCAGGTAAGACAGAACACTCACTGGCGAACTCCTGCCAGTTGATGCACCTGTAACCATTCACTTCGAGTGACAGGTTGAATTGATAATCTCATGCCACGTTTCATCACCAGCATACTGGCTGTCTTGGGATGGGAGGCCAGTTGATCGCGAGTGACGACGGCAGGAAACTTCTGCTTCAGTTGGACATCGACGCCAATCCAGCGGGGAGCATCGGGCGGGCTTTTGGCATCGTAATATTTGCTGTCGGGGTTGAATTGCGTCGGATCGGCGTAACCGGCCCGCACCACCTGCATGGTTCCCACAATTCCCAGTGGCTCTTCCCGGCTGTGGTAAAAGAAGACCAGATCGCCCTTCTGCACATCATCACGCAGAAAATTTCTCGCCTGATAATTCCGGACGCCATCCCACACGGCTGTCTGCCCGGGAGACGCTGCCAGATCATCAATCGAAAATGCGCTGGGCTCAGATTTAAAGAGCCAGTAGCGAACCGGATCTGCCATAACGTGGCTCATCGATGAATTTGAAACGAAAACAAAGGAAATGGCCTGCAGGTCTCACTTCCATGACGAGCTGTGAAGGTAGCTTGAGTACGAATCTGTGAAAAGACCTTCAACGAAAAGTCTGGCCAGCCAGAGCGAGAATTTCTTCTGTAAGGTGGCTCTTTGTGCCTCTGGAACCCTCGCCCACGTCTGCATGGGAGAGGGCAGGGTGAGGGTCTTACAGGTATCTCATTATGATAACGGAGGCACGCCCCACTGTTGTGCCATGCTCGTAGCTCTGGGCAAGCAGCCTGACTGCACCAACGGCCGGGTGGCAGGGGTCAAACGTCCTCGTTTGCCCCCTGTTCATAGGACTCCCATAACTCATCACAACTCAATGGCACCCCGTGCCCTGCTAGCATCTCTGGGCAAGCAGCCCTGACTGCACCAACTAAAGAGGGCGACCATGAAACATGGACGCCCTCTGAATAGATGAGTATTCGTGGATTGTCACAATGCACCTGAGGAATTGCACAGATGCGACTGGTCGATCCGTGAACAATTACGCAGGATTCTTGCCTGGGAGTTCACCAGCCTTAATGAGATCGCCAAAGGTCTTGCCTTCGGTAGAGCTCTTCTCGGATTCGGCCTTCTTCAAAGCGGCCTTGATGGCTTCTGTATCTTTCACATTCGAAGCCCCGAGAGCTGCTCCCATGGCTTTTCCGTAGTCGTTTTTGTTCTTTTTGCTCTCACCGAAGTGGCAGACCATGCACTTCGATTCGGCTGCCTTATCGGCCAGATTGGCATACGTTTCCTTGAAAGCGGCAAGGTAGGGTGGGCGAGCTTCAGCCGAATTGCCGGAGACCAAAGCGGCGATTACGGTACAGCAGGCTAGCGAAATCCAAGTCAAACGCATTGATGCTTTCCTCTCGTACGAATTTCCGGGGCATGGGGGCAGGAGTGAAAACCAGGAACACCTGATCTCCACCGAACGCGGAAACAACTCTTGCCGCATCTCACGGCACAGGCATTAGACGGGCTGACACCCGCTGTGTCAATTCCCTCTTCAAAACATTACAGCAGATCCCATACCATTGTGATCTCATGATATGATGGGCCGTGATCAGGTGGCCGCCTCCATTCGCATGAAAGCCGCCTGCCGTCACAATGACCCGCAATGTCCTCGATTTGATGTCGCCAATTCGTCTCCCTGAATATCCCAATCACCTGGCTATCCCAAACACCCGGCAATCATTCAGCCCACACGGGCCTCAACCATTCCCCTTTGTAAATTCAACAACTCATTTTTCAGAAATCTGCCGATCGACCCGTCTCTCAGCGTCCATAAATCAGAACACCGCAACACACCGTATGAGACAAAAGTGATCGCATGCCCGCCCAGAGCTGCTGTCCATTTCACAAAACTTCCACCCAAGGCAGGCCCGGCCAACTCCTACCCAACTTGCCTACACGGGTCGTTGTGTTCGACACAACGACAAGAAGCCGCGTCATGCGCATGCCCCTCTGGAAACTCTTTTCCGCTACTTTCACGTCTTGATTTGACTTCGTGCGATACTTTCTGCAACTCACCACAATTTGACTCTGAATTTCCTTCGTGTTCTTCGCGCCCTTCGTGGTGAACCAATCAGCTAAAAGTGACCTCACGCGAAGCCGGCGAGTTCACCAGGAAGATCTCCATGATTAACCACTGACGCGAATATGCTCCCTCATTTCCATCAGTTGATCTTGCCAGCATCCCCTCTGGAACCCTCGCCCTGTCTGCCGGGACAGCGCTGGGTCAGGGTCTTTTGTACTTCTTTGCGCAGTGTTGATTTGCGCAGTGTTGACCGAGGTTTTGCCCCATTGGGTGGGAGAGATTAGATCTTTTCATCTGCCTCCAGTTCGAGAATGCCACCCGCACGCATGCATCAGCGGCATTAGTCCCCACTTTCAAGCATGTATGCTTTTAACAATCAGAGCCTAATAACCTGGGGGCAGATAAGGACGTTTGACCCCAGCCAAGCGGTCCACCGGCTCCCTACGCCTTGGTCTGAACCAACTCTGTCTGCAACTGGGCAATCGTGGTCATCTCGGAGAGGATGGCACAGGCAGCATCGAGCATAGGCATCAGCAGCAAAGCTCCTGTCCCTTCACCCAGTCGCATCTGCCAATTGAGAAAAGGATCAAGCTGCAAAAACTCAAGTGCAATGGCATGACCTGGTTCTGTCGAACAATGAGCGGCAATCCAGTTGCGACGGCTCTCTGGCCAGAGAACTTCGGCCATAAGAGCCGCTGCAGTGGCAATAAATCCATCGAGAATCACAACCAGTCCCAGTTGTGTCGACTCGGCAAAAAAGCCTGCCAGAGCTGCCAGTTCAACACCAGCCACTTCGGCAATCTGTTTCCGAAGTAGCCCCGTCCCATGCTGTCGCGCCCGCTCGACCGCCTGAGTGACGACTTGAGTTTTTCTCCGAAGTGTTTCGTCGTCAGCGCCGGCTCCGCGACCCACCACAAGTGCTCCACTTTCGTCACAAATCAGGCTCGTAATGCAAGCGGCGGAAGTGGTGTTGCCAATCCCCATTTCACCACCGGCCACCACTCGAAAACCTTGAGCGGCCACTTCCCTCGCAATCTTTCGTCCTGCGGTCAGTCCCTGTTCGAGCTCATCGACAGTCATCGCCGGTTGTCGAGCCAGGTTGCGCGCCCCAGGCAGCATCCAGAAATCTCGACGCACTGCGGACGAACCTCGATTTGGCAAAACTCCTCCACGAAAGGAGCCGACATCGAATACTTCCAGAGAGGTCGTTGTCGCCATGGCCAGAGCGCTCGAAGCGGCTTTCCCTTGGGCGATGGTCTCAAGCATGATTTGCGTGATCTCGCCGGGCCAGGCGGTCACACCTTCGGAGATCACAGCGTGGTCGCCGCCGAACACAACAAGTTTGCGTGGCGAAGAGACGGGTCGCAATGTCTGCTCAATGCGGCAGAGTTCGCAGGCAAGATCTTCGAGTCGGCCCAAACTTCCCGGCGGTTTGGCCAGACTGGCAAGATGCTCACGAATCGCCAGATTCGTGAGCGGTTGAGGCTGATGATCTTGCGACAATTCCTAGACTTCCGTCGTACGGCGCGAATTGTTCCAGCCAGCCACGACAGACTCAGCGAAATGCCAGCCACCAAAGAGGACAGTGGTGAAGAGCAGATCACTCATGACCGAATTCTGGAAGTAAGGTATCGCCAGAATGTAGTTCTCCAGGAACCCTTCTCGTGTATGCGGATAATAGGCCCACCAGTTCGCCAGATTCGTAATCAGAAAGAACTGGATGGAACCTGCTAAAGCGGCACCCGCGAGCACCAGCGGGTTGGAATGTCCACCGACCCAGCGGCCAATCAGCACATTGATAAGAAAGCAGCCGTAGACCACAGGGACCAGAGCGTGGAAGCCGATGAAGGCATCCGAGATGGTGAGAATCGCGATGGGAATCAGGAGTGCAAACCACCTTTGAGTCAGAAACGCACCACTGAAGAGGGCGACTGCTCCCACGGGTGAAAAGTTAGGCGGATGTGGGATAAACCGGGCCAGAATGGCCAGCAAGACCAGTGCACACATCGCAATGAGACGGACTTGCTGTGACGACTCAGATTTCACCACCGATTGATGATCGCTCATAACTTCCACCAGCATTCAGGACGAGGGCACAACCAAGTCTCGTGCAGGTGGTCGATCGAAGCGCAAAGAGAGTCATCCTTGAGATCCCTGTATTGCAAACAGTCGGATCAAAAGATCTGACTCCAGCAATGGGAAGCTCTCAAGATGTTGACTTCAAATCACTCCGATCAGCAGCCTGTGTCCGAGACACCGATCAGCAAAGTTCTGGCAGGTCTTCTGACTGACAGCATGAGGATCTGTTCGTCTTCCCACCCCGGAGTGATCAACCGTGGGCAGTGACATTATGAACAGATCAATAGCTGATCACAGCAGCGGCCCTGTGTCGGAATTTCGCCGACTTCCCTCTTACCTCTTCGAAAACCTCACGGGATGTGTCTCATCTCATGAGGTTTCCTCGGAACCGGAACCTGATACGCCGGAGAGTAACGATCTGCCGGCGCGGATGCCACTGTCTCGTTCCTGAATCAGTTTTTCGCCATGATCCGCAGGTTTTCCGATTTGTTCAGCCCATAAAAGCCTCACGTTTCTCCGGGCCAATTCGGCCTGCAAGAGCCAGGCAAACTTTTCAGCCTGAGTAAGATGTTGGACTCTCTCCGATCATGACGACCCAGGGGACGACTCTCGTAAAGTGCTGCGACAAATGCCGAAAGCAACACGGATGAATGTCGTAGCGAATCAACCTTCCTGAGAAGTTCAGCGGAAGATTCGCAGTGAATCGTCAAACGGTTGTTCGACCTGACAAGCGTTATGCATGGATCAATCAGGCACTCGCAGATTTTCATTTGGGTGTGAATTCGGCCACCCCGGAAGAAGAGACTGCACACTGCATACGCAGGCGGTGCCCCTGAAAACTTTCCAGCGTCACGTTTCAGTCAATCACACCCCGCCTGATGCCTTCAAACGACTTTCAATCATGTGAAGTTCACGAGACGAGCGGTGGCAACATCCCTGTGTGATGCCACATCTGCTTTTCGCAGGGAATGGCTGGCCCATGATTTCGACCCTGTATGCTCGCTACTACAAACACATGTTGTGGTTCGTTGCGCTCACATTGCCCCTGTTCTGGTATCAGGCCGAATCGATCAAGTCGAATAACGATATCGAAACCTGGATGCCCCGGGATACCGGCGTCCGCCAGATCTACGAACAGTTCAAACTCGACTTCGGTGCTGAAGAAGTCATTCTGATCGGTGCCAGTGCCAAAGAACTTTCGAACGATGCGATTGAAGCACTGGCGGGTCGATTGGAGCGTTTGCCAGGCATTCGCTCCTGCTGGACGCCGGGACGACTGGCTTATCGCATGGAAGCCTTAGGAGTCTCACCTGAAGAGGCTCATGCCCGGCTCGAAGGCTTATTGACCAATCCCGACAAAGATATGGTCGGGCTCTCTGCAGTCCTCTCTGAAGCCGGAACCAAAGACCGGGCTGGGACCGTTGCGCAAGTTCGCGAAGTTCTGAAATACTGCCAGCTCAATTCAGCGCATGTGGCACTCACGGGGGCTCCTGTCATTGTCACCGAGTTGGATACTCTTGGTAATGCGAAATCAGGCCGCAAGTTCTTTGCAATTACGTTAGCGATCTGTCTCGGGTTACTTTACTTCTCGCTGAGACATTGGAACTTGTCTCTGGGAATTCTGGGAGTCACCTTATGGGGGATTTTCCTGACCCAGTCGATCATCGCCTGGTGCGGCGGCGAAATGAACTTCATTCTCGGTTCACTCTCCGTCCTCGTGATGATCTTTACGCTCTCGATCGCTGTACACTTCGTGAGCTACTATAGCGATGCCGTCGCTTCTGGTGAGGCGAAGCCACTCGACCATGCCTTTAAAGCCTCGTTTAACCCATGCTTTCTTTCCACGCTGACCACCTTGCTGGGTCTGGTCTCGCTGAACGTCAGCAGTATTCTCCCCGTGGCACAATTCGGTTATGCAGCAGCGACTGGTGCTGTGGTCGCGATGGTTGTCGGCCTGGGCCTGACACCGGCTCTCTTGATGGTCTGGCCGGACTGTGCTGTGAAATCGTTTCGCATCCATCACGTCGATTTCAACTGGTGGGGACACTTCGTCAATCGGCATCGACATGGCATTCTGGCAGTCGCAACCGTCATGCTGTGTGTCGCGATGGTCGGGATTGTCCGTCTGCGGCCCGATGTCGATCCGGTCGACTTCCTGCCCCGGGACAGCCAGGTGCTGGTCGATCTCGGACGCGTGGAAAAGAAGCTGACCAACGTCGATTCGATTGAAGGCGTCGTCGACTTTACCGGGAAAAATCTCACCTTTGTCGATCAACTGCAGATTGTCCGAGAGCTGGAAGCCGTCCTGCGGCAACAGCCAGGTGTGCGCCATGTGTTGAGTCTGGCGACATTCTTCCCCAATGAACTTCCGGATGGAGCTCTTGCGACGGCCCGGATGTTTTCCACAGCACGCAGCTATCAGGGTGAAGATGGCCTGATTGCTGCAGACCAGCAATTGTGGCGAGTTTCGATTCGAGTGGAAGACAATGCAATTGCCGGCGGAGGTGCCGACCGTGTGCTGCATAGCATTCAACAGAAGACGGCCAGCTTTCCTGTTCATTTCACGGGGATGACTCCACTATTAGATAGTGCCCAGAAAGAAATCTTTAATGGCTTCTGGGAAAGCTTTACCGCAGCCGTTCTGACAATCAGCCTGGTCTTCCTGATCTCGCTGCGATCTTTTGTCGGCACCCTGATTGCGATGGTGCCGAACATTGTCCCCATCTGGCTGGTCTTCGGCTCGGTGGGCTTTTTCGGCATGCCGGTCGATATTGGCATGATGATGACAGGGAGTATTGCCCTGGGCATTTCGGTCGATTGTACGTTCCACTTTATGGTGCAGTACAACCAGGCTGTTAAGCTCGGAGCGACTCCTTCTGAAGCCGTACGCTCTGCCCTGCAGCATTCCGGCGAACCGATGCTCGATTCGACGTTGATTTCAAGCACAGGGATGCTGGCACTCTGTCTAAGCAGCTTTGCTCCGACCGCTCGCTTTGGCTGTCTCATGTCGGCCCAGATGATAGCTTCGATCCTGGGGGAACTGGTCTTTCTACCGGCCCTTCTCTGCTGCCTTCCAGAAAAACGCCAGGCAACGACGACTTCTCTAGCGGCAGAAGAGTCATCAGAGAACTCCACGCCCCCCGCCGACGCAGCACACGATGAGATCGAGCCGCAGATCCATCGCCTCCCGGCACCACACATCGGTCACATCAGCCGAGGAGCAAAAGCCCCACGGCGCGCCGACAGCTCATTCCTGAACTAGCGGGTATAGATCAATTCCCGTAGGGTCCGCTATGCGGACCATAACCCGCTGCTATATCGTATACGGCGAGTAGACAGTATTAACCCGTAGTATTAGCCCGTAGTCCGTAGGGTGGGTTAAGGCTTTGCGCAACCCACCATCTTCTATAAAAATATTCCAAGCGAAGCATAGGGCAGGCTCCCGCCTGCCATCCCACAACCCAACCCGCTATCCCCACCCCAAAAAACGAGCCGGAAGCGTAAGCGACGGAATGATCATTATTTCTAACAGGGCCCCCTAAGCGGACCATAACCCGCTACCCCGTAGAACATAGACCGTAGGGAATCCCCGTAGGGTGCATGAAGTTCCGACGCAATGCACCATCTTCCTGCTGTATTCTACACATCTGTCCAAGCGTAGGGCAGGCTCCCGCCTGCCAACCCACAACCCACCCCCAAAAAAACGAGCCGGAAGCGTAAGCGACGGACACTCAAAAAAAACGATCACTCACCCCCATCTCGCATCGTCATAAATGGAACCAGAGATCCTCCAAGACGCTCCCGCCATTTCAACGTGTGCCACTGCTGGCTCGTCCAGCAGTGCTCCTCCCAAAAACATCAAACACCTACCGATATTAAACCCCAGAAATCGAACCCACACCCCCGCCAGTAGGGCAGGCTCCCCCCTACCATCCCACAACCCAACCCGCTATCCCCACCCCAAAAAACGAGCCGGAAGCGTAAGCGACGGAATGATCATTATTTCTCGCAGGGCCCGCTAAGCGAACCAGCGGAATATGGCCCGCACAGCAGACTCAACGATGCTGGTACTGTTCGCTCTTTTGTCCGGCTGTGATGAAACCAAACCTCTCACTCGCATTGTGACAACGATCCTCGCCCTGATTTTGTCGTCTGCTGAAATGACTTCGGCAAAAACGGCTTGACGAAAATACTACAACTTTAGTATTTTCCGCCCGCGAACTGGCTTTTGGCCATTTTGCTCATGACCTTATCAGGAAAGGATTCCTCATCAGGACATTACGCCCCAGCCGCTGCTGCATTCCCGCGTCAGGACGCTCTGGGCTGTCAGGACGCTCTGGGCTGTCAGGACGCTCTGGGCTGTCAGGACGCACTGGGCTGTCAGGACGCTCTGGGCTGTCAGGACGCACTGGGCTGTCAGGACGCACCGGGCTGTCAGGACGCACCGGGCTGACCATTCTTGAGCTGCTGGTCACCAGCGGAATTCTCTCCGTGTTAACCGCACTGCTCTTACCAGCCGTGATGGCAGCGCGGGAGTCTGCCCGGCGCATGGAATGTACAAGTCATCTTCGTCAGATCGGGCTGGGGCTGCATCAATACCACGAGACATATGCCTGTCTTCCTCCCGCCTGGCTGACAGACTCTCGTGGAAAAACGGCTTATGGCTGGGCGGCTGCCCTATTGCCATTTGTCGAGCAGCAGGCCACATCCGCAGTCATCCAGCGGCAGGTCGGATTGAGCGACGCCGCCAATGAACAGGCCCGATCGATCGTGCTACCGCTCTTGACCTGCCCTTCAGACGTGGCACCACCGGTCTTTGAGCTCTATGAACCTGGAACTCTCACACCTTTTCTCATATTGCCCCACGCCAGTTATCTCGGCGTTTATGGAACTTCTGAAGCGGATGAAATTCATCCCACACCACCTGGAGACGGTACCTTTATCAACGAACGCCCTGTCCGCTTATCTGAGTTAACCCGTGGCCTGAGCCAAGTGATGATCGTCGGTGAGCGCTCTGTTTCTATGTTTGATACGACATGGATTGGTTTTGATCGCCGCGATGAAGATGCGGAATGCCGGATTTTGGGAAGTGCTCTGCAACAGCCCAATTGCCAGACCTGTGATGAATGTGAGTTCAGCAGCCGCCATGCAGGGCTAAGTCACTTTCTGTTCGGAGACGGTCACGTCCGCGGCCTCTCGAATTCGATTGATCAGGCGGTTTATCAGCAAATGGCGCGACGTTTCGAGTAAGTGGTTCCTCCACACGCATCGCAACTTGAAATAGTTAGTTGAAGATCGCAAACACATGCTTGCCCAAAGCTGCAAGCATGGCACACAGATCGCAATTTCTCATTGGAATTCGAAAAACGTATTTAGAAGTACTCACCTGTTGGCTTCGGGCAATATAGATACGAATCAACAGGCGGGGAGCGGAGATCTTATGACTGTCTATCTGACGCGCGGTGAAATGGAGATTATGGATATCGTCTGGGATCGCGGGCAGGCCAGCGTCCAGGATGTCTGTGATTCACTGCATCGCCCTCTGGCATATACGACAGTGATGACTGTCCTGAAGACACTCGAATCGAAACGAGCCGCTTTAAGGAAGGTCAAGGTCGGCCGGGCTTTTGTCTACGTGCCAGTCGTCTCTCGCGAAGAAGTCTGCCAGACCATGCTGGGGCAACTCCAACAGCAGCTTTCCAAATTGTCTGTCAAATCATTGGTTCTCAATTTAATTCAGAATGAAAAAGTTTCGACAGAAGACCTGGCTGAGATTAAAAAGGCCATCTCCAGGCTGGAGAAGAGATCGTGAACTCAGCCCAATTTCTGGAATTTCTCGTCTCGCTTTCCATTCAGGCCACAGTACTTGTCGGTATTACTGACTGGCTTTGTCGTGTTTCCCGGTGGCCGCAGGCACAATATAAACTCTGGAGTTATTGTCATCTCCTGCTTCTATTGCTCACTGGTTGTGGTCTGCTACTCCCCCATTTGCGAGTGCTGACGAACCCCTGGCAGATCATGAGCCCGGAAGCCTTGCAGCAACTGGTCTCTGTTGAACAATCACTGGGTCAACTGGCTCTGGTCATCTGGGCGACAGGAATACTGCTATCGCTGATCATGCTCGCCTCGGAGTGGATCACAGTGGCCAGGTTTCTCAAGTCGTGCCGGCCAGCGACAGAGAGCGAAGTGAAGCTGGTCTTTAACGACCAGAGCAGCCACCTGACCAGCACTTTCCTGCAACCGAATGCTTCGATTCAACTGTTGATCAGCCAGCGTTTCAACAGCCCGTTCTGCTATCAATGGCATGCACCAGTTCTCGTAATGCCAGAATATTTACTGAGCCTGCCTCAAGACGAAATCACTTTCATCGCCCGCCACGAACTCTCCCATTTACGCAGTGGTCATCCGCTGCAGTTATTTATTGAGCGTCTGGTAATGACCTTATTCTGGTTTCATCCGGCGATCTGGTGGGCTTCTCGCCAATCAATGCTGGCTCGCGAATATGCCTGCGATGATGCGGCCATTTCTGCCCGGTATGAAGTTGTGGGATATCTCAAAACCTTAATCGCTGTGGCAGAACGGGGATTTCATAAAGAACTAGAAGGATCGGCTCTATACTTCAGCAGCGGTAGCAGCATGATGGCGCTGCGGGGGCGAAGAATCATGGCCCGCTTTGAGTCGACCGCCGATTGGTCGCCGCCAGATCAACGGGCCAGGTGGTGGCCGTTCCATCTGATGACAGCCATGGCCATGATCACGTGGTCTTTCTGGTTACCCGTCGATGCACTGGCTTCATCACGAATGCCATGGTCTCCGTGGCCCGGATGGTCAGCCGCTGTTCTGCGGACGATTGATATCCCCGCCCGGGATTATGAACCCTACGACCGATCGACTCGCCTGCATGAACTGTCGCTGGAGTCCAGCCAGCCTCAGGCTTCGTCGCGATCCCCTTATTAATAACTCTGACCCTTAAAAACACTTCTTCGTTCACGGAATTACTAGAAGCTTAGTAGAGACAACAATACGACCCCGTACCTGGCAAAGGATCTGCCCGATGAGAACACTGGAAACGACAAACATTCCCTTCCAAGCCCTTCCCGATATTGGCCATGTGGCCAGTGAATACCTGACAGTCGGCGAGTTCGAGCGACGACGTCGCCCCTTGACGATTGTTTTCGGTCTCTTCGCCATGACGGCCTTATTCGCCACGGGAAGTGCCTGGCCGCTACATGGTGTCATGCGCGAACTTTTCTTCTTCATCGGGATCTGTATGGCCGCTATTGGAATGCTGGGCCGTACCTGGAGTAATCTGTTCATTTCGGGATACAAGACGAGAGTCCTGATTCAGTCCGGCCCCTACTCGATCTGCCGCAATCCTCTCTATTTCTTCAGCGCGATTGGTATGATCGGGATTGGTCTGTGCTCGGAGACAATCCTGCTTCCACTGATGATGCTCCTCTTTTTCTCGCTGTATTACCCTTGGATTATCAGTTGCGAAGAGAAGCGACTCTCGGCTGCACATCACGAGGAGTACCAGGAGTATTGCCGGCGTGTTCCCGCATTCTGGCCCAGGCTTTCCACCTATGAGGAACCACAATCCTATACGATGATCCCGCGGGTCATGAGAAAGAATATTGTCGACACCTTCTGGTTTGTCGCACTGGCGGCAATCGTACATATCGTTGCCGATCTTCATGAAACCCACGCCTTGCCCGAGTTTTTCACGTTCTGGTAAACGCGACTTGAAAGATGAGTGATTCACTAAAGAAGGCAGGCCGGAACCTGCCTTGCTTTTTTAAAAAGATGGAAAATGGTGGGTTGCGCGCAACAGGGGCTGGTACTATGAGAGGATGTCGTCGAGTGAATGGCTTTGTATAAATCGCCAGCGGCACCCTCAAAAGGACTTTCTGAGGCCTGAGATCGCTGTGAAGCCCAAAGCTGCCGAGATATTGAAAAGTCTGCGAGAACTGGTTGAGCGTCTGGGGCCGGAGATTTCTCTGCAGCGGTTTACGCGCGAGACGGGGATTTCGACGACCAAGGTCTTTGCGCACTGGCAATCGTGGAGCCATCTGAAACGCTATGCCGGTCTGAAGCCGCGCGCTCCGATGCCGAAGATTTACACCGATGAGGAGTTGCTGTGCGAGATGAATCGCGTCTGTTGTGAGATCAACCATTATCCGACGTGTTCTGAATTTGACCGCTTGGCACGAGTGAAATGGCAGACTCTGGAACGTCGGTTTGGGCTGAAAGACGAGGTCATCAAGGCTTATCGCAAATGGCTGCATCCTCATCAGGCGGGGATGTTGAAACCTGAGCCGGAAGAGATAGAGGAGAACACAACGGAGTCGCGAGTTGAGGTTCCAGAATTTCTGCGGGGTTGTCCCCTGGATCATGAGCCGACGATGATCCCGGGATTATTTTTTCCTGTATTCACCTCTCCGACCGCAGGTAAAGAGCCGCCGTGGCGCGCTTTGCAGGGTCTATCTTTAAACAGTGGGCTGATGTTCGCAGTTCCTGAACATCAACGAACCTGGCCCGGGCCTGTGGATCAAAGCCAGCCACCAGTGGATCGTCAGCCCCGACGAGGCGGCTACAGTCGCGAGGAGTCTTTCCTGACTCCCGAAGAGCGCCAGCAGTTGCTCAAACTGCTGAGAGAGCATGAGGCCAAGAAGGCTGTTGAAGACTGAATGGCAGCGAGGTGGCACTGCTGGCTTGTCCAGCAGTGGTTTTCAGGGGGCACATCCAGGGCATCGATCCGCATAATTTGAGCTGGTGTTTTCACTGTTAAGGGTTGGTTACTTCCTTGACAATAAGTGTTGAAAAGATTTCTCCAATCGCGATGCCATAATGGCCATGAGTGAGGCTCTGGGCGATTGAAAGGAGCACTACTGGGCAAGCCAGCAGTGGCACGCCAAAGTAGAGGCTTAACCGATCCAGCTCGGATATAATTCGTTTGTACAAGGTGAAGGAACCTACATTGAACGCGAATCATGAATCAGATGAGAAATGGAGCATGGGTAAGGGGCTGAACAAGGAACGAGTAGCAAGAATACTCACAAGTTACCATCTCGGGTTTATGACTTGTGGCCATGTGTTGTCAACACTTTTGTGCAACATCAACATTGATGATATTGAGTCTGATATCAAGCTTCTTCCACCGGATTTAGCAAAGGCTCTTCGCGATCATGTTTTGTCGGAAGAATGGCCGTGGACAGAGGGGAGAGGCTATTTTATTGTAGCGTCGGCTGGACCGACTTCGATTCCCGCAGAAAGATTTGAAATTTTTTGAAATTGGTTTCTAACCCATGACCAATAACTTGCATCGAGTTAAGCAGGGCAGGCTCACACCGGCTGGTCTCGCTTACCGGCTATCAACCTGTTCGCTGGATTGAGTCAAAAAAGTGTCGCACACCCAATCGGCAGGCAGGAGCCTGCCCTGCTTCTTGGCCCCCAGGGGTTGATGACGCTGCAAGTGCCCGTCGCTGACGCTTCCGGCTCACTGGTAAGGGCCCATGGGCTCAATTCACCGTGGGTTGATGATTTTCCTGGCGATTTTTGCGATAGTTCAAATCGTGAAAAAGAGGCCCTGGCTGCTGCCGCCAGGGCGGAGTGGTGCAGCGAATCCAGGTTCAGCCTTCAAATGGAGTCATTGACGATGCGGCGATCACGTGCTGATGGTGGGAACTGTATTCGACGTGTCTGGCTCAAATGGTGCCTGGTGCTGGGTGTGCTGGCGGGGTGCAGCGAATTCGGGTTAAGGGTAGTCCGGGGACAGGAGATCCAATTGGATAACGTCGGCAGTGATCTGATCATCGAAGATGTGGTGCTGGGTGTGCATGGCGGCACAGGAGTTGACAAAAAGGACATGACTCCCGAGCTGGAGAAAAAGATTCGAGCCGGGCTGAAGGCCGCTTTGGAAGCAGGAGCCAAACGGCTGAAAGAGCCCTACGCTCTCCCTCTGGATGGCGTGGAAGCCGCGATTCGAGTGCTGGAAGATGACCCGCACTTCAATGCCGGTCGAGGAGCGGTCTTTACTCACGAAGGTCGTAATGAACTCGATGCTTCAATCATGGAAGGGACGACCAAGCGAGCCGGAGCCGTCGCCAGTGTGACGATTGTGCGGAATCCGATCTCCGCTGCTCGGGCCGTGATGGAAAAATCAAAGCATGTAATGATGATTGGCCGGGGTGCGGAAGTCTTTTCGACACAGCAGGGCCTGGAGATTGTCGATCCTGCCTACTTCTGGACAGAGAGCCGGTGGAAAGATATCAGCCGGGTGTGGGCTGAAGAAAAGAAAAATGGCGGCAAAGCGGATCTCGAGCCCAAGTCGAGCACTTATTTTGGAACAGTCGGGGCGGTGGCTCGCAACAGCCAGGGTCAGTTAGCGGCCGGAACATCGACCGGCGGAATGACCAACAAAATGTTCGGCCGCGTCGGAGATTCGCCGATCATAGGTGCGGGGACATATGCCGAAGATGGAGCTGCAGCGGTTTCCTGCACCGGTCATGGAGAATTTTTTGTTCGCTATGGCGTCTCGAAAGAGATCGTTTCGCAGATCAAGTATCGCGGTCTCAACGTGCAGCAGGCGGCTCAGGAAGTGATCAATCGCCAGTTGAAGGCAGCAGGCGGAGAAGGTGCGGCCATTGTGCTCAACAGTCAGGGGCAATGGACAACCTCTCGCAATTGCGAGGGCCTGTATCGCGGCTGGATCAATTCCAAGGGTGAGATCTTCACACGCCTGTACGAGGAATAACGGACTCGAAATAACGGACTGGAAAATGAGAAGCCGGCTCACGTTCAGCACGTTGCATTGCTTTCTGACTGTCGGGAAAGCTGTATGGATCGTACGAGGCTGGATTCGAAGAATTGGCCATTGAGTGAGAATTCACGAATTGAACTTGGCCATTTTCAGGCTTAGACTTCAAGAGATCGTTACATCTGGATGAACCACAGTTATTGAACGCGATGTTCCGGGCAGCGGAAACCTCGATTGAGATCACACTTGAGATCACAACTGAGATCACAACTGAGAACTCTGAGCCAGCGGATGGCTCTCACCTGTTGACCTGCACCTGACTGTCCCGGAAGGCGTTCTAGAAGGCTCCGTCTGATGATTGATAGACTGTCGCAAACATCGTTGTGTGGTCGTTGCCGGGGTTGGGCGCGATCGTTGACACTGGTGGTTCTGGCCACATGTGTGAGTGTATGGGCTCCCGAATCATTGTATGCCCAGGCAACCAAGCCAGCCGCTGCAGTGAGCCGGTTTGAAGACAAGACGCTGGTGACCAAGGACGGAATCCCACTGAAAATTTCTTACTTTGCAGGCAAGAAAGGCAAAGACACACCCGTCGTGATCCTGCTGCACGGGAAGAAAGGTTCACGGCAGAATTTCAACAGCTCGCTCGCACCCTTTCTGAATGATGCAGGTTATGCCGTCGTCACGGTTGACCTGCGCGGGCATGGTGAGACTCCCTTGGTTCCTGGGCCAGCAGTGGCCCCTGGAGCCACCAAGAACAATGCACCTCAACTCAAGCCGCGCGATTACCAGGCCATGATTCCCGGCGATCTCGAAGCGGTGAAAAAGTTTCTGTACGACGAGCACATGGCCGAAAAGCTGAATATGAGCAAGCTGGCCATTCTCGGTGCCGATTTTTCGACAGCCATTGCCACTGCTTATACAGAACTCGACTGGTCGAAAATTCCCTGGGATGATGCCCCGACAGTCGCAGCAAGAACACCTCGCGGTCAGGATGTCCGGGCCCTCGTGCTCCTCTCTCCGGAAGGCTCCATTCAAGGAATGAATACGGCACAGTCGGAAACAGCCGTACGAATTCTGGGCTTGCCGGTCTTGATTGGAGTCGGCTCCAAAGATACCGCTGATAAAGGTGCTGCCAAAAAGCTGGCTGAAAAGCTGAATCCTGATAAGAAGGATCACATTTATCTGGAAACCTATGAAGGTGGGCTGCGAGGAACTGGACTTTTGGGGCGAAAGCTCAAGACAGAAGACCATATTCTGGCCTTTCTGGATAAATACGTGGGAAAATCGACGATCGAGTGGCGGGATCGTCGTTCACGCCTAGAGCGGTAAATAGGGAGTGATAAATCGGGAGCGGTAATTCGGGAGCGATGAATCGAGGGCGATGAATGACGCACTGGCTGGAAAGACGCTGGAGTCGAGCTGCTTGCCTCGCTGGTGCGATCGTTTTCGTCGCTGCGGGAAGCTTGGGGGCTTCCCTCCTGCTGAAAGACTCCCCGGCGCCTCTCCCGGCACAAGCACAGATCTCAGAAACTGAGACACGCTTTTCTCCTGAACGACGAGTTGCCAGAAAACCGAGGACGACCGTTCTCTGTGAACAGGAAGTTCTACAAGGCCAGTCGGTGGTTGCCCAGGAAGTTGTTGTAAAGGCGGCAGAGGCCGGCAATCGACCTGTTGTAGCGGATGATGAGCCGGTCTTTATTAACGACGAAGAGTTCTCGCGGAACTTCGAGCGTAAGGCGATCTTGCTGGCGAAGGCGGGCCAGTGTCTCTCTTCACGCGATATGAAGAAACAGCTCGAAAGGCGGCAGGTCACACTCGAATTGCCACCGCCTCGAACGACTGTCCTTTCGCCCGAAGAAGTCTACCGGTTGGTCGCTCCCTCCACCCTGCTGATTGGCAGCTTACAGCAGACTCGAACACAGCCACCCCGCTTTCATTATGTCAGCAATGCCACCGCCTGGGTGCTGGCTGCTGACGGTGTGATTGTGACCAACTATCATGTGTTCGATACGACCGAGCTGGAATGCTTTGCAGTCATGACCCTGCAGGGTGAGGTCTATCCGGTGACGGAAATTCTCGCAGCCGATCGCCGGGCCGATGTGGCGATTGCCCGGATCACTGCGAAAGATCTGACGCCCATTCCTTTAGGGAAATCGGCTGCCGTCGGTGCCTGGGTGGGAGCACTGACGCATCCGGGATCTGCCCATTTCATGTTCACACAAGGTTATGTCACGCGTTATCAGCAGATTGGCAGTCGCAAAAATGAGCGACCTGAAAAATGGATGTCAATCAGTGCCGACTACGCGATTGGATCAAGCGGTGGGCCCATTCTGGATCGATATGGCAACGTCGTCGGCATGGCCTCGATGACAGAGCCCGTCGAGTTCAATACGGATGAGAGAGCCGATATCGGCTCGACCTTGCAGATGATCTTGAAACTCACGGTACCGCAAATAGAAATCCGGCGGCTGGTCGTCGCACCATAGGGTCTGTGCGAGCCGCTTCTCTGGCTCTCGCGAAGAGACGAAAGCCACAAAGAAATCCACGAGTCTGTAGAAGGTCGACCGAAAGGTTCAATAGAAGTCAACCATTGAAGGATCGTGTTGATCATTGAGGCTCATTGCTACATAACATCATGTATGCGACTAAAGCAGGAGCTTTAAATCTTGTTGAATATCTTCCGGGTGGCCATTGTGGTTGTTGTGGCGAGCTTTGGTGTGGCAGAGCCGTTGATCGCCCAGGAAGCTGAGTCTTTTTACAATGCGGAGACCCGCACGCTGAGTATCACGACGGCTGCCAATCGGCGCTTTCAATACGTCTTTAACAAAGGGGGTGCCATTTGTGGACTTTACGATGTTGACATCGCACCCCAGACCAATCTGGTGGGAGATTCGTTCCAGGGAGAGACGACAGATCGTGTGATCCAGTGGACGTATTGGAATTCACGCTATCTGGGTTCGCCTCATGATTCCGGTGACAAGGACGTCAGAGCGAACGTGACGATGGAAGGCTGTTTCCATGGAAAGTTCACCTGCGATGCCCTGGAGTCGCCGAAAACGGGCCACCAGAACGTGCTGATTTTCAGGTCGCAGATCACGCACTGGTTCTATGCGGAACTTGACCGCCATGGATGTCCCGATTTTGAAACCACTTGCCGCTATGAAGTTCTGGAAGATGGCAGCCTCAAACTGGAACGCACCGTGTTACGTAGACCCTGGGAACTGCGCGACGTCGTCGTGAGAACGTGGGATGGGAAGCAGTGGGACGCGTCGGCATCAGAAAAGACAGTTCTCGTCGCTGACCATCTCTGGCGAGGCTCGATGACGTCTTATTTCGAGAACTGGATTCCCTTGCGGCGTACCGCCTTGCCCTATCAGCGATCTGCCAGAGGAACGTTCACCGAAGATGGCTATAAGTTCTGGAAGCCGCAGGATCTGGGCGGATGGGCGATGGCCTTCGGTGAGAAGCTGGCAGTGGCTGTCGTCTTCGGCGAAAAAGAGACTGATCAATCACCGCATCAGACGCAGGTCGTGTTCAACAGGCTCGACCTGCCCCAGCATCAACTCAATATCCTCCTGCCAGGTATTGAGACCGATTGGCCAGATCATGCCACGCTGCGTCAGACATTGATTTTCGTCATGGGCGAACCAACGGATGTAACCCAACGGGCCAATCGACTGACGTCTCAAGTGCCGTTTCCCAGGATTGAAGTGAAATAGAACCCAGCAAACGACGTTCGTCGAGGTGGCACTGCTGGCTTGCCCAGCAGTGGTTTGAGAGAGTGTGATGATGAACCCACTGTATCTTTCCTGATCAATCAACCAATGCAAATAGCTGCTGGCACCCAGGGTAAGGGTATTGGAGGATCGTGAAGTTAGTGAAATGGTTGAGTTGGCTGGAGGATCAGAAGAGCACTCCTGGCCAGCCGGCAGTGGCACCAGCCATTGAGTGGCACTCGGCATTAAGTGGCACCCGACCTTGAATGACACCCGCTCAAGACGTGTTTGTCCAAAGCTCCCGGCATGACCGCAGCTCGCGACCACCTCATGCCTTTGGAATTAGATCTCTGGCGTAGTGAACCATTTTTTAAGGGGTGGTTCGGGAGGGAGCGAAAGTTGTTCCAGAAGCTCACCGGGGGTCGTAGCGACTCGCAGGAGCAGGCGATGTTCCGGACGGACAAAACCCTCGGCCACAAGATGATCGATCTGTCCGATCAGCGGCGTGAAGAACTGCCGTGTGTTCAGAACGGCAATGGGCTTATTGTGCAGTCCCAACTGCTTCCACGTCATGGTTTCCAGCAGTTCTTCGAGCGTGCCATAACCACCGGGGAGGGCGACAAACGCATCCGACAGTTCCATCATCTGACGTTTGCGCGAGTGCATGGAATCGGTCACGAACAACTCAGTGCAGTTGTCTTTCATGACTTCGCGTGTCGCGAGAAATTCGGGAATGATTCCGATGACTTTTCCGCCGGCAGCCATGACGGCCTCGGCAATGATTCCCATCACGCCAATCGATCCGCCGCCATACACCAGATTCCAGCCCTGAGTCACCATCAACCGGGCCAGTTCGACAGCGGCATGCTGATAATCGGGATGAAACCCGGAGCTCGATCCACAGTAGATACAGAGATTCGGCATGGCACCTTCTTGATACGTATCCCGGTCGGTCATCCACAACGCTGTTATCGTATTGAAAACATGCTTACGGCTCTGATCTGTCCATAATCCACAACTGCTGGGCAAGGGTGGCCCGGCCAACTCGTGCCCAACTCTCCATACCCTGGTTGTTGTGTTCAACACAACGACAAGAAGCCGCGCCATGCACATGCCCCTCTGCAACCCCCGCCCGCGTCGGCGTGGGAGAGGACAGGGTGAGGGTCTCCTCCCTGTCTCATTCTGCTGTGTGCCATGCTTGCAGCACTGGGCAAGCATGTCTTCGCGCCGGGTGGCAAGGGTCGAATGTCTTCATCCGGCCCCTGGTCATCACCATCCGCAAGTATGATTGCACCGGCAATGTTCCTTCCCATCATGATGGCCTTGAACATCACTGCTCAACAATCTGGGGGCAAACGAGAACATTTAACCCCCACTACACGTCAAATAACCATTCGGCAAAGATGTGTGCAACAGACAGCCCAAGGCTGCAAACATGGCACACGTCTGCAAAGCATGGCGTTCAACAGGTAGGACGCACAGAGCACCAGGATGACATCGAAAGCGTATCAGAAGTCGTTACTTGAAGAACCCGCCGATCATTTCGACGAGAGCACCGCTATAGACGGCAGTCTGCCCCTGCGAAGAGATGACGCGCATCAGATCGGCGGCAATCACGGTCCCTGCCACCAGCGTCAGGGTTGATAGCGCCAACAGCGAAAATGTCCCAGCACCCCATTCCTCTTCGCGAGGAGTTGGTCGTCTGACACCACCGGCAGTCAGGCCGACGGCACTCGAACCTTCGACCATTTCCGAGTCCATATCGTCTTCGTCGGCATCGGCGAAGACGTTGTCGTCATCATCCTCGGCGTCGTCAAAGGTCACGACATCATCGTTCTCGAGCTCGGCAACAGAGCTATCGCTGAGATCTTCGAAATCATCATCGTCGTCGACATTCCGGCTTCCCTTGCGAATGGTGGTGGCCAGATTACCGTCGAGATCTTCGTCGTCATCAAACAGAAGCACGTCCGCCTCGGTCTGATCGCGACGATTCCCTTTAGAAGGAGCATCGTCATCGAGCATCGGAACTTCGAAGGCTGTCGTCGAGACAGTGTCTTCTTCATCGTCCAGAATCAGCATCGGGGCGGTCTGATCCAGGTCGTCACGCGCGGGAGGGGCCTTGCCGGAGTTCTTTGGGCTTGAATCGCCAGCCAGCTTGGGGCTGGAATCCATCGCGAGCGTGAACTGCTCGGGCTCAGTTTTGGATTCGAACAAGCGCGAGCTGCTCGAACCGGGTTTAGGTTTCTCGAGGAGAATGCCACTATCGGCAGGACGTCCCAGCTCCATGCCGCTGTCGCCGCCTAACCTTAAGGCACTGTCGCCAGGCAGGAACAGGCTATCGCCGTCATCATCATCGAGAATTGCCGAACCGCCAAAATCTCGATCCCGCCCTTCGACATCCGAGACCAGTGCGACATCACTATCGCTACCTGGCTTAACAATATCGCGTCCACCCACGAGTCGGACATCACTGTCAGAACCGGGAGATTTCGCGAGTTTGACATCACTATCAGAGAGCGAGAGACGGACATCACTATCCGAATCGGAGCGGCTCATCAGTTTGACATCGCTATCTGAACCTGGCTTTGAAGCCAGCCGGACATCGCTATCGGAGGGAGCCGCAGCCAACGAAATTTCGGGATCGGTGCGAACATCACCTTCATCGAGGGCAAACGAGGGGGCCACCAGCCGCACATCACTGTCAGAACCCGATTCCCCTTTTCTGCGCGGAGGAGTTGGCTCGTTGAAGAGGTTGCCATCCTCGTCGTCAGAGAGCAGGTTGACGTCAGGATCGGAGTCGATCTGACGCCGCCGGAGGGCTTCTTCGATATCTTCGGATCGAAATTTCCAGTTGCCGCGATCTGCAAAGCCTCGCAAATCGCCTTTTTCGCGCATGCGGCCCACATCTTCCGGGCGCATGCCGAGCATCTCTGCTGCTTCTTCGAGGCTCAGATATTTCTTCGCCATTGCGATGTTACCCCAGACAGTTCATCTCGCTGATGAGGACTACAGAATTGGAAGGTCTGTCGCCTGATCGTGTTTCTGCGCCTGATCGTTATCTTGCCTCACATCGGCATCTCCTCAGGCAGACCCATTGTTCCGCCGGGAAATTCTCCAGTAAAGTCAGCCAGAATTCGCTTGCGATCCTTATGCCCCGCATACCTGTCGCAATCGCCACACCCTCGGAGGGAGGAAGTGGTGCTGAAATCTCCGGATTGGTGAAAGCAGGCACTATTTTCCGCTGCTGACGGGGCTGCTGACAAGCAGAAATCAGTGTGCATGCCGATTTCGTGGGAATTGACAGTTGGAATTGACAGTTGGAATTGACGGAAGACCAGTCATTCCCCGCAGGCCTAGCATGCCCTCAGGCTCCCTGGAGTGAACAACTGCCACGGAAGATTCCTTCTTCCGGACTGAAAGGGATCATAAAGATCGGAACTGACGAATCTGCCGATTTCGAGCGTGGACATCCTGAAAATTGTCCTGAGTTTTTACAATGCTTCAAATTCTTTCATGCTTTGGACTTAGTTTTGCACTGATCGATCTTTCCATTCTTACAAAAATGTGGTATTCCAGCCTCTGAATGCAAAAGCTGCGCATAGGTCATGCGGGCTTTAAGTGCACGATGCACGTTGCGGTAGGGGATGGATCCATGCTGTCCGGTTTCTGGAAATTTGCCGCCCTTTCGGTCGTGGTTGGGGTCTGTTCACTCGTGGTCGTGAACGTTTACGGCCAACTCAACCAGCTCAATCAGTTGAAGCAGCCTCTGGTGCATGCGGGAGAAATCTCCGCTGAGCCAAGCGCAGAGACCTTCCCGGAACTTGATCTGGCTGTCGATGCGTCGCTGCCTCCTGTCCATGAGGCCCATGTTGCGACGAATTCGACCAAGGTCGTCCCGGGTGAGACCGCAAAAAGTCAATCTTCAAGTCGTGGACTCGATTTTCGACTGGCGGCTTATCAGGCCGGTGGAGAGTTCCCCGAAGCCGACCCTACGGTCGATGAGAAGCAGCAACCCGTCGTGCGCAGTCAATCGGCCAACGAACCTGTATCGGGCCCTGCACTGGTCTTGCCTCCACCGACCGTCGCCGAAAAAGACTCAGCGGCAGCCATGCCCACACCTCCTGTCCTCCCCGATCTGGATGCTCAACCACTGACAAGATCCTCAGGTTCGGCACGCACCGCACAGATCGAACCCACAAAAGAAGCTTCCGGGGTCGCACCTCGTTTATTGGAGATTCCTGATGCCCAGCCGATTCCCATCGGTCAGCCGACGGTTGGTGAGAAGACCCCAGCCAGAAACAGGATCCAGCAAACCAGCGGCATCCAGAATGGTGAGGCAGATCCTTTTGCTGATGCATTCCCTGCGGACCTACCTCCTTTAAAAAATAGCCCTCCAGCCAGTAGTGGACGGGAACCTGCATCTCCTCAACCCGGTGGTAATCTGCAGCAGGGTGGTAATCTGCAACCTGGCGACATGCAGCCTTATCGCCGACCATCCATGGCCCCCTCGGCACCACCGGCGGCGATCCCTGAGGCAGATCCCTTTGGGCTGGATACTCCTGCAACTCCTCCCGCTGGCAATAGCAACCGAGATCGTCTGCCATCGCGGAATCCATCGAATCGTGAATTGCCTACCGATTCCGGTCTGCCAGCCAATGGTTCTGGTCGCACAGCTCCTCCAACCAGTTTGCCGGTCGATCTCGATGTTGAATTGGGTTTGCCTTCGCAGCTTCCGCCGGCAGGTTCCACGAATGCTCCGGCCAATGGTCGAAATCGGAATGAGCCCGATCGATTACGCCCCGTCGAACCTGCGATTGGCCCAGATCGTGATTTTCCCGGCGATGAAATTCCTCGGACTGTTTTGCCTCCACGCAATTCAGGATCACGCGATCTGGAGAATTCATCGCGAACTCTTCCGGCGGAGAATGATCCCTTTGGTTCTGAGCCCGTGCGGGGACGGCTGCCGCAAGATTCTCGTGGATCGACTCGAGATGATTTCCCGCAAAAGCGTCCTGTGAACGAAGTGGTCGAGCCACCTTTCGATTCCTCAAACCGCCCGGCACGACCAGCCGTGCTCCCCGAACCTGGAGCAGCGGCCGAACCCACTGCGCGGGCTGTTGAACAACCGCGGGTTGTCATTGAGAAGCAGGCTCCGGCCAGTGCCGTATTGGGCCAGTCGCTGATTTATTCGGTGGTGGTAAAAAATGAAGGAACTGTCGCGGCCCGGCAGGTGATTGTGGAAGATCGAATTCCGAAAGGCACACAACTGACGGGGACTGCTCCTCAAGCCGAGATCAGCGACAAACGTCTGATCTGGAAGCTCGGGACATTGACGCCCGGCGAGACCCGCACGATTC
>VFQR01000947.1_pt1 | contig 27190 bp, 24 predicted proteins | sample 3512321 | NCBI WGS metagenome assembly VFQR01 (sample SAMN10412374, study PRJNA504923) | tailings metagenome | isolation source: Relicate 3 Philex TSF1 revegetated site | place: Philippines: Tuba, Benguet | collected 2017-08-29 | reverse complement strand
AAACGAAGACGTTGACGTAGCCACCGCATCCGGCGGCAGCCGCAGTCTGGCTCGGAAGCGAGGCGCCAGCTGCGAGCAGAGTCAACAAGGCGAGGGGACGAAGGGTGGTGTGCAGCAAGGCGTGTCTCCCTTGGGGCGGTTTGGCGTCGGAGAGGGTGGCCGGCCGCCAGGACCGGCCACCCGTCGGGACCTAGCGACGCATGCTGGCGCCGTCGTTGGCGATGAGCCCCGGATTGCGGTTGCCGGGGCTGATCAGGTTTCCAGCACCGCCGGCGACGATGCCGGTGCGGTTGCCGGGGCTGATCAGGGTGCTGCCGTCATTGCCGATCAGGCGGTTCTGGGTCGTCGGGGATACGATGGGGCGCTGCGCGACGGGTGCGGGCTGAATTCGGCTCTGGACAGTGGGGGTGGTGATGCGCGGCGCGGGCTGAGCCGTCGGGCGGGGGGCCTGGTAGCCGGGAGCACCTGGCATGCGGCGTGGGTTGTTGTCCCAGGGTGCGCACCCGGAGACGAAGACATTCACATAGCCGCCACAACCGGCCGCCTGTGCGGGTGCGAGGGTGGTCAGGGCGCAGGCGGCGAGTGCGGCCGTTGCGACGAGGGCATTTCCGATTCGAGCGTGCATGACGTTTCTCCAGGTGACGCTACGCAATGTGTGAGTTCTATAATAGCTCACTGAGCAATTCAAGTGGAGACGTTATGGCTGACGGGTGACACCGGTTCGCCGGACGGGCATTGTCGCTTGGCTGGTTGGCCGCGAGTCGCGGAATGAGGGACTGGAACCACCTGCAGATGGCGCGCAAGCCGATCAGAGCCGAGGCATTGGCTCGCCTGTTCGAGCAGTCGACACGGGCGCTTCATTCGTCGGGGCACAGTCATGGGCTGTTCCCGGCGCAATGGACGGCGCTGCGCTATTTCGCCTCCGCCGACCGCAGCCAATGCACGGCGATCAGTCTCGCGCGGTTCCAGGGCATGGCCTTCGGGCCGGTGTCGCGCACCGTCCGGACGCTGATCGGCAAGGGCCTGCTGCGCAAGGCGGGGTCCGCCGGCCGGGGGAGGGCGGAACTCCTCGAACTGTCGGATGAAGGCTTCGCCATGCTCGGGCATGACCCGCTGGGCAGAGTGGTCTTGGCTCTCGAGTCGCTCGATGACGGTGAGCGCCTGGCCCTTGCGACGGCGCTCGAGCAGATTGTCCTGTCGATCCAGCCCGCCGAGGATATCGATGAGGATGCCGGATAGGCGCCGGCCTCTCAGGTCCGCGCGAGGATCGAGTCGATCGCTCCGACCAGAACATCCTCATCGAAGGGTTTGACGAAGACCCGTTCGGCGCCCCAGACCTCCGCCAGTGCCCCCGCCGTTTCGATCGTCAACCGCGGTCCACCACCGGTCATGGCGAGGATCGGCAGATCGCGGTTGTTCTCGCGGATCAGCTTGATGAGCTTCAGGCCATCGATGCCGGTCATCCAGATATCGGTCACCACCACGGCGAAGCGTTGGTCCGCCAGCCTCGCGAGAGCCTCCTGACCCGAGGCCGCACAGACCGGATGGTAGCCAGCGCCGTGCAAGGCCTCTGACAGGGAGACCCTGATGGCCTCGACGTCGTCGACGATCAGGATGTCAGCCTTCGGCGGCATGCTGGACGACATGGGGGGGCTCCTTGGCAGGGAGGGTGTCACCCGGTATGGCGACCGTCACGCGGGTGCCGACGCCGGGCTGGGATTCGATATCGAGCGATGCGTTCCATGCTCGCACGATGCCATAGACGATCGGCAGGCCGAGGCCGGTTCCCTCGCCGGGCTGCTTCGTCGTGAAGAAGGGCTCAAGGGCGCGCAGGCGCGTCTCGTTGTCCATGCCCTCGCCATTGTCCTCGACGGAGAGGACAAAGCCGGTCGCATCGGAGCCCTTGAACCGGACGTCGACGTGGCCGCCGCCGCGCGTCGCATAGATCGCATTGGCGGTCAGGTTGGCGAGGACCTGGAAGGCCTCGTTTGCATCGATCATCGGGCCGGGGTCGCCATAATTCTCGAAATTGAGCGCCACCTTGTCCGGCAGCATGGTCCTGAGGCTGCGGACGGCATCGGCAAGCGCCTGGCCCAGCGGCGCGCGGCTGTCGGATTGTGGTGTCGGCCTGACGCTGGTGAGAAGGCCCGCGACGATGGTGGCCGCGCGTGTCCCCGATTCGGCGACGATTTCGAGCAGGCGCCGCCGGTCGTCGCCGGCCGGGATGCCGCGGGCCACCCGGCGCGACAGGTTGACGATGGGATGCAGCAGGTTGTTGATCTCGTGGGCGACGCCGCCGGCCAGCTGGCCGATGGCCGCCATTTTCCTCTGCTGGGCGATCCGCTCCCCGGCGGCAGCCTCCTCGGAGATGTCCGAGACAATGCCCCTGAGACCGCCGTCGGGCCCCGTCGGACGCGCCCTGAACTCGATGAGGCGCCGTTCGAGGCCTCCTGCTGCGCCGGGCAAGCTGATGGTTGTGCGGAATTCGGACCGGTCGGCGAGGCTTGCTGCGAGATCCGCTTCCGGTGTTCCCTCCGTCCCCGATGCCGCACCCATGACGGCGTGCAGGCTCGTGCCGACCTCAAGGCCGATGGCTTCGCAGGTCGGACCGGAGGAGAAGGTGATCCTGCCGTCGCGGTCGCACTCCCAGAAGCTGTCGGAAGCACTCTCCGCGAAAGCGCGCAGGCGCAGGGCGCTGTCTTCCGCGGCGCGACGAGCCTCGCGTTCGCGGCTCTGCAGGTCGATCGCATTGGCGAAGCCGGACAGCAGGAGCGACAGGCAGGTGGCGAGGTAGTTCGCATTGACGGCGAGGGGATTGGCGCCGATCGACGGGAAGACGTCATGGACCATGCGCAGGAAGCCGCCGGCGAACATGGGCCCCCAGCACGCGATGAAGACGAGGGCCCGACGGGGCTCCGATCGCAAGGACACCGCTACCAGCAACAGGCACAGCCCGATCGTGCCGAGGCCGATGGGGGCCACGAGATGCCTGAGCACTGCGTTGTTCGCCAGGACCGATAGAACGGCCAGTCCACTCAGGCCCAGCATCCCGAGGGCTAGCCATCGCACCAAGGCGGCAAGGCGCGGATGATGCGATCCGACTCTCAGGAAATGCGGGCTGTAGAACAGCATCATCGCGAAGATGAGGAAGGTTGCGCCGAAGGACATGATCCGGGAGGCGACGATGCCGCCCGGCCAGATGACACTCCCAACGAACCCCTGATCGCCGAGGACATAGGTCAGATAGGCGAGGACCAGTCCCGACAGCATGGCCGAGGTCGCATCGCGCGCGATGAGCGCGGCGGCCGCCAGATACATCACCAGCGCGGCCAGTATTCCGAAGACGACACCGAACATCAGGTTCTCGACGCCGCTGGCGCTGACGAAATCGAGATCGGTGTGCAGCCAGAGCGATGCGCGCATCGACGAAGGTGTCTGTATGCGGAGATAGACCGTTCGGCCGGTAATTTCCTCGCTCCGGACGACGAGCACGGGATAGCGGGTCGGAAAGCCGGAGCCGGCTTGGGTCGTGCCGATGCGCCACTGGAGCTCGCGCCAACCGGTTCCTGAAGGGATGAACAGCGACAGATTGCGGACGCGAGCCTCCCTGAGGGCCAGCACCCTGTCGTCAGCGCCAATGCCGTCGAGCGCCGGTATCGTCACCCGCAGCCAGAGCGCCGCGTCGGGTGAGGGGCTTGGACCATAGTTCGCGGCCTTCCTGCCGTCGTGCTCGCGGAAGCCCGAGGCCGATCCTCCAGATGCGACGTCGCCGATCGTCAGTTGCCCGGACCGGTCGAGCAGGTGGTCGGCCATCGGCCCGAGAAAGCGGAGGGAGGTCTCGGCAGCCACGGCCGCCGACATCGACAGGGCGAGCAGCGCCAGCGCGAATGCGAGACGGACAGGGCCGAGGAACGCCCGACTGCAGGCCCCGGCGGGCTTATAGGGCTGACTACTACTCGCGAGGCGCTGGGCAGGGCTGGTCAAGAGATCGCCGACGAGTGTCCACAACACGTCCCATCCGGGCGGCTGGGCTTCCCTATAGGAACATCAATGCGGCGGGTTGCCAACAGGCTTGAGGCTCAGTGAGCCGTTTGGGGCGTGTGATGGTTCGTGGCTCCAGCCTCACCGCCAGCGGCGGTGCAGCCAGAGCCACTGCTCGGGGTGCTCGCGCACCCAGCCCTCGATGATGTCGGTCATCATCTGCATGGAGGCCTTCACATCGACGCGGCCTTCGGCATCGCGGGGGAGGGCGAGTTCCTCGGTCGCCTCCAGCCGGAACCGGTTGCCCGGCAGGCGGATGACGCGGGCGCCGTGGACGGGGCAGTCAAACTCGCGCGCGAGGCGCGCCGCCGTCGGGTTCGCCTTGGCGGGCCGGCCGAAGAAGGTGACGTCGACGCCGCGATGGAGGTGCTGGTCGATCAGCATGCCGACATGATTGCCGGCCTCCAACTCGCGGGCGAGCTGAAGCACGCCGCCACCGCCGGAGGCGACCATCTTGCCCATGGTCTTGCCGCGGACCTTCTGGATGGCGCGAGCGACGAAGCGGTTGTTCGGCATGCGGTAGAGCGCCGTCATGTCGAGCCCGTGGGCAGCGGCGGCAACGGCCGGCATCTCCCAGTTGGCGAGGTGGGCGGCGAAGAAGATGGCGGGCTTGCCGTCGTCGCGCAGGCGCTCGTAGAGGCCGACGTCGTGGGTGACGATGCGGCCTTCGTTCGGACGGGCGGGATCGTAATCCCAGAGGTCGTCCATGCAGGCATATTCGAAGGCGGTGCGGCCGAGGTTCTCCCAGACGCCGCGGAGGATCGTCCGGATCTCCTCCTCGGATTTCTCCGGGAAAGCTGCCTTCAGGTTGGCGTAGCCGGTCCGGTTGGCCGAGATGAGCGGGGCGAGGCGCGGCAGGATCCAGGCGCCGATGTTGCTGGCGCGGTCAGGCCCGAGCGAGCGGATCGCCGCCATGGCGCCGAGCACCAGGATGCCGACGAACCAGTCAAAGGGCAGCATCGCCCAAGGGTAGTTGTGGCGCAGCCAGCGGGCCAAGGAGCTGCGACCTCAGATGTGGACGAGGATCTTGCCGAAGACCTTGCGGCTCTCCAGCCGGTCGAGAGCCTCGGAGAACCTGTCCATGGGCAGCTCGGTGTCGATGACCGGGGTGACCCCCGCCTCGATGCGCTTGAGACCGTCGGCGATGGCGCGCATCGGCGCGCCGAAGGAGCCGAAGATCTTGTACTGCTGCTGGAACAGCTGCATCAGGTTGAAGGTGATCGTCGCGCCCGAGGTGGCGCCGCAGGTGGCGAGCCGGCCGCCGCGCCTGAGGCAGAACAGCGACTGGTTGAAGGTGTCGGCGCCGGTGTGCTCGAAGGCGACGTCGACGCCCTTCTTCCTGGTGATCTTGCGGACCACGCCCTCGAAGCGCTCGGTGCGGTAGTTGATGGCGTGGTCGGCGCCGATGGCCAGCGCCTTGGCAGCCTTGTCGTCGTCGCCGACGGTGGTGATTACGGTGCAGCCGAGCGCCTTCGCCACCTTGATCGCCACGGTGCCGATGCCCGAGCCGCCGGCCTGGACGAGGACAGTCTCGCCCGGCTGGAGTTTGCAGTTGTCGAACAGCATGTGCTCGACGGTCGAGAAGGTGATCGGGGCGGTTGCGGCGTCACGCAGCGATACACCGGCGGGAACCTTCAGCACGTGGCGGGCCTCCATGGTCACCATCTCGGAGGCGAAGCCGTCGATGTGGAAGCCCATGATGCCCTGCACGTCGGTGCAGAGGTTGTCCTGGCCCGCCTTGCAGAACTGGCAGGTGCCGCAGGTCTTGGCGCCGAACATCACCACCTTGTCGCCGGGGACAAAGGCGGTGACGCCGTCGCCGACGCTTTCGATGGTGCCCGAGGCCTCGGCGCCGACGACCAGCGGCATCTTGCGCTTGGCGAAGGCCATGCCGCGGAAGCCCCAGACATCGATATGGTTGAGGGCGACGGCTGCGATCCTGATGCGGACTTCGCCGGCACCGGGGGCAGGGGCGTCGGCGATCTCCTCGACCCGCAGGTCACGGTCACCGTGGAGGCGCAGGGCGCGCATGGGCAGGATCCTCTTGAGGGCGGAAGGGCCCGCGGCGCGGCGATGAGGATCGCGCGCACGCAACGCATGGGAAGCGCCGCTGCCTAATGGCCCTGACCCCCGGCGTCAACCGACAGTGCCGCGCGGCCTGCCACAGCCGGTGCTTGAGGCGGCCGCGATCGCTGGTGCCTCGATACGACCGGCGCCCGATGGCCATGCCGCGGAAGGGTTGATGCGGCAGGCCGGCTCATCTATAGCAGCACCACCCTTTTCGAGGCGCCCCTTCCGGGCGATTGCCTTGTTCTGCGCCGCTCGATGATTATCTGACGGCCCGCACGGAGACTTCGCAACCATGTCGTCCACCTTCGAAACCGTCTCGAAGATCATCTCGGAAACCTGCGACATTCCGCTGGAGAAGATCACGCCCGAGAGCCACGCGATCGACGATCTCGGCATCGATTCGCTGGACTTCCTCGATATCGCCTTCGCCATCGACAAGGCCTTCGGCATCAAGCTGCCTCTCGAGAAGTGGACGCAGGAAGTCAACGAGGGCAAGGCCAAGACCGAAGACTACTTCGTTCTCGGGGCGCTCTGCGGCAAGATCGACGAACTCGTCGCCGCCAAGGGCGCCTGACGATCGCATCCCGCCGGCGGCCCCGAAGGCCTCGCTGACGTTCGCTGTGCATGACCGGTCGGACCCTCCGGCCGGTTTCGTCTTCCAACACATGCCCTGACGCCTGACGGCGGGGGAGATAAAAGCCTCCCATGCGGCTCGAATATTTCCAGATGATCACGCGCGTCCTGTCTTTCAACGCGCAGGCGAAGACCCTCACCGCCGCGGCCGACGTGCCAGCGGAAAGCCCGGTCTTCGAAGGGCACTTCCCCGGCTATCCGCTGCTCCCAGGCGTGCTGATGATCGAGGCGATGGCTCAGACCTCCGGCTGGCTCATCCTTGGCCTCAATGGTCTGACCGCCATGCCGTTCCTCGTCGGTACCAATTCCACCAAGATGCGGGACTTCGTGCAGCCCTCCACGCCGCTCGTCGTTCATGCCGAGATGGTCGGTGACGGCTCCGGCTATGCGGTGACGAAGGCCTTCATCACACGCGAGGGCAAGAAGGTCGCCGAGGCCGAGATCAAGTTTGCGGTGAAGACCTTCCCCGATCCGAAATTCGCCGCGATGATCCGCCAGTGGGGGGAACGTCTCCAGTTCCCGTTCGAGAAGCTGGAAACGGCCTGAAGGGAGTGCATGATGGCGATTGCCCCGGAACGTGAAGCCTGGATCACGGGGATCGGTCTCGTCTCCGCCCTGGGCGAGGGGCTCGACGCCCACTGGGAGGCTCTGAACGGTGGTCAGGATGGCTGGCTGAAGCTCGACACCACCACCTATGCGCCCTACCAGGTGCATCCGGCCGTGCCGCTCGACCTCGCCAAGCAGATCCCCGATCGCGGCGATCGTCGGCAGATGGAGGCCTGGCAGCGCCTCGGCACTTATGCCGCGGGCCTTGCCCTCGACAATGCCGGTGCCAAGGGCGACGCGGAACTCCTGAAGCGCATGCACATGATCGTCGCGGCCGGCGGCGGCGAGCGTGACTATGCGGTCGACGGTCAGGTGCTCTCGGGCCTCGAGGCCTCGAACGAGCCGGGCAAGTTCCTCAACGAGCGGCTGATGAACGATCTCAGGCCGACGCTCTTCCTCGCCCAGCTTTCCAACCTGCTCGCCGGCAACATCTCCATCGTCCACGGCGTGGTCGGTTCCTCGCGCACCTTCATGGGCGAGGAAATGGCGGGGGTCGACGCGGTGCGTGTGGCGCTCGGACGCTGCCATGCGGGGCAGGGCGACATCTTCCTCGTCGGCGGCGCCTATTCCGCCGAGCGACCGGACACGATCCTGCATTTCGAGCTTGGCCACATGAACTGGACCAAGCCCTGGGTGCCGGTCTGGGAGCGGCCGAAGGATGGCGGCGGCACCATTCTCGGTTCTGTCGGAGCTTTCCTCGTGATCGAGGCGCGTGAGCATGCCGAGAAGCGCGGTGCCAAGCCCATCGCCCGTCTCGCCAAGGTGTCGTCCGACCGGGCGCGCCGCAAGGACGGCGATGCCGAGCATTCCATGGCCGTGCAGTGGAACGAAATTTCTCCCGGCCTCATCCCCGGCGCGACGGTGGTCGTGTCGGGCGCCACCGGCGTCAGCGAGGCGGTTGCCATCGAGCGCGACCTGCTCGACCAGCGCCGCGTGCCGACGCGCGCTTCGGGATCGGTCATCGGGCACAGCGTCGAGGCTGCCTTCCCGGCGAACGTGGCGCTGGCCGCCATGATGGTCGAGCGGGGCCAGGCGGTTCCCCCGATCGGCGGCTCGAAGAGCGAGTCGCTGATGACGCGCAAGGTGAAGCAGGCAGTGGTGACCTCGGTCGGCCACTGGCGCGGCGAGGGCATGGCCCTCGTCGAGGCTGTCTGAGGAGGGCTGAGATGGCTTCGATGAAAGACAAGCACGGCCGTCCCGTCGTCGTCGTCACCGGCATGGGTGTGGTCACCTCGCTCGGCCAGGGCAAGGACGAGAACTGGGCGAAGCTGACCGCCGGCCAGTCCGGCATCCACACCATCACGCGTTTTCCGATCGACGGCCTCAGGACCACGATCGCGGGCACCGTCGACTTCGTGCCCTTCGAGAACGCCCCCGACCTCACCACCAAGATGGCCGCGCTGGCCGGCGAGGAGGCCGTGGCTGAAGCGAAGATCGGCGAGGCCGGCGCCTTCCCCGGTCCTCTCTTCCTCGGCATGCCGCCCGTCGAGATCGAGTGGCCGCAGCGCCAGGATCTCGCCCGCGCCTCGGGCAAGTCGTCCGACATCACCTATTCCGATCTTCTGAAGGGCGCTGCGGCGAAGGATTTCGCCGCCATGCAGAAGCGCTTCCTCTTCGGCTCGGTCGGCGACCAGCTTGCCGACCGCTTCGGCACCAGGGGTGCGCCGATCTCCATCTCCACGGCCTGCGCGACGGGTGCGACTGCCATCCAGTTGGCCGTCGAAGCGATCCGTCGCGGCGAGACCGAGGCGGCCCTGGTCGTTGGCGCTGACGGCTCGGCCAACCAGGAATCGCTTGTGCGCTTCTCGTTGCTGTCAGCGCTGTCGACGCGCAACGGCGAACCGGCTGCGGCTGCGCGACCCTTCGCCAAGGACCGCGACGGCTTCGTCATGGCCGAGGGTGCGGGCGCGCTTGTGCTCGAATCCTACGAACACGCGAAGGCACGCGGCGCCACCATCCTCGGCGTCGTCGAGGGCTGCGGCGAGATGGCCGATTCCTTCCATCGGACACGGTCGAGCCCCGACGGCGCGCCGATCATCGGCTGCATCCGCAATGCGCTGGAAGATGCCGGCGTGACGCCGGCCGACGTCCAGTACGTCAACGCCCACGGCACCTCGACGCCGGAAAACGACAAGATGGAGTATGTCGGGCTGTCCTCCGTCTTCGGCGACCATCTGTCGAACATCGCCGTCTCGTCCAACAAATCGATGATCGGCCACACCCTTTCGGCGGCCGGCGCCATCGAGGCGGTGTTCACGCTGATGACCATCCGCAGCGGCGTCATCCCGCCGACGATCAACCAGACCGAGGCCGACCCGGCGATCAAGCTCGACCTCGTTCCCAACGTGGCGCGCAAGGCCACGGTCACCCGCGCCATCTCGAACTCCTTCGGCTTCGGCGGGCAGAATGTCTGCCTCGTTCTCGCGGCGGAGCCGGTGTGATGGGCCGCGTCCTCGTCACCGGCGGCGCCAAGGGCATGGGGGCCGCCATCGTCCGTGCCCTCGTTGCCGACGGCCACGACGTCACCTTCACGGTGCGCTCTTCGGGGGACGCTGCCGAGGCGCTGGCCGCCGAACTCAAGGCGGCCCATCCGGGTCGCGACATCGCGATTGCGACCCTCGATCTCGCCGACAAGGCGGCCGTCGATACCTTCTGCGCCGAGCTGGAGAAGGGCGAGGCGCTCTTCGGCCTCGTCCACAACGCCGGACAGCCCTATGACCAGCTCGCGGCCGTGATGGACCAGGCCAAGGCCGAAGCGGTCATGCAGATCAACTTCTTCGCCTTCACGCGCCTGGTGAACGCCGTCGTCAGGCCAATGATGCGCGCGAGGACCGGTCGGATCGTCGCGATCGGGTCGGTGACCGCGGAGCGGTCGAACCAGGGAAATGCCGCCTACGGCGCCTCCAAGGCGGCGCTCGCCGCCTATTGCCGCACGCTCGCCATCGAGAGCGCCAAGCGCGGTATCGCCGTCAACGTCGTCGCGCCCGGCTTCGTCGATACGGACATGATGGCGAAGTATGCCGACTACCGCGAGAAGATGGAAAGCCAAATCCCGGCAGGACGCTTTGCGCGACCCGAAGAGATCGGCGGTCTCGTCGCCTATCTGATGTCGCCGTTGGCCGGCTACCTGACCGGGGCGACCATCACCATGGACGGTGGTCTGACGGCCTCGATGGGGCTGCAGCGCTGAAGGGCGGTACCGGGGTGACGAGCATGGCTCCAGCATCTCCGGGCCCGAGGCAGCACACGACGCTCTCCGCGGCCTGGGCGTGGTTGATTGCCAGCATCAATGACATCAGCCGGCCGGCCTGGCTCTACATCCCCGTGCTCGCCTTCCTGCCGCTGACCTTCGGCAGCGTCGCGACCTTCTTCTATTTCGGCGCCTGCATCTATGTCGGGCTCGTCTTCCTCGGCCGGCGCATCGGCTGGGTGTGGCCGCCGACCACGGCTTTCGCCTGTCTGGTGACGCTCGGCTATTTTGCCGTCACGGTCATCTCGCCACTGGCCTTCCCGAACCGGCTTGAAGGCTGGATGGATGTCGGCACCGCCTTTCACTACCTGACCCTCACCATGCTGGTCGGCGCTCTCGTCCAGGCGCCGAAAGTCGACGTCCTCGACCTCTTCCTCAACGGCGTCCGGGCGGCCTGCATCGTGTCCTTTGCTCACGCGCTGGTGCAGGTCTTCGTTTTCGGGCACTCACGCGCCACGGCCGGCATGTCCAATGCCATTCCCTTCGGCGATACCGCCATGTTGTCCGCCGGCCTGTCCATGGTCGGCTTCGCGCGCCTGTCGCGGCGCATGCGGATCTTCGCCGTGGCTGCCCTCCTGTGCGGGGTTGGCGGCAGCCTGCTGTCGCACACGCGTGGCGCGCTGCTGGCGTTGCCGCTCCTTGCCATCGTCCTCGCAGTTCACCTCTGGCCGATGATCCGGCAGCGGTTGTGGCATGCCGGCCTGGTCGCCATGGCCATCGGCACGTCCTTTGTGATCTTCGCCGTCGCGGTGAGGGTGCCGGATCGCATCGACGAGGTCCGCGTGGCTCTGGAAAGCGGCACGCTGACGCGCCATTACGACCCATCCATGGCCCACCGGGTGGTGCTGTGGACCTATGGCATCGATGCATTCCTCGACCGGCCGCTTCTCGGCCACGGCAGCCAGAACGCCGTGAGCGAGGTCAGGGACCGCGCGGCTCAGGAGGGATTCGACATTCCTCCCTACCGTCATCTGCACAACGAGTTCATCTCGACGGCGGTCGGGCGCGGCGTCGTCGGCCTCGCAGCCCTCATTGCGCTGCTGCTTGCTCCGATCCTCATCGCCGCTGCGACGCCCTTCGATGAGCGCTACCGCGACCGCATCGCCTTCGCGGTGATCCTGTCGGGCTGCTATGCGCTCTTCGGCCTGACAAACCTTCTGTTCAGCCACGACCAGACCAATACGGTCTTTGCTTCCGCCTATCTCGTCCTGACGATCGCGGCGCATCAGTCACGGCTCGCCCGGACCTCCTTCGAGCGGCCGTTTCTCGGGGTCCCGCTGCGGCGTTGACCATCCCGCGCAATCCTTGTGGCAATGCAGCAAAGAGCCGGTTACGCTTCCCCCATCGGTTGGTAAGCAATGCGTGAAGGGTCTGTGCCGATGGCGAAGCATGCGCGGATTGTCCCGGTAATCCTGTCCGGAGGCGCCGGCACCCGGCTCTGGCCCGCCTCCCGCGAGGCCTATCCCAAGCAGTTCCTGCCACTTCTCGGCGAGCGCTCGACCTTCGAGGAAACGCTCGCCCGGGTTGCCGACCGCGAGGTCTTCACCGATCCCGTCATCGTCACCGGCGAGGACTTCCGGTTCCTTGTCGCGGACCAGTTGACCCGCGCGGGAACGCCCGGTCGCATCATTCTGGAGCCGATGCGCCGCGATTCCGGCCCTGCGATCGCGGTTGCCGCCGAACTGGTCTCCATGGTCGACCCCGACGCCGTGATGCTGGTGCTCGCCGCCGACCACCTTGTGACGGATGCAGGCGCCTTTGCTTCGACCGCGCAGGCGGGTCTCGCCGCCGCGGAAGCCGGCGCCCTCGTTACTTTCGGCATTCGGCCGACCCATCCGGCCACCGGCTACGGCTATATACGCCCCGGCGACATGATGGACGGCCGCGTGCGCATGGTCGCAGCCTTCGTGGAGAAGCCGGACGAGGTCAAGGCGAAGACCTTTCTCGACCAGGGCTACCTCTGGAACTCCGGGAACTTCCTGTTCCGCGCCGATGTCTTCCTGACAGAACTCGCCCGCTTCGAACCGGAGATCTCCGGCGCCGCCAAGGCGGTCGCCGGCGCGATGAGCGTCGACAAGGCCGGAAACGTCACCTTCGAGCGCATCGACCGGGAAGCCTTCGCGGCCTCGCCGGCCAAGTCGGTGGACTACGCGGTCATGGAGCGCACCGACCGCGCCGCCGTCATCGAGGCCGACTACGCCTGGTCGGACCTCGGCTCCTGGGATGCGCTTTGGGCGATGTCGCCGAAGGACGAACAGGGGAATGCCGTGCGCGGCGCCGTGTCCCTTGCCGGGACCCGCAACTCCTACGTCGCCAGCGACGAGATCCATACCGCGGTCATCGGCCTTGACGACGTCGCCGTGGTCGCCACCAAGGACGCTGTGCTGGTGGCTCACCGCTCGGTCGCCGGCGAACTCAAGACGCTGGTCGCCGACCTGCGCGGCGGAAGCGCGGAGACCCGACGCCTCGCCGACGAGCACCGGCAGGTTCTCCGTCCATGGGGCTCCTACGAGAGCATCGACCGCGGTGAGCGGTTCCAGGTGAAGCGCATCGTGGTGAAGCCCGGCGCCCGGCTGTCGCTTCAGAAGCATTTCCACCGCGCCGAGCACTGGATCGTGGTGAAGGGCACCGCCACGGTCGAGGTCGACGAGGTCACGAAGATCGTCCGCGAGAACGAGAGCGTCTACATCCCGCTCGGCGCCTGGCACCGGCTGACCAATGAGGGGAAGATTCCTCTGGAACTGATCGAGGTTCAGTCCGGCAGCTATCTCGGCGAGGATGACATCGTCCGCTCCCAGGACGACTACAAGCGCGTCTGAGGCAGGCCTGCGGCGGCACGCACCATCCGTGCGAGCCCCGCTGACGAAGGCTCGACCGGTTGCCAGCCAAGGGCCGAGATTCTTGCCGTGGATACGGTCAGCCCCGAGGTGATCTGCTGCATGCGCTGGCCCCCGGCACGGGCGAGGAGGCCTTGCACGAGGGCCGGGACAGGGATCATTCCAGGCCCCCGCCCAAGGGCCTTCCTCATGACCATGACCATCTCGTCGAGCCCGACGGGGGAGGCATCCGCGACGTGAAGCGGACCTGGCTGAACGCTGCTGCAGCCGAGGACGAAGTCGACGGCCGCCGCGAGGTTCCTATCGGAAACGACGGAGTGTCGACCGCGGAGGCCTCGCAGAGGAAGCGGAAGCTGCGACCGGGCAAGGCGACCCAGGGCTCCGATCTTGCCCTTCGCACCAGCTCCATGAACAGCGGGAGGGCGGAGGATGACGGCATTCGGAAAAGCCTCGCGCACCCTGAACTCGCCCGTGAGCTTGGAGCGGCCATAGGCGTCGGCCGGTGCGGGAATCGTCTCTTCCGGCAGGGATATCGATGAGACTGGTCCCCAGATCGCGCGCATGGATGAGATCAGGACAAAATGGTTCACACCGGCCGCCCGCGCCGCCGCGGCGACAGACCCGGCCGCGATGCCATTGACGCGGTGCAGATCGTCCTCGCTGGTGTGGCGTGGCTGGTGTGCCATCCCGGCGGCATGAACGACGGCGTCGACGCCCTCGAAGAGCTCAGTGCCGAAAGTCTCGCTCTTCAGGTCCGGAAGACGCACCTCGCGCAATCGTCCGAGGGCACCCGAGCGGGGCGTTCTCGATGCAGCGACGACCTCGTGACCGGCCTCGGCGAGATGATCGACAATCGCCGCTCCCACGAAGCCGTTGGCGCCGGTAACCAGGACCTTCATGGGACGCCCGGAAGGTTTCGGCCGCAGGCCAACCCGCCGACTCCAGCCAGCCTGCTCTTGTGGAGAAGCCTTGCCGGGCCCATCAGGGATCAGTGCGCGCCACCCCGACATGGGGCTGCGACGGGATGGCGGGAATGCTGCGCCGTTCCTCCAGAACCCGGCGCAGGTACTGGCCGTAGCGGCTCTTGCCGTAGGCGTCGGCAAGGCTGCGCAACTGCTCGGCCCCGATAAACCCCTTGGCGAAGGCGATTTCCTCGGGGCAGCAGATGCTCAACCCCTGCCTGCCTTCGATTGTTCGGACGAAGTTTGCAGCGTCGGCGAGCGAGTCGGGCGTGCCCGTGTCCAGCCAGGCATAGCCGCGGCCGAGGCGCTCGACGTGAATGCTGTCGCGTTCCAGATAGGCGCGATTGACGTCGGTGATCTCGTATTCGCCTCGCGCCGAGGGCTTGAGCTGCTTGGCGATCGACACGACGTCGCGATCATACATGTAGAGCCCGGTGACGGCCCACTTCGACCGGGGCACCTGCGGCTTCTCCTCGATCGTCAGCGCGCGACCCTGCGCGTCGAATTCGACGACGCCGTAGCGCTCTGGATCCTCGACCTGATAGGCGAATACCGTCGCTCCACCCTGGCGGGCCACTGCCTTGCCCAGCATGTCGCCGAGGCCGGAGCCGTAGAAGATGTTGTCCCCGAGGATCAGGGTCACGGGATCGCCGGCGATGAACTCCTCGCCGATGACGAAAGCCTGGGCGAGACCATCAGGGCTCGGTTGCTCGGCGTAGGAGAACCGCAGGCCCCAGCCCGTGCCATCTCCGAGGAGGCGCCGGAAGAGCGGCAGATCGGTCGGGGTGGAGATGATCAGGATGTCCCGGATGCCCGCGAGCATCAGCACCGACAGAGGGTAGTAGATCATCGGCTTGTCGTAGACGGGCACGAGTTGCTTCGACACCGCCAGGGTGATGGGGTGAAGACGGGTGCCGCTCCCGCCCGCGAGAATGATGCCCTTCATGGAAACCTCGCACTCCGCCGTCGGATCTGGGCGCGGCTCGTGCCTGCGCTCCGCCACGTGATGCCGGGCGGGCGCCAACACGCCTCCCGCAGCGTCGCCACTGCAATAATCGAACTCGGGAGCGATGTCGTTAGCGCCGACATGAGGCGATCATTCCGTTCGCGGGAGCATGACCCGGGATTTCAACGTTCACCCGGGATCATCGTTGCCCGGCAGGCAGGCCCAGTCGTTCGCCCCCGTAGGTTCGCTCTCTCAGGGGGCGCCACCACCACTCGTTGTCGAGGTACCAACGGATGGTCTGTTCAATGCCGCTGTCGAAGTTGGCCTGGGCCCGCCATCCCAGCTCCGCCTCCAGTTTCGAGGCATCGATCGCGTAGCGCAGGTCGTGACCGGGGCGGTCTGCGACGAACTCGATCAGGGACTCACGTGGCGTGCCCATCGGCTGCAATCCGTCGAGGACGGCGCAGATCGTCCTCACAACGTCGATATTGCGACGTTCATTGCGCCCGCCGACATTGTATTTCTCCCCGATCATCCCCGTGCTCACGATGAGATCGAGCGCGCGAACGTGGTCCTCGACGTGCAGCCAGTCGCGGATGTTTGCGCCAACGCCATAGACCGGCAGCCGCTTTCCCTCGATGGCGTTGAGGATGGTGAGCGGTATCAGTTTCTCGGGGAACTGATAGGGGCCATAGTTGTTCGAGCAGTTCGAGATGAGCGCCGGGAAGCCGTAGGTCCGGACCCAGGCCATCACGAGATGGTCCGCCGCAGCCTTCGATGCCGAGTAGGGCGAACTGGGATCATAGGCGGTGGTCTCGGAAAACAGGCCAGCTTCTCCCAGTGAGCCATAGACCTCGTCGGTCGAGACATGCAGAAACCGGAAGCGGTCACGGCGACCAGCGGGCAGTTTCTCCCAGTGCCGCCGCGCGATGTCGATCAGGCAGAACGTGCCGACGATATTCGTCTCGATGAAGGGGGCCGCGCCGGTGATCGAGCGGTCGACGTGACTCTCTGCCGCCAGGTGGATGACCTGGTCTGGATCGAACGACACGAGGGCGTGTTCGAGCGCGTCGCGCTCGCAGATGTCGATCTGCGCAAACCGGTAGTTCGACGCTGCCTCGATGCTCTTCAAGGAAGCGAGGCTGCTGGCATAGGTGAGCTTGTCGACGTTCAGAACCTCGGCGCCTATGCCGACGAGATGACGGCAAACGGCGGAGCCGATGAAGCCCGCACCCCCTGTCACCAGCACCCGGCGTGTCATGCACGAAATCCTTCCGATATCGGACCGCGACTCGCGCCTGTTCTATTCGGTGGTCGCATCTAGCCCAAGTCCGGCCCGCCGCAACCAGCCAATGATCGGAATCGCCACCCAGATGATGCCGACAACCGTCGCCCCCGCAGCGATCCATCCGCCCCCGGCGAGCAACGCCGTCACAGCGAGAAACCCAGATGCGACCGAGACGAGCAGGACCGTTCGCGACACCTGTCTGACCCGGAGACCGGAGTCGACGGCTCGCTGGTAGGCGTGGTCGCGGTGCGGTTGGGTCAGGCGCTTGCCGGCAACGAGCCTGCGCAGCAGCGTCGACCCGCCGTCGGCAAGAGGGTAGGCGAGGATGAGAAGGGCTGCCGCCACCTGGCCGCGGCCTGCAAGCAGGAGGCTCAGCCAGCCGAGCAGCAGGCCGATAGGCAGGCTGCCGGCATCGCCGAGGAAGATGCGCGCCGGATGGCGGTTCCACCACCAGAAGCCGATCATGGCCCCGCATGTCGCGGCGGCGCAGATGCCAGCCGAAAAAGGCAGCACGCCGAACGCGGCCGCCGAGGCCGAAACTGCGAAGGCCGGGACAGCGTGAGCGGCGGTGATCCCGTCGATGCCATCGACGAAGTTGACGAGGTTCATGACGGCGACAAGCGCCATGGTAGCCAATACCCGGGTGGTCCAAACGCTGCCGATCAACCACTCTGCGGGTAATTCTGGCGGCACGGCGCCCGCCGCGATCCCGGCGCAAACGATCTGGCCGGCGAGCTTCAGTCCCCAGTGAAGCGGCCTGACGTCATCGATGAAGCCGAGCACGGTGGCGCCGGCGATCGCGAGAAGGAGGGTGAGGGCCGCCGGCTCCACCGGCCCGTGAGCACCCAGCGCACCGAGCCAAACGAGCGCTGCGGCGCCGGCAATCGCCAAGCCCGCACCTTGGGGGGTTGGCGCGACGTGTGACGAACGCGCCTCGGGCCTAGCGCTGGCGACACGCCGAAGCCAGGGCAGAAGCGCCGCGATCGCCAGCCACGACAGCGCCGCCGCGATCAGTGCAGCTGCGCCCAGTGTTGCGACTGTCGCGGAGGATGGAATGATCGTTCCCTCGTGAGGCAGGACGTGCCCGGCTTGCCGGCTCGCAAAAGCCTAGTCGGCAGGCGAGCCGTCAGGCCAGAGCGGCTCTGACGCTCTCGATGATACGGCCCTGCAGCGCCTCGTCGAGATAGGGGTGCATCGGCAGGCTGATGACGTCACCGGCGAGGCGATCGGAGACCGGCAGGCCGTTTCCGGCGACCGGATAGCGGCGATAGGCCGTCTGCTGGTGGAGGGGGCGCGGATAGTAGATCGCAGTCGGGATGCCCTGCGCCTTGAGCCGTGCCGCGAACTCCGCACGGTCGCGGCCTCGCAGGCGGATCGTGTACTGGGCCCAGACCGAGACGAGGCCGTCCGCGACGCGCGGCACGTCGACGAGGTCGGCGAGGGCTGCGTTGTACCGGCCCGCGACGGCGTTCCGCGCTTCGATCTCGTCGGCGAAGATCTTCAGCTTCTCGATGAGGACCGCGGCCTGGATGGTGTCCATGCGGCCGGTCATGCCGATGCGCTGGTTGTCGTACTTGTCCTCGTTGTTCTGGCCGTGAATGCGCAGTGAGCGGATCACGTCGGCGAGGCTGTCGTCGTCGGTGAAGACGGCACCGCCGTCGCCGTAGCAGCCGAGAGGCTTGGCCGGGAAAAAGGACGTTGCCGTCGCCATGCCAATGGTGCCGATCTGCCGGCCCTTGTAGGTGCCGCCGAAGGACTGCGCGGCATCGTCGAGCAGCCAGAGGCCGTTCTCGGCGCAGAAGGGCTCGATCGCATCGTAGTCGGACGCCTGGCCGAAGAGGTCGACGGCGATGACGCCGACGGGGTTGAGCCCTGCCGTCCTCGCCGTGGCAAGCCCCTGCACCAGCGAGGCGCGGTCGATGTTGAAGGTTTCGGCATGGACGTCGACGAAGACGGGGCTGGCGCCGAGCCAGGCGACCACCTCGGCGGTGGCAGCGAAGGTGAAGGACGGGCAGAGGACGGCATCACCCGGCTTCACGCCCTTGGCCATCAGGATGAGCGCCAGGGCGTCGGTTCCCGAGGAGCAGGAGATCGAGTGCCGTGCGCCGCAATACTCCGACAGGGCCTTTTCAAGTGCGAAAACCTCCGGCCCCATGATGTAAGCACCGTGGTTCACCACCTTCAGGATCGCCTCGTCGACGGCCGGCCCCAGCCGGCGCCGCTGGGCACCGAGGTCGATGAAGGGAATCGGGGCTAGGGGAGCTGCCTGGGTCACGTCTGTTAACTTTCGGATCGGGCGCAGGGGCCAATGTCTCGGCGAATCAGGGGGTGCGCCGGGGGCGATGTTGCGCACAGCCATAGGCATGACGGCTTGCCGACCGAAATCACTTTCTCTTCCAAACGATGACGGGACCGCCGGTTCCAGCGGGAGGATCAGCGCGGATTGATTGTCCTCAGGCGCGCTCTTGCCTCGTCGGCAAGGGGGTGACCCGGGTGCCGTTCGATGAAGAGGCGAAGCGCATCGGCCGACCTTGCGGCCTCGAATTCCTCGCGGATTGCGACATCGCCGTCGCGGGCACGCGGGGGATCGGCGCGATCCGGGGCATGGGGACGATTGGTCATGGCGGCTCCGGTCTGGGCCCGCGGCGCCTCGACGCCCCGGGGGAATGCGAGGAACGAGACCCACGCCACCAGACAGAGGCCGAGGGCGCGCGCCCCGCGGGCGACCTTGGCAAGACCAGGAGAAAGGGGCCGTTTCATATGGACGATGATGCCTGCCTCGCAGGGCGGGAATGTGTCGGATCGGTGCTGTGGCGCGCATTGGCGACACCATGAAGTCTTAATGGATATCGTTAATGACATCTTCACCTGCGTGACCTTCAATCGCGCCACGCATTCCGTGACGTCACTACCCCTCCAGGGAGCTCTCTGATGTGCTTCGTCTGTTCGGCCATGACCCAGAAGTTCTGGGATTCCGGTGTCACCCATGGTGGCCTGATGACCACTGGCGTGCAGAACGCCGACTTCCAGACGGGCGGGCCGTCAGGTCAGGTCGGTTCGGCCTTTCTGACCGGCGGTCTCACCAGAACGGTCGGCGGTTCGGGGGGCGACTTCCTGACCGGTGGTCCCTCCAACCAGGGTCCCGGTCTCCTTGGTGACCGCTCGCCCTTCTCCACCGGCGGAGTGGCCCAGGGGCAGGCGATTCCGCCCGTCTCGGAAGAGGCGACCGCCACGTCGCAGGGTTCGACGGGAGTCCAGAATGTCGACGCCCTGCTCGGAGGCAACAAGTGGAGCGGGTCGTCGCTGACCTACATGTTCCCGGACACGGCGACCTACTTCAATTCGAGCTACTATGACCAGAACGCCCTGCAGGGCTTCGCGGTCGCGACAGCCGCCCAGCAGACAGCGGCGAAGGCCGCATTCGCCGCCATCGCCGGTTTCACGAACATGAACTTCTCGGAGGTCCTGGCCTCCAACATCACCGGCCCCTACTCGCCGCAGGTGGATATCACCATCGCCCGGTCGAGCTATCCGAACACCGCTTATGCCTACTACCCCTACACCGACCAGGTGGGTGGCGACGTGTGGATGGGCATCAATGGCGGCAACAGCAATCCGGTCAAGGGCAACTATGCCTGGCACACCATGTGGCACGAACTCGGTCATGCGCTGGGCCTGAAGCATGGCCACGAGATCGGCGGTGTCACCAACCAGGCCCTGACCTCGGACCGTGACGGCATGGAGTTCTCGGTGATGACCTACCGGTCGTACATCGGGTCATCGACGTCCGGCGGCTACACCAACGAGACGTGGGGCTACGCGCAGTCGTTCATGATGTATGACATCGCCGCCTTGCAGGCGATGTACGGCGCCGACTTCACCACGAACTCCAGCAACACGACCTATACCTTCTCCTCGACGACCGGCGAGATGTTCATCAATGGGGTGGGGCAGGGCGCTGCCGGTGGCAACCGCATCTTCCTGACCATCTGGGACGGCGGCGGTACCGACACCTACGATTTCTCGAACTACACGACCAACCAGTCGATCGACCTGACCCCCGGCTCGTGGTCGCTGATGTCGGAGGCGCAGCGCGCGAACCTCGGCAGCGGCAACTACGCACGCGCCAATGTCTACAACGCCCTGCAGTACGGCACCGACACGCGCTCGCTTATCGAGAACGCCATCGGAGGGTCGGGCAACGACACCATTACCGGCAATGCGGCCAACAACGAGCTCAAGGGTGGTGGCGGCACAGACACGCTCTATGGCGGCGATGGCAGCGACACGCTCTGGGGAGACGCGGGCGCAGATATGCTCGACGGCGGCCAGGGCGACGATACCTTCTACTTCGACCTGACGGACACACTGGTGGGTGGGTCGGGCAATGACACGGCCATCCTGCTCAGCGGAAGTGGGCGCGGATACAATGCCATCGCGGCCTCGATCGAGACCCTGCGCTGGACCGAGAGCGGCAACACGATCACGGCGGTGGTCACGGGCGGCGCCTACACGGAAACGGCGACGGATACGGCCGCGACCCAGACCTGGGCCTCCTACAGCAACGAATACACCTCCTCCTGGATCATCAAGCAGTCGAACTATCTGATGGATGACGGCACGCGCCGGGTCTCGACCTATGACCACGCCGGAGCCAATGCCTGGCATTCCTATACCGACATTCAGGACACGCTCGGCCGGATCGACCTCCAGAACGGAACCTGGGACACCGGTGCCACCTGGATCGTCGACTTCGACGAGACCAATTCCACCAACCTCGCCTACTATCGGAACGAGTACGACACACTGGCGCGCTACGATTTCCAGACTGGCCTGCGAGACGACGGCACCACCTGGCTGCTCGACTACGATCAAGCCAGCGCAACCGACCTCAACTACTTCCGTATCGAGTACGACTCCCTGGGGCGCTACGACTTCCAGAATGGCTTGCGTGACGACGGGACCACGTGGTTCTACGATGTCGATCAGGCGAATGCGGGGCCGTTGGCGCACTATCGCATCGAGTACGACGCCCTCGGTCGAATCTCGTTTTCATATGGCGCCCGGGACGACGGGACGCTCTATCGCGATGTCTATGATCCCGCGAACACGTCCGACTACATCCAGTATCGGATTGAGTACGATACTCTCGGGCGTGTGGACTACAATTTCGGGTCCCGGGACAATGGTACGAGCTGGTGGCTCGACTACGACCAGGCCAATATCTATAGCTACGCAAGCTATCAGATCGAGTATGACACTGCCGGTCGCGCTGACTTCCAGACGGGCATTTTCGACGACGGGCGGACCTGGTATCGCGATTATGATCAGTTGAACCAGTTCAGCTGGGCTGAGCGCTATGTCATCTACAGCTCGACGGGAACAGTCCTTTCGGAAACCTTCATATAGGTGATGCCGTCTCCTCCGCGTCCCGCTTCACCCTCCACTCGGGGGGCGGCGCCTGTGGCTGGACGGTGACCTCGACAGCTTGCGAATCGGCTATAGCCGCCGGGTCACCGCCCACGGTTCCGTCGCAATCTCGTGCGATGCGGCGACGGTTCGATCGCTCGGACTTGCTCGACCTCCGGCGCCTGCGATGTTGACGGTGCCATGCTTGAGAGCGGGATCGCGCGGTCGCATGCGGAGGTCGCCTTGGCTAAGAAGAAAGCTCTCATCACCGGTATCACCGGGCAGGACGGCGCCTATCTCGCCGAATTCCTGCTGGCCAAGGGCTATGCGGTCCACGGTCTCCGCCGTCGCACCTCACTCTTCAACACCGGCCGGATCGACCACCTCTATCATGACCCGCACGAGAAGGGCGTCGACCTGACGCTGCACCATGGCGACCTGACGGATTCGTCCAGCCTGACGCGGGTCATCCAGGAGGTGCAGCCGGACGAGATCTACAATCTCGCTGCCCAGAGCCACGTGGCCGTATCGTTCGAGGAGCCAGAATACACCGCCAATGCGGATGCTCTGGGGGCGCTTCGTATCCTCGAGGCCATCCGCATTCTCGGCCTGACCGACCGGACCCGCTACTATCAGGCGTCGACGTCCGAACTGTACGGGCTCGTGCAGGAAATCCCCCAGAAGGAAACGACGCCTTTCTACCCCCGCTCGCCCTATGCGGCCGCCAAGCTCTATGCCTATTGGATCACGGTGAACTACCGCGAGGCCTATGGGCTCTATGCGTGCAACGGCATTCTGTTCAATCACGAGTCGCCGTTGCGGGGCGAAACCTTCGTCACCCGGAAGATCACCCGGGCCCTCGCCCGCATCAAGACCGGCGGCCAGAAGTGCCTTTACCTCGGCAACATGGATTCGCTCCGCGACTGGGGGCATGCCCGTGACTACGTCGAGGCACAGTGGCTGATGCTCCAGCAGGACGCTCCGGAGGACTTCGTCATCGCCACCGGCGAGCAGCACTCGGTCCGCGAGTTCGTCACGCTTGCGGCGGCTGAACTTGCCATCGACCTCCGGTGGGAAGGCGAAGGCGTCGACGAGCGGGGTATCGACAAGGCCACCGGCGAAGCGATCGTTCGTGTCGATCCCCGGTATTTCCGCCCGGCCGAAGTCGAGACCCTTCTCGGTGACCCCTCCAAGGCGCGACAGAAGCTCGGCTGGTCGCCGAAGGTCGGCTTTGCGGAACTGGTCCGGGAGATGGCTCTGTCCGACCTGCGGGCCGCGGAGCGTGAGCGGCTGCTGGATCAGGCCGGATACCAGAACTATTCGCCGCCGGAGTGATCATGCGAAAGATTCCGGTCTACGAGCCCTTTCTGCAGGGCAATGCCACGGCCTATGTCAACGAATGCCTGTCGACGGGATGGATTTCGTCGCGCGGTGGTTTCATTGCCCGTTTCGAGCAGGCCTTTGCCGACCACGTGCAAGCCCCCGGGGCGACCAGCGTCAGCAACGGCACGGTCGCCATCCACCTCGCCCTGGCGGCGTTGGGGATCGGGCCAGGTGACGAGGTCATTGTCCCGAGCCTCACCTATGTCGCGTCCGTCAACACCATCCTGCAGACCGGCGCCACGCCCGTTTTTGTCGACTCACTCGAGGAGACGCTGCAGGTGGATCCCGCCTCGATCCGCGCTGCCATCACCGAGCGAACGCGCGCCGTCATGCCCGTTCATCTCTATGGCCATCCCTGCGACATGGATGCTATTTCGGACATCTGCGACCAGCACAAGCTGCTGATGGTCGAGGATGCTGCCGAGGCTTTCGACACACGCTGGAAGGGTCGTCACGTCGGCACCTTCGGCGACGTCGCCACATTCAGCTTCTTCGGCAACAAGACGATCACGACCGGGGAGGGGGGCATGGTGCTCGCTCGCGACCCCGAGGTGCTGGAGCGTTGCAGGCATCTCAAGAGCCAGGGCGTATCGAAGGAGCGCGAGTACTGGCACGACACGCTCGCCTTCAACTACCGAATGACCAACATCCAGGCGGCCATCGGCCTTTCGCAGATCGAGATCCTGCCTGAGATTGTCGCGCGGAAGCAGGCCGTTGCCGCGGCCTATCGGGAACAGCTGTCGCAATTGCCCCTCCGTACCCATGATCCGGTTGGCGATGTCGATCATTCCTACTGGATGTGCTCGATCATTCTGGACGATGCCGCAGTCCGCAATCCGCTCCGGGCCTATCTCGCAGAGCGCGGGATCGAGACCCGGCCGTTCTTCCCGCCCGCCCATACCATGCCGCATTGCCGGGTCGACATGTCCCTGCCGGTGGCCGAATCCCTGAGTGCGAGGGGCATCAACCTGCCGAGCTATCCCGGCCTGACGCAAACCGACCTCAGGTTCATCTGCGACACGGTGCGAGAGGGACTGCGGACGCTCGGACAATGAGCCGGCTGGTCCAGTATCTCCGGGATGTGTGGAAGGCGCGCTACTTCTGGTGGCACCTCGCCATGTCGGACCTGCGCAGCCGCTGGCGTGGATCGGTGCTGGGCGCCTTCTGGTCGATCCTTCAACCTCTTGGCCTGACCTTGCTGTTGTCCTTCGTCTTCAGCAAGCTCCTGAACACCAGCATGGGCGAATACGCACCCTACATCCTGTCGGGGCTCATCGTCTGGGACTTCATGGTGACGAGCGCTGTTGGTGGATCGGTGGCCTTCCTTCAGGCTGACGCCTACATCAAGCAGACGCGCCATCCGCTGGCGATCTACACGCTTCGCAATGTCGTCTCGGGACTGGTGGTGCTCAGTCTTGCGAGCATCGGGCTGGTCGTCTGGATGCTTGTCGTCGCCCCCCAACGTGCCGGATGGAACTGGCTTGCCGCGCTCGCCGCGCTGCCGCTGATCGGGCTGCTGGCCTGGCCCTGGGCGACGATCATGGCCTATGTGGGGACCCGCTTCCGGGACCTGCCGCACGGGTTGACGCTGGTGCTCCAGGCGATGTGGTTCGTGTCGCCGATCTATTTCGAGGCGTCGATGTTTCGCAATGGCGGCCTCGACGCGCTCATCGACTATAATCCCATCTTCCACGTTCTTGAGCTGGTGCGCGCTCCCATGTTGAGGGGCGAGCTGCCAATGTTGACCAACGTGGCCTGGGTGATGGGAAGTTTCCTGGTTCTGTCGATCGTCGCCATCCTGATTGGCCGAACAGCGGAAGACAGGGTCATCCACTATCTATGACCAGCCGGATTCAGTTTGAGAACGCCAATCTGCACTACGCATCGGTCGCCTTTCGGGACCGGTCACTGAAGTCCGTGCTCACGTCGTGGCTGAAGCCCAACCGTGCCCGCCGCGAGATTGCCGACATTCACGCGCTGAAGGATGTCAATCTCGAGATCGGTCCCGGCGAGCGCGTCGGCCTGCTGGGGCACAACGGCGCGGGCAAGAGCACGCTGCTGAAATCGATCGCCGGCCTCTACCCCTTGTCGTCGGGCCGCAGGACGGTGTCGGGAACGGTGCGCTCGCTGTTCAACCTCAGCCTCGGTTTCGAGCCGCATGCGACCGGCCGGGACAACATCCTTTACCGGGGCCTGTTGCTGGGCATGACGCCGGCGGCTATGCAGGCTCTCGAACCGGAAATCGTCGCCTTCGCGGATATCGGGGAGTTCATCGACTACCCCTTGATGACATATTCTGCTGGTATGCAGGTACGCTTGGCCTTCGCCATCTCGACGGCGATCGGCGGCGACATTCTGCTGCTGGATGAAGTGATCGGCGCCGGCGATGCCGATTTCATGGCAAAGGCAAGACGTCGAATCATGGGACTGGTGGAGAAGGCTGAGATCCTCGTTCTGGCGTCTCATGACCTCGGCGCTTTGCGCTCGCTCTGCGCGCGTGGCCTCGTTCTCGATCACGGGGCGATCATTTTTGACGGTGACATCGGCTCGGCCATCGATATCTACCTGTCGACGAGCGGTGTGAAGACATGACGAGCGCGCTCATGACCGACTTCTCAGCTCGACGGGTCATGTGGCTGCTGAACCATACCGCCGCTCGCCGGTTCGAAGTCCCGATGCTGAAGCGTGTCGGGTTTCGCGAGATATTCCTTCCGAAGATCATCCCACAGGATGTCGGATTTCGTTCCGCAGACATCGATTTCACCGAAGATGCCAACCTGACCATCGATCCCGAGTTCCTCGAGACGATGAACCAGATCGACTGGTATCGGCCGGTTTCACCGGACATCTGGCGTCGCGTCAGCCAGGACTTCGATGTCGCCTTCTTCATCGGCTATGACCCGAAGGCCGTCGCGACGCTGCTGGAACACTTCAAGGGAGCCGCCATCTGGCGCGCCTACGGCCTGAACGGTGACGCGTCCTATACTCAACTGGCACAGCGCGCTCCCGAGACGGAAAGCCTCATCAGTCGCGCCCGCGGCCGGTTCTGGCTGGGACAGGCCTACGACAATCTTGCGGATATCGAGAACGAGCCGATCAAGAGCCGGGCGGTCTATCTGCCGCTGGGAATGGCCAATGCGGCGTCGAGAGATCAGTGGGAGGGGGGCGACCCCCGGGTGCTGTTCGTGTGCCCCGACATCGTCTTCAACTCCTACTACCGCAAGGTCTACGAGGATTTCCGACGCGACATCGGTGACTTGCCTCACGCCATTGGCGGCGCGCAGCCCCTCAAGGTCGATGATCCCAACGTTCTCGGCTTCCTGCCGCTGGAGGACCACCGCCGCAACATGCGGATGATGAGCGCGATGTTCTATCACTCGCGCGAACCAAGGCACGTGCACTTCCATCCCTTCGAGGCGGTCCAGTCCGGCATGCCGTTGGTCTTCATGGCCGGTGGCCTCCTCGACCGGCTCGGCGGACGCGGACTGCCGGGCCGGGCCGAGACGATCGACCAGGCGCGCGGCATGCTCCGGCGTCTTCTGGCAGGCGATCGCGGGTTGATCGATGCCATTCGCGACACGCAACCCCGCCTGCTCGAGTGCATGAAGGCCGATAACTGCGTCGGCGACTGGGAGAGCGGCTTCGAGCGAATTCTGCGTGAACGCGATCACAGCCGGCGACACGCCGTCGTGCAAACAGCGCGCCGGCGGAAGATTGCCGGCATCCTGCCGAGTGAATACCGCGGTGGAACATTCCGTGCGGCGA
>VFQR01000946.1_pt1 | contig 27272 bp, 20 predicted proteins | sample 3512321 | NCBI WGS metagenome assembly VFQR01 (sample SAMN10412374, study PRJNA504923) | tailings metagenome | isolation source: Relicate 3 Philex TSF1 revegetated site | place: Philippines: Tuba, Benguet | collected 2017-08-29 | reverse complement strand
CCGCGAGCCAGTGGTCCTTCCTTCGAGATTTCCAAATCTGCTGGTGAACGGTTCCAGCGGTATTGCTGTGGGTATGGCCACGAGCATTCCACCCCATAATCTGGCCGAGGTTTCTCAGGCCGTCATTCGCCTGCTCGAAGACCCTGAGACCTCCATTGATGAACTGATGGAAGTCCTCCCCGGCCCGGATTTCCCCACAGGAGGGATCATCTGTGGCAGGTACGGCATTCGTCAGGGATATCTGACAGGTCGCAGCACACTGACACTCCGGGCAAAAACCCGCTTTCTCACAGAGAAAAATACTGACATTATTGAAGTGACCGAGATCCCTTATCTCGAAACCCGCGACCGTATTCGAGAGAAACTCGAACAGCTCGTGCGTGACGACAAAATCAAAGGGATCTCCCGCATTGTCGATCTGACAGACCGCACCACACCGGCTTGGCAGGTTTGTCTGCATATTGTGCTCAAGCGGGATGCTGACAAAGAGGTGATTCTCAATCAGCTCTTCCAGTATTCTCCACTGCAATCGACTTTCAGCGTGATTCTCCTGGCCTTGTCGGGAAATCGTCCCAAGACGATGAATATCAAGGAACTCATTGGAGAATTCATCCGGCATCGAATCACCGTCATTCGCCGTAAGACCGAGTTTCAACTGGCAGAAGCCCGCAAGCGTAAGCACACGATCGAAGGCTTACTCATCGCCCAGTTAAACATTGATGAAGTGATCCAGACGATTCGATCGTCTGGTTCGCGGGCTGAAGCGAAAGAGCGATTGCAAGCAATACTTGTTCCATCCGCCATGGTCGCCCGCGCTCTGGGCGATGCCGGTTTTATGGAATTTCAGTCCGAACAGGGAGTGCGTGAAACCTATTCACTCTCCGCAAACCAGACGGAAGCCATTGTTTCGATGCAGCTTGGATCGCTTGCCAATCTGGAGCAGGAGAAGCTGCGCGGCGAACACCAAAGGCTTATCGAAGACATTTTTGGCTATCTCCATCTGCTGAGTGATGAAGCTCATATTCGAGCTGTCATTCGTGAGGAAATGCAGAAACTTGGTGACAAGTACGGCAACGCCCGCAGGACGGAAATCTCTGAAGATGAACTCAGCGATGTCGATAAGGAAGATCTCATCCCGGAAGAGATGATGGTCGTCACATTGTCGCAGCGCGGCTACATCAAGCGCCTGCCCATTCATACCTACCAGGCGCAGAACCGTGGTGGACGCGGAATCATGGGCGCGAAAGCTGATGATGAAGATGCCATCCAGGATCTGTTCATTTCCAGCACTCATGACTGGCTGCTGTTCTTTACTGATAAAGGACGCGTCCTCTGGCAGAAAGTCTATGATCTGCCCCTGCAGAGCCGGACAAGTAAAGGCCGCGCTCTGGTCAACCTGCTTTCGCTACAGGAAGGTGAGCAGGTTGCGACATGTGTTAACACGCGTACGTTTGAAGAAAATCGTTATCTCGTGATGGCCACCCGGGCAGGGATTGTCAAAAAGACCTCGCTGGATGCTTACAAGCGTCCCACCAAGGGGGGCATCATTGCGATCAACCTGAAAGATGGGGATGCACTGATCGAAGCCCGCATTGTCTCTGCTCAGGAAGACATTCTGCTATCCACAGCCAACGGGATGGCCATCCGGTTTTCTCAGGCCGATGCCCGGGCCATGGGTCGCAACACGAGTGGCGTTCGCGGTATCAAACTCCGAAAAGACGACGAAGTGATCGGGATGGTGGTCGCTGATCCGGCCATGACTCTCCTGACGATGTGTGAAAAAGGCTACGGAAAGAGAACTCCCTTCGGCTTTATCGAATCAGCTCCCGTCGTCGACGACGCGATCCCCTCAGAAGATAGCGTTGTGGCTGATGAAGAAATCGCGGAGGCCTTGCCTGAAGAGACCGATGCTGAAGAGACCGTTGGCGAAGAGGGCGAAGAATCAAGCTCTTCATCCCGGTCGTATCGACGTCAACGACGTGGCGGTATGGGTGTCCGGGATATTCGAGTCATTCCACGCAATGGAAAAGTCGTTAAGATTCTCGCTGTCCGGGAAGGTGATCACGTGCTGATCGTGACTGCGGGTGGCAAAATTCAACGCGTGCGGGCAGCGGAAATCAGCGAAATCGGTCGCAACACTCAGGGAGTGCGAGTCATTAAGCTGACGGAAGGCGATCGCGTCGCATCGATGGCGCGGATTCCGGCCGATCTCTGCCAGGAAACCATCGAAGAGAAGCTGGATATCGAACCGAAAGCACAGGTCGAAGACAGACCGGCAGATCAGGCCAACCCACCCGAAACATCGACTCCCGGAGATGAGCAAACAACTGATTCCAGCGAATAGTTTTCTGCGGTTTGGCCTGCGTTCTGCTTCCAGTTTCCAGTCACACAGGATAGTTGAAACCTCATGAAATCAACTTGGTCGCGGCGTCATGTGCTGGGGCTGGAAGATCTTTCCGCAGCCGAGATTACGACAATTCTCGACGAAGCGGCCCGTTTTAAAGAGATGGCGCGTCATGGAGAAGCACGGCATTCCCTGCTGAAGGGAGTGACCATTTGTAATCTCTTCTTCGAGCCATCCACTCGCACGAAAACGAGTTTCAACCTGGCAGCGCGTCGGCTGGGTGCCGATACTGTGGACTTTACGGCAGCAGCGAGCAGTCTCTCGAAGGGCGAAACCTTTATTGATACGGCTCGAAACATCGAAGCCATGGGTGTTGACCACATGGTGGTTCGCCACAGCACTTCAGGCACACCCTTTCTACTGACCAAACATCTTGGCACAGGTGTGGTCAATGCTGGAGATGGCACACACGAGCACCCGACACAAGGTCTGCTGGATCTGTTCACGATTCGTGAACAGCGGGGCCGTATCGAAGGTTTAACGGTGGCACTGGTGGGAGACATTCTGCACAGTCGAGTGGCCCGATCGAACATCTGGGGGCTGAAAAAACTCGGTGCTAAAGTCATCGTTTGCGGCCCAGCCACCTTGATCCCAGCCGAAATCCGGAAACTGGGAGTCGAGGTGAGTTATCGGCTCGATGAGATCCTGGAACAGACTGACGTGATCAATCTGTTACGAATTCAATTTGAAAGACAGCGTGGCGCGTTTTTTCCTTCGATTTATGAATACGCCCAGTTCTATGGGATGACATCGGAGCGAATTGCCCGCGCAAAAAGCGATGTTCTCATCCTGGCCCCCGGCCCCATCAACCGTGGCGTCGAACTGACGCCTGATGTCGCCGATGGCCCGCACAGTGTGATTCTCGATCAGGTGACAAATGGTCTGTTTGTGCGTATGGCCACTTTGTATCTGATGCAACTCGCAAGAGAACAGGCCCTGACTTCTCCATAAAAATGCCAGGTGGCATCGAGAAATGAGCCACGCGGAAATGAATCACCCTGAATTGTGCGATCGTTGAGTTTTGAGCCTGTTGGTAAGAGATCCCCGGAGTCATTCATGGCCACAATGCTGATTCAAGGGGGCCGCGTGATCGACCCCGCCAATCAACTTGATCAGTTGCTGAATCTTGTGATCGAAAATGGTGCGATTGCAGAGATCACAACAGGGAACCCCAGGACTGATGAAGTCATCATGGCTCAAGGGATGATTGTCTCGCCAGGACTGGTCGACCTGCATGTGGCCTTGAGAGATCCCGGTGGTGAAGAAGACGAGGGAACGGCATCAGGAACAAAAGCCGCCCTGGCTGGTGGTTTTACGACGATTGCGGCCCTTCCCGATACGAACCCGGTCGTTGATAACCGGGCCAGTGCTGAGTTTGTCATTCTCCAGGCCGAACGAGCGGGCTATTGCCGGGTGGTCCCCTTAGGTGCAATTACCCGTAATCATCAAGGAGAAGAACTCGCTGATCTGGGACAACTCGCAGCAGGCGGTGCTGGCGGCTTTACGGACGCCAATCGAGCTGTTCAAAGTGCCGAGATTATGCGGCGGGCTCTGGAATATGCCCGCATGTTGAATCGTCCGATCTTTGCTGTCCCCCAGGATGCCACGCTTTCGGCTGGTGGCCTGATGCATGAAGGTTATTTCTCCACGGTCCTTGGCTTACGTGGAATTCCTGCCGCTGCCGAAGAGATTATGGTGGGCCGGGATATCGCTTTAGCTGAACTGACTGGCGGACACGTCCATCTCATGAACATCTCGACACGAAACAGTGTCGAAGAACTCAAACGGGCGAAAGGGATGGGAATTCGAGTCACAGCCGATGTGACACCTCACCATCTGGCCATGACCGATGCTTCGCTGGTGAACTACGATACGAATCTGAAAGTTCTTCCTCCACTGCGCAGCCAGGAACATGTCGATGCGTTAATGGAAGGCTTGCGGGATGGAACCATCGATTCAATCAGCTCCGATCATCGACCGTTTGCTTCTGAAAAGAAGAGTCGCGAATTTGATCAGGTGCCATTTGGCGTCAGTTCAATCGAGACGGCACTGGCTGTGGTGGCCACGGTTCTAGTGGATGGGGGACTCCTTGACTGGCCAGATCTTTTACGACTGTTGACAGTGAATCCTGCAAAAATCCTCGGGATTGATGCGGGGACGCTCGATATCGGTCGGCCAGCAGACCTGGCACTGATTGACCCGGCAGCTCACTGGATTGTCGATACCAGACAATTCTATTCACGAGGTCATAACACTCCTTTTCAGGGAAAAACTCTCAGAAGTCGCGTCATGAAGACAATCGTTGGTGGTGAAGTTCGATTCTCACGCCAATAATTCATCCGCAGGCTCTAAGTGCCCCAATTCAATAAGAATTGCGTGCCAGAGAGTTTGTGAGCACGCGGATGATTTGTCATGGCACGATACTACCATCTGATCGATGGCTATAACCTGATGCACGCCGCAGGAATTGCGCGCGTCCGGTATGCCAGAGGTGATCTCGAACGCTGCCGCAACCGCTTGCTGCTCAAACTCAGTGAACTCCTCACCGAAGACGAACGGCAACGAGCGACCGTTGTATTCGATGCCCGGGAAGCACCGCCGGGAAGCATTCGACGCCACATTTATCGTGGTATGAATGTCGAATTTGCTGAACCTGGAACCGAAGCCGATGACCATATTGAGATTTTGATTTCCAATCATTCGGCCAGCCGACAACTGCTGCTGGTTTCGAGTGATCACCGTTTGCAGCGGGCTGTCAAACGACGTCATGGACGCTCGATTGATAGTGAAGAGTTTCTGCGTGTCTATACCCAGCGTGAAATGATGCGCGAGCATGAGCCACATGCGGACGAACAATCACCTCCAGCCACGATCGGTCAGCAGAAAGATCTTGAATTCTGGCTCGATGAATTTGAAAACGTCGATCCACGGCAGATTCTCCGCGAGTTGCCTAAAGAGATCTCTGAGAGCAGGTTTCTTCCTCCCGAAGAAAAGTCTGACGCCACTGGAACTGCGACGCCTGCCAATTGCGAAATTGATCCTGCCCTCGAACGAACTCGATGGGAGCAGGAAGTCGATGAACTTCAGGATCTGCTCGATGATCCGCAGCGGGTCAAAAACTGGATCGATGATCCCGATTTCAGGCAGCACTAAGTGACCGCGCATTGGATTAATTCCAGTTTCGCCAGAGTTAGATCCAAACTCATTTTCGGCGGCGCTTTGACTTTCTCGATTTAGCACGCGACTTTTCCGGATGTTCGAGAGGCATTTTTTCGACTCTCAGCAACATCATACCGGCAGCAAATCCCCCCAGAGACATGCCTCCCAGGACGAATAACATCACTGGGTCATTCAAATAAGTCGAGGCCCATGGCCAGACCCAACTCCAATTCCAGGCGATCATAAAAGCGGCCATTCCCAAGCTGGGGCCAAAGGGAATCAGCACGGTTTTTCCAAAACAGCGGGCGACCCCGGCATGCCCGATGCCGATGACGGGGGAAAGCATCAGTGATAATAGAGTGGCCTGCCACCCTAAAAACCCGCCCACTGCCGCCATCAGAGTGACATCACCAAATCCCAAGGCCTCTGTTCGCAGAGACCAGCCAGCGCCAAGTCGTATCAGCCAGATCACTCCCGCCCCGCAAACAACCCCAGCGAACCATCGCAGTATCGCCCTTCCCTGTTCGCCGAAAAAAGAACTCTGACTTGTTAAGGCAGCAAATGACGCTGACGTTGAATCGAGAGACGAAACTCCCCAGACAGGCACTAGTTCAACAAGTGGAAATACGAGAGCGAAGGCGAACCCGGCAATCACCCCCGGCACAGTGATCAGATCCGGGATGGTCATCGTTGCCAGATCGACACGCATGGAAATGACAATGAGCGTTACAAATCCAATCGCAATCACATCGGCAGGAGTGATTCCCCCGGTCAGGAACCGGTGAACTCTCTGTGAAAATCCTCTCTTTAGATCGGCTTCTAGATTACCGCTGGCGAGCTCAACGCTCTCACGATTCCTATGCCCCTCGACCGCGAGCTGCTGGGGAGATCTACTGATTCCTGCTCCCCAGGTTTCACTGATACACAATCCGGCAGCACCAACCCAGAAGAGCAACCCCCACAGGAAAGCCGACTGCTTCGAAATCGGTTTCGATAGGGAAATTCCCCATAGTGCCGCTTCCCGCAAAGCGAGTTTCCCGGAAACAAAACTTGCGAGGATCGCGACGGGAATGAGTGCCAACGAAGTCATCAAAAGTTTCTCGGTCGATTTATCGTTAGGTCGTAAATGTCACTCCAGCAGATCAGCTGCCGACTGAACAACACCCTGAGTGCTGCTTCACCATGACTGAAAGTGTGGCACTTACTGCCCAAATTCAAAGCAACAGGTTAAACTCATCAAATGTTGGCTTTGTGTTTCGCTGAAAAACCTCAAAAAAATCTCGCTAGAAGGGTTGTCGTGTCGATGACTGCACAAAAAAAGGGCCCATGGTCAGCACGATTAACAATAATCACAATTCTGGCCTTGATGATCGGGGGTTCCCGAAGTGTGCCCGCAAATGATGTCACACCAGCACCAACGACGCAACCATTTGTCGCAGCAGACATTGCGTTTGTGCTGATTGCCACGGCCATGGTTCTGGCCATGGCCATTCCCGGATTGGCTCTCTTTTACGGCGGTCTGGTTCGCCGGAAGAACATCCTCAGCATCATGATGCAATGCGTCAGTCTGACCGGACTGATGTCAGTGATCTGGCTGCTCTATGGCTACAGTCTCGTTTTTGCCCCGGATCTCCCCTACTCGTTCGGATTCGTCGGGGGCTTTGATTTCGTCGCTATGAGTGGAGTTCTGCCGACCAATGGGGAATCTGGCCAGACGATTCCTGCCGTCGGAACCATCCCGCGGATGTCTCATTTTATGTTTCAAATGATGTTTTTCATCATTACACCCACGCTGATTTGTGGTGCTTTTGCCGAAAGATTGCGATTTGCATCGGTCTGCTGGTTCTCCGTGTTATGGGGCACGTTCGTGTATTGCCCCGTTGCACATTGGATCTGGTCAGATACTGGCTGGTTCAGTGAGTTCAACACCACGAACCCATGGTGCAAAGCTTTCGATTTTGCAGGAGGAACCGTAGTGCATGTCACTTCCGGGGTCTCAGCACTCATCTGTGCTATTATAATTGGCAACCGGTTGGGGTTTCGTCAGGAGCCCATGCCCCCCCACAATCTGACATACACCGCCCTGGGCGCGATGTTGTTATGGCTGGGTTGGTTTGGCTTTAATGCCGGCAGTGCCCTCGCAGCGAATCCCCTTGCTGTGGAAGCATTTACAGCCACTCACATGGCCGCCGCTTCCGGTCTTCTCGGGTGGTCTTTGATGGAGTGGTTGAGCCATGGCCGAGTGACTTTGCTGGGAGCATGCTCAGGTGCTGTCGCTGGATTAGTCGTGATCACTCCCGCCTGTGGTACCTGTTCTCCATTAAGTGCATTACTGATGGGAATCATGGGAGGAGCCGTTTGTTACCTCGCCTGTACCCGCCTGAAAAATGCCTTCCAGTACGATGACTCGCTGGACGCTTTCGGAATTCACGGCGTGGGAGGTCTGCTGGGTGCCATTCTGACGGGTGTTTTCGCGACCCGCATGATGAAAGGAGGCACAGAACCCCTGGGATTAATTGATGGAAACCCCGAGCAGATTCTCTATCAGGTGATTGCGGCCCTGGTGACGGCCTTTTATGCAGCATTCATTTCGGTCATTTTACTGAAGATCATCGATTCCAGCCTGGGGTTACGCGTCTCTCAACAGGCAGAACTCCAGGGACTGGATATCGCAGAGCATGGCGAGGAAGGCTACATCTTCCACTGAAACCTCACCAACACTGAGCCTCACTTAGGACGGTGATCAGCGTCAAAACACGGCCTTCTGATTCAGCGGCACGCATTTTTCAGTGCAAATCAGCGATTGAGGACTCGAAGTGGATCAATTCAAGCTCGATCCTTATCGAAATCCGTCCAAGCAGCAAGCAATTCTTGTTTGCTCGTGATCCCAGCAGTTCAGCAGTCTTTAGTTGCTGAATTTGATTGTTTGTTTGCAGATCTCCCTGCCCTGATTTCCACGTGAAGGAATGGTCTTGTGAAAAAAATTGAAGCCATTGTTCGCCATTTCAAGGTCGAGGAGATTAAAGAAGCATTGACCGAAGTCGGTGTGAAGGGCATCACCGCCAGTGAAGTTCGTGGCTTCGGGCGACAGAAAGGTCATCGGGAAACGTTTCGTGGAGCGGAATACACAGTGGATTTTCTGCCAAAGGTCAAGCTGGAGATCGTGGTTTCTGATGATCAGGAGCCGAAGGTTGTCAGTACGATTATCGCTGCGGCACAGACGGGCCAGATTGGCGACGGCAAGATTTTCGTCACCAATATCGATGAAATGATTCGAATTCGCACTGGGGAAATGGGTGACGAAGCGGTCTGACAAGTCTTCAACTGAATTGTTGCGGGCCAACCCTCTCAGTGCAGCCAGTTGATGCGAAGCCCTCCCAATCGCCATCAAGTTCTACCCTCTTTCAAAATTTGGACGAAAATCGGGCACAAAACCTGCTGAGTTATGTGTATAGTCGGCGGGAGTGACGAATCTCGCTGATATCTGTCAGTTTTGCGGACGTTGGCTGCTCACCGCAAAAGTGGCTATCAGTCGCTGAGCAGTCGTCACATTCGGACCTATTGTCCGAAACGCCGGGGCACTCCACCAGTGCGGGTGGATTTGCCGGCTTCCGTTCTTTCAGAGGAAGGCATTGGTCGCATGAAGAAGATTGAAGCAGTGCTGCGTCACTACAAGCTTGAAGACGTCAAGAACGCCCTCACTCAGATCGGAATCCAGGGGATGACCGTGACTGAAGTTCGAGGCTTCGGTCGTCAGCGCGGCCACAAGGAAACTTACCGCGGCGCCGAATACACCGTCGATTTCCTCCCCAAGGTCAAACTCGAAGTTGTTGTTTCTGACACTGAAGTTGCCAAGGCCATTGAGACCATTACGAATGTGGCTCGAACCGGGCAAATTGGTGATGGAAAAATCTTCGTGACCTCACTGGCCGAAGTTGTGCGAATTCGTACAGGCGAAACCGGACCGGAAGCGATCTAGCCTCCGATCGAGCCATCCGCGATCATGCATTGATCACCGTCAACAGCGGCGAATGATTGGTATTCACAATCATTACGCCGCTGTTTTTATTGGCTCTTGAGTCTCTGCCTGCTGGACAGAATCGATTCCAGCGATTCGTCGTCCTCCAATTTCTATTTTTCTCGCATTGAAATCGGCCGATTTCGTCAGAGTGATCTTCACTTGTGCTAAATTCCCTATTGTCGAGAATACTCGATGGTTCTTCTGTGACGATTATCAGGCTTTTCCTGAACATCAACTTTGACGAAACAACTGCTGCCACTGACGCTTCATGACTACAGCCTCCTGCAAAACTCTGCCTACTGAGCGTGCACTTCGCCTGCCGGCTGCCCGGCAACGGCTGGACGAACTCAGACAGCAGATCTCCATACGAATTGCCCAGCACTCCACGGGCCTGCAGATCACCAGTTGGTTTTCCGAGCAGGTGGATGATCTCCTCAACCAACTCTGGAACGGCATCCTCACAGAATACCCGACTGAGTTTCGTGCGGAATTATCCTCCGCAATTGCCCTGATCGCAGTGGGAGGAACCGGACGCGGCGATCTGGCCCCCTATTCGGATATCGATTTGCTGATTGTGCATCGCACTGCCGGAGGTGAGAGGTGGCATGAATTTGCCGCACAGTTTGTGAGAGATTGCTGGGATGCCGGACTCAAACTGGGCCACAGCACCCGCTCGATTCCCGATGCCATTCGCATGGCCCGGGACGACACTCAGTTTGCCACCTCACTGCTGGAAGCCCGATTGCTTGTCGGCCACAAACCACTCTTCGATGACCTGATGCGGAAATTCCAATGGAATGTCGTTCGAGGTCGGCTGCACACCATACTCTCTTCATCGATTGCCGAAAGAGACAAAGAACAGGCCGCACATGGTGCCACCAACCAGGAACTCGAACCTGATGTGAAACGCTCTCCCGGTGGTCTGAGGGATATCCATCTCATTCGCTGGCTCAGCCAGTTGAGAACTGGTTCAAGTGACCCGGAAGCCTTGCGTTTAGCTGGTTTAATGACGCGAGATGAACTTTTAAGACTCGTAACAGCCTATGACTATCTGCTCTCGATTCGACTGACACTGCATTTAGCTGCCGGACGGGCCAACGATGTCCTCACCCGTAGCGAGCAGGTACGAATTGCCCAGGATCGCGGCATCGAGGCCAGTGGTGGGCAGCTCGCCGTCGAAAAATTCATGCAGGAGTATTTCCGACACACGAGTACTGTCTCTGAGCTGGCCACACGACTGGTGAGAAAGCATTTGCCCTCGCGCTGGCAGGATGTCCTCTGGAGACCTGTCGTCACTCACCGGGTCGACACGATCTATCGCATCAGCCCGGACCAGATCGATGTTCCCCGGCGTTTTCGCAACCAGCTGGCATCGCTGGAAGACCTTCTCAGGCTCTACTGGTCGGCCGCAATGTACAAGGTCCCCTTTGCTGACGATCTCGAAGAGTTTGTCAGTACCAGAACCCGCGAACTCCCCGAAACATTGACGGTCGAAGCGGGCAGGATTTTCCTCGATATTTTAAGCCGTTCTCGCTGCGTGAGCCGAATTTTGCGGAGCATGTATCGAACAGGCGTGCTTGAACTGGTACTGCCCTGCTTCCGGCATGTCAGATGCCTGTTACAGTTCAATCAGTACCACCACTTTACTGTTGATGAACACACGTTGAGGGCCATCGAAGCTGCAGAGTCCTTCGCCGAGTTACAATCGCCGCTTGGAGAAGCCTTTCGTGAGATTCGACATCGTGATGTCCTGTTTCTTGCACTGCTGCTGCACGATGCCGGCAAAGGATACGAAGAAGATCATTCAGAAGTTGGCAGACGACTGGCCATCGAAGCGGCTCAGCGGTTTCGCATGGCCTCGTATCATCGGGATACGGTGGTCTTTCTCGTCCACAAACATTTGATGATGGCGCATCTGGCCTTTCGGCGGGACACCACTGACCCCGATGTTCTGCTCCGTTTCACTCATGATGTGGGTACCGTCGATCGTCTGAGAATGCTCTATGTCTTGACGGCGGCAGATATCACGGGAGTTGGCCCCGGAGTCTGGAACGAGTGGAAGGCCGAACTGCTGGATAATCTTTTCAGCGGTGCGATGCAGGCACTTTCCGGCAACAGCGATATGCCACAGATGATTGATCTCCAGTCGAGAGTTCTCTCAGCGGTGGTGGATGAACTTTCCCGTCCGACGACAGGGGAAGAAAAAGAGCGAATTGCCAAAGTGGTCAAGCAACTCTTTACCACTCTTCCGCGCCATTATCTGCAGGGAAATTCGGTCGAGAGAATTTCATCGGATCTGAGAATCGTCATGGAGCGCAGACCTGACGAAATTCATATCTCAGGCCGTTATGAACCCGAAACCAACTCTGTCGAGTATCGAATTATCACTCGGGAAAGTGTTGCCGACGGATGTTTCCATAAGATTACCGGGGCCTTGACTTCCCAGCGCATGGAAATTCTTTCTGCCCAGATCTCGACTACAACGGAAGGCGTGATCATCGACAGCTTCCGGGTGAATGATATTGATCACTCAAATGAAGTTCCCCAGTTCCGCCTTGATGAAGTCTGCCGCACAATCCGGGGTGTGCTGACGGGTGAAACCAATGTCAATCAGCTTGTTGAACGCCGGCGGCGCATGATCTTTTCCAGGCCACTGATCGCGGGCCAGTTTTCCGATCTTCCTGAGCAGGTGTTGATCGATAATGAATCGTCTGAGCGATGTACGATTGTAGATATCTTCGCTCATGATCGCCCCGGGCTGCTCTACTCGATCAGTCGCCAGCTGTTTGAGCTTGAACTCTCGATTGTGCTGGCCAAAATTTCCACGCATTTGGATCAGGTGGTCGATGTGTTTTACATCACCGACAGGCGTCATCAGAAAATCAATGATCCCGAACGATTGCAGAAGCTGGAATTGCTGCTTCACGAGTGCATTTCACGAGTCAATTATGGTTAACCAGACTTGTTGATCTCACTTCACGAAGGAATCACGATTCTCTCATAAATCAGTGAGCCCCTGCCGGTTTACTGATAGCAATTCCAGAGATTGAGAAGAGGGATTGGTGAAAAATCACCAGGTGGCTATATTCTCTCAGAGCTGGAGAATTTCGAACCTGCCAGCGGCATGGGCAGAGCCCCGCTCTTCGGAGAACTCGTGGTGCACTATTGCGAAATGGAAGTCGCAGTTGGCGATGTCATTCGCCTCGAAAACTGTGTCATGACTATTCTCGATATCGATGGTGAAGAGATTACTGTCAAACTCGATCTGGATGACGAACCTTTTCCAGTCATTGGCAGTTTGACACTGTCTCGTCCCAGATAAACGGGTTTCGAGTCTTCGACGGCCCGCCATTTCCCGAAGCGGTGACCGCTTCGCCCAATCTGATTGCGCCTGGGTGCCAACGGATCGATGGCACTGCTATGATACCGTATGCACGTGTGCCAGATGTCTGCTTCGTTTTTTTAAAACAAAGCGATGGGAAAACAAAATTCTGGCTCCCCGCATCAGTGCAATTGCCAGCTTCAGTCAGACTTTCGCAAACATCCCATAGAAAATTGTCCTTCTATGAGAGTATTGCGAGGATATTTGCCACGACACAGGTTCCTATGGATACAGGTCAGCCAATCGAAGGACTGAGCACCATTGATGAAGCCATTGCGGCTCTCAAAAACGGTCGCATCATTATTGTGATCGATGACGAAGAGCGGGAAAACGAAGGCGATTTCGTTTGTGCTGCCGAATCGATCACACCAGAAATGGTGACCTTCATGCTCAGGTACGGAGCCGGTGTTCTATGTGTTCCCTTAACGAAAGAAGCTGCCGATCGACAAGGTTTAGTTCCGATTGTGGACAGCTCACAGAATGATGCTCCGAACCACACTTTGTTTCTGACGCCCGTCGACCATCGTCACGCAGGTTCTGGTGTTTCCAGTGAAAACCGGGCCATGACAATCAGGGCGATGGCTGACCCGAAATCCTCCCGGCATGATTTTGTCAGGCCTGGCCATATCAATCCTCTGCTGGCCAAGGAGGGTGGCGTTTTAAGGCGTTCAGGACACACCGAAGCCACTGTCGATCTGATGAAAATTGCCGGGCTAGAACCTGTGGGTGTGCTGATCGAAATCCTGAGTGAATCTGGTCAGGGTATGGCCGCACTCCCTGAATTAAGACAACTCGCTGCCAGACATTCGATGCCAATCATCTCCATCGAGCAGCTCATCCGCTATCGCCGGTTGAGAGAGCAACTGGTTTCCAGAGAAGCGGAAGTCCCTCTGAATACCCGGGAGTATGGTCAATTCAAAGTGATTGCTTATCGTGTCGAACACGATGATCAACAGCCACTCGCGCTCGTATGGGGAGACCTGGCATCAGCCACTAACCCTCTCGTGCGCGTCCACTCCTCCTGCTTTACAGGTGACGTTCTGGACTCTCTTCGCTGCGATTGCGGCGACCAGCTTCACCTGGCAATGAGAATGATCAACAGCGCCGGTGCCGGCGCTGTGATTTATCTGCCGCAGGAAGGGCGTGGAATTGGTCTGACTGCGAAACTGAAAGCCTACATGCTTCAAGATGAAGGCTATGACACTGTCGAAGCCAACCACAAACTCGGCTTCAAATCCGACAGCCGGGATTACATGATCGGCCTGCAGATTCTTAAAGACCTGGGGTTATCGAGTATTCGCTTACTGACGAACAATCCTAAGAAAATGCAGGCCTTTCCAGCCTTCGATCTCGATGTGGTTGAGCAGGTTCCTATTATCGCCCCGGACGATGAAAATCGTCGCCATTATATGGCAACTAAACGAGACAAAATGGGGCATCTGTTACCTGCCGAAATCGTGGTTCAATCCTCTCCCCATGAGAACCCACCCCATTGACCTGAAATCAGCACTCCACGACTTCGGCCAGCTCTTGAGAATGGTCGTCCTCCGGTTGTGCTGCATCAAAATTGGCTTTGAATGCGGCAAAGGCGGCATCCAGCATGGCTGATCCATTTTCTGCCAGTTCACCTCTCACGATCCGGAGATGAGCGGGAGCTTCAATGCCAATTTTGACAGCTCCTTTCCCCGTCTGAACGACCTTAATGACGATATCATTTCCGAGGTGAATTGATTCCGATTTCTTGCGTGTCAACACCAGCATGATCGACTCCGTTCTCTACGCTCCAGTGGACAATTGTCACTCCTCCTTGTGACTCACCCGACAACAAACCTGGTTGTCATTGGTGCCTGCCTGGCATGGTAGAATCTCTATGCGATCTGCATGCCATGATGAGATTCCAGAGAAATCTCCGCGTACAATTCAACGCAACGCTCTACGCATCATACACTTGCAATTCACTGGCGAATCTTCGGCCAAATCTGCCGACTGTGGTTCCCAGCACTTTTTTACAAACCAACAGCCGAAAACCTGTGTAAACCGCGGCAAACCGCAAGATCAAGAAAGTCGTAACACTTTTTTCTAAAGCCGATTCCCGTTCGAAGCGGGCTGGTAACCACATGACGACCTCCGGGTGATCCATGCCCATTTGTCAGGCTGTCGCCGGAAAGACCAGCAAATCGTGGCGGCTCGATTGCAAGCTGACTCTGAGCAGTTATACTTCAAAATCTTTCTTGCGTGTTTTCGGACTGAAAACTTGCATTTCGGCGAATTGGACTTCCGCAGATGAGAGGATGACCCCATGGGGGCTCAATGTGATCTCTGTAACAAATCAGTGACTTTCGGCAACACGCTTCAACAGCGTGGTAAGGCCAAGTACCTGGGTGGAAACGGTCGCAAGACTACGGGGATTTCCCGTCGTGTCTTCCGCCCCAATCTGCAATCTGTCAACGTTCAGGTTGGCGAACGCAGCCAGAAGATGATGGTCTGCGTGAAGTGCATTCGCTCAGGCGTTGTGGCCAAGAAGGTTGTCCGCAAGCCATTCACACTTCCCACTGCTTAGCCAGAGTGTTTGATAGTGCGAGTGTGCCGGATTGACCGGTGTAGTCGCATCTGAATTTCTCGTCGATTCTTCACTCGGGTTTGCCCGAAGAACTCAACGAGTGATCAATTTCTGGCGATGACTCATTCACGCGGTGTCGGCTGATCGCTGTTGAATGTATCAGCGAGTTTACAGTCAAGCCCCTGACGATTAGTTTATGAGCCCGACGATTCTCCTCATACGATTGAGGAAAATTGGTCGGGCTTCTGTATTTCATCCTCGCTTGTATTCCATCTTGTCCTGATTTCATCATGAGTGGGCCAAATTTCATGATGAGCCCGGCCATACTTGTACTGCCCAACCTTTTGGGAGATCGCCGCTTGATGACTCAACCACAACAGGCAACGGAAACCAGCCCTGCTCTCCCACTTTCAGATGTGGCGAGAATTGCTCGCCTGGCGCGACTGAAGCTCACAGAGAATGAACTCGCGATCTACGCGAATCAGCTTGGCAAGATTCTCGAATTCATGACGGTCCTCCGCGAAGTGGATACGACAGGCATCGAACCCATGATTTCCGCCGTTCCCTGCGAGAATGTGTTTCGAGACGATCTTATTGTGGAATCTCTTCCTCGAAAGCTGGCTCTCGCGAATGCCCCGAAAACAGATGGCAAGTCGTTTCTGGTTCCCAATATTCTTGGCTAAGCTCAGAACGGGTCCCATCACACAGAATGTCTTGTTTGCTTAAATGGTCTGACTTATTTCGATCGAGAGCCAGTGTCCTGAAGGAGAATTTTGGTGACTCTTGAAGCCGGCGGTTCCCTGAAAACAGGTAGTGGCACTGGAACTTCTTCACTTGGATCTCTTTTCAAGGCATTGAATTCAGGAACAACCACGAGCCGCCAGATCGTCGAGTCCTGCCTCAACGCGATCGATCAAAGAGATGGCTCGATTGGAGCCTTCCTGCACATCGACCGTGAACGGGCACTTCAGGCAGCAGAAGCCAGTGATCTTCGGAGATCAACCGGGGAAGTTCGAGGCCCCCTTGATGGTCTTCCCATTTCCATCAAAGATGCCATCTGCGAAGCAGGTCAACCAGCCACGTGTGCCAGTCGCATCCTCAAAGGTTATGTTTCGCCTTACTCAGCAACGGTCATCGATCGCCTCGATGCCGCAGGGGCCATTCCTCTGGGGCGCGTCAATCTCGATGAATTTGCCATGGGATCGTCGAGTGAAAACTCGGCATACCAGTTAACCCATAATCCCTGGGACCTCACACGCACGCCGGGTGGCTCCAGCAGTGGTTCTGCCGCAAGCGTGGCAGCACGCATGGTCCCCGGTTCACTGGGGAGTGATACAGGTGGATCGATTCGTCAGCCCGCTTCCCTTTGTGGAGTTGTAGGTCTCAAGCCGACCTATGGCCGAGTTTCACGTTACGGACTGGTGGCTTTTGCCAGTTCTCTGGAACAGATTGGTCCCTTCTCACTCGATGTTTTCGGTGCCGCCGCCTTACTGCAGACCATTGCCGGTCACGACCCGCACGACTCCACCTGTGTGAACACACCGACCGAAGATTATCTGCAAACACTCGATACTCCACTCACTGATCTCCGCATTGGAGTTCCCAAAGAGTATTTTGGTGAAGGGCTCGATCCCGAGGTTCAGAAAATCGTCGAAGAGGCTTTGGCAGTTTACGCAAGTCGCGGTGCGAAGCTTATTCCTGTCGAGCTTCCTCACAGCAAGTATTCGGTAGCCACTTATTACATTATCGCCCCATCGGAAGCATCGAGTAATCTCGCCCGATTTGATGGCATCCACTATGGCTATCGCAGTCCGAACTTTACTGATCTGGAATCTCTGTATGCGGCCAGTCGGGGAGAAGGCTTTGGCTCGGAAGTCAAACGTCGCATCATGCTGGGAACTTATGCTTTATCAGCCGGATATGCCGACAAATACTACGTCAAATCCCTGCAAATCCGGCGTTTGATCCGCCAGGATTTCGATGCAGCATTCCAGCAGTGCGATGTGATTGCCGGCCCGGTGACACCCACACCTGCCTTCAAGCTGGGTGAACTGGCAGACGACCCCTTGGCCATGTATCTGTCAGACATCTATACCATCGCTGCGAATCTGGCCGGGATTCCGGCAATTTCGATACCTGCCGGTTGGACGGCCAGTGGCCTGCCAGTGGGATTGCAGTTGCAAGGGCCAGTCTTTACCGAAAGCCGCCTCTTGCGTGCCGCTCGAATGCTTGAAATCGACCGCCCCTGGATTGATCGTTTGCCGCCAGTTGCAGGCGGGTAATGGCCAATGGACAACCAGTCGTCCGATGATCTTTCCACTGTTTCCACTCCGTCTGTTTTTGAATTCTGTCTGAGAGCCATGGCATGAAATACGATGTCATTATCGGTCTTGAAGTTCACGCTCAGCTTCAGACGAAAACGAAAATCTTCTGTGGTTGTGCGACCGACTTCACACCCGATGCGCCCAACATCCGCACCTGCCCTGTCTGTCTGGGGCTTCCGGGTGCCTTGCCAGTTTTGAACAAACGGGCCTTCGAAATGGCCGTCAAGGCTGCCCTGGGTCTCCGCTGCCAGATCGCTCATTTCACCAAATGGGATCGCAAACAGTATTTCTATCCGGATCTGCCCAAAGGCTATCAGATCAGCCAGTACGATTTGCCATTCAGTCATTCGGGCCTGATGGAGATTCCCGCCGATCCAGAAGTGGCCGGCGCAGAAGGTTTGACTCGTAAAGTGCGTATCATCCGGGCTCACCTGGAAGATGATGCAGGCAAGAACGTGCACGATGAATCGGGCCGGGGATCAGAGAGTCAGGTCGATTTGAACCGCGCGGGAACACCTCTGGTTGAGATTGTTACAGAGCCAGATCTTCGATCACCAAAGGAAGCTCGCATGCTGCTGGAAGAAATCCGGCTGCTGCTACTCTACTTAGGGGTTTCCGACTGCAATATGCAGGAAGGAAATCTACGCTGCGATGCGAATATCAACCTGCATCTTCATCATGATTCGGGCATAACGACCAAAACCCCGATTGTCGAAATCAAGAACCTCAACAGCTTTCGCTTTCTCGAGCAGGCCTGTGAGTACGAAGTTTCCCGACAACTGAAAACTTATGGCCACCTTGAGGAAATCGCCGATCGAACCAAACGAACCTTTGGCTATGATCCACAGCGTGGCGTCACCATTGAACAACGCAGCAAAGAAGAAGCTGCTGACTACCGCTACTTTCCCGACCCTGATCTGGTGCCGGTGATTGTGACAGCAGATCAGATCCAATTGTGGCAAGCCGATCTCCCGGAGCGTCCAAAGGATCGCCGTCAACGCTATCAGACGCAATTGGGTTTGAGCCCGTATGACGCCGGCGTGATCATCGAACAAGGGCGTGCTTTCGCCGATTTCTTCGAACAGATTGTCACGCATGGGGCTGAACCCAAACAAGCCTCCAACTGGATCACTCAGGAGATCCAGCGGATTCTCAATGAACGCAAATGCTCGATTGGGGAATTCCCGGTATCCGCTGAACTGGTGGGGACAATCCTTAAGAAAGTGAGCGACAAGCAACTCACACTCAAGGCGGCTCGAGAAGCCCTTGACGCTCTGGTTTCATGCAGCGAAGAAAACACAGTCAGCCACGAAACACTGGAGAAAGTCATCCTGGAACGCGGGCTGGCCATTGTTCAGAATGATGAGTTGCTCCTGAACATTATTCAGCAGGTCATTCAAAAGAACCCCAAACCTGTGGCCGATTATCTCGGCGGTAAACAGGCTGCCGCAGGCTCACTTCTGGGCCAGGTGATGCGCGAAGCCCGGGGTGCTGATCCTCAATTGGTGAAGAGTCTGGTCACAAAGGCTCTCGATGCCCTGAAAAGTGGAAATTCCTGAATCGATGCCCCATTCTCAAATGAATAGTTAGTTCCGTCGAGATGTTTCTTTGGTATCGTGATATTGAGAGAGTTCATCAGAAGAATTGAGCACGCACTCGTCATGGCATCAGGTTCAATGTGAATACGCTCCAACTCCAGGGCCGATCCCGGCATGATCGTTCGATCGTCATAAGCCTTTCGTGTCCGACTTTTCGTCGTACGATTGGACTTTGGATTTGTGTGAGTCTTTGTGCCGTGATCACCCCTTCTGTGGGGGATGAAACCAAATCAGCATCGAATATCAGTCAAGGCGCAGGGATTCAGGAACCCAGTCAACGACCTCAACCCCAGCAGCCTCCGGTTCCTCCCACAACTGGAGCGGCTGCCATCACGGCGGACTCTCCACAAAGGCAGTTACTGTCTGTCTCGGACATCAAGAAAAACTGGCTGATTTTTTCGGTTGAAAAAACAGGGCGAGACGATGTCTGGAAAGTTCAGAAAGCCGCCACCGAGGAAGATTCCGAACTCATTTGTCTGGGTAAACCTTTTGGATATCTCCAATCACCCGAAAAATTCGCTGACTTTGACATGGGGTTTGAGTGGAAGTATCCCGACGACCCGAATGGAAACAGTGGCCTGTTGGTCTACACCGACAAGGAAGAGCGAATCTGGCCAGACTCCATACAGATCCAGTTGCATGCCCCCGCAGCCGGAAGCATCTTCCCGGCTGGAGCCGCAACTTCGAATACGACCATCAACGTGAAGGGTCTCTCCCGCCCTCTCGGTGAGTGGAATTCTTTACAAGTGAGCAGTCGGAGCGGCCGACTCGCTGTTGTCGTGAATGGAACTCGAGTCGGGGAAGTTCTGGCAACAGACCAAACCAGTGGCCGACTCGCTCTTCAGAGCGAAGGGGCCGTCGTGCATTTTCGCCGCTTCTGGCTGAATCCTGCCCCCAAAGAGAATTCTGCCACACTGGAGAAATCTGTAAGCGTGGAAAAGTCTGCGACTGGGGAAACTGAAAAACCACCGACGAAAGTTGATTCGGATCCTGTCGGTTCATCGGAACCCAAGCCTCCAGCAGCCAACCCACAATCCTGATGCACAGAACTTGCTCAATTCCAAATGAGACAATGCGATCTGCGCAACCCGCAAAGTCTGACACACTGATCGCGAAATCCTTAAACTTCGACAGATCAGTAGCGGAGCATTCTGCGGGCAGTTGGCACAATTTTCGGCGGAATCGACGTAAGGCTTTCCTTACCCCATTTCGCAATGATACCATCCACAGACAGGTTCCAGAGACCTTCAAGGTGATGGGCTGAACCTCGACTTATAACTTTTTCCGGAGCCGTTTCATTTATGGCTGCTGCCGATCCGTTTCATTCAATCTGTCAAATCCGTACATCATCTGGCGAATACAACATCGCCAGCCTCCCGGCGCTGGAAAAAGCGGGCCTGGCGAAGCTGAGTGAACTTCCCTTCTCGATCCGTGTGCTGCTGGAAGCATGCCTTCGTAAGGTCGATGAGTTTGTTGTCACAAGCGAGCATGTGCGTCAAGTGGCTGGCTGGAATGCAGCGGCACCAGCACAGATCGAAATTCCTTTCTTCCCAGGTCGAGTGGTCTTGCAAGACTTCACCGGGGTTCCTGCGGTTGTCGATCTGGCAGCGTTGCGCTCTGCCATGCAGCGAATGTCCAAAGATCCCCGCAAAATCAATCCGCTGGTGCAGTGCGATCTGGTGATCGATCACTCAGTTCAGGTTGATTACTTCGGCACCGAACAGTCTTTACAAAAGAACATTGATCTTGAGTTCGAACGCAATCTGGAACGATACCAATTGCTCCGCTGGGCGCAGCAGGCCTTCAGCAATTTTGGCGTGGTTCCACCAGCGACAGGCATTGTCCATCAGGTCAACCTGGAATATCTCGCCAAAGGTGTGCTCACAAAAGACGGCTTTGCCTTCCCTGACAGCCTTGTGGGGACCGACAGCCATACGACGATGATCAACGGCCTGGGTGTCGTGGGCTGGGGTGTTGGTGGTATTGAGGCCGAAGCCGTCATGCTCGGCCAGCCGATCTACATGCTGATGCCTGAAGTCGTCGGCTTTAAGCTCACAGGCAAGCTTCCCGAAGGTGCCACAGCCACAGACCTCGTTCTGACCGTCACACAAATGCTGCGTAAGCATGGCGTGGTTGGGAAGTTTGTCGAGTTCTTTGGCACCGGACTTTCGAGTATGTCGTTGGCCGACCGGGCGACGATTGCCAACATGGCTCCTGAGTATGGCGCCACAATTGGCTTCTTCCCCGTTGACGCTGAAACTCTGCGCTACATGCGCCGCACTGGTCGCACAGACGCTGAAGTCGAACTGGTTGAAACGTATTACAAGGCCCAGGGTCTCTTCCGTACGGATGAAACACCGGATCCCAAATTTACAAGCACCTTGTCGCTCGATCTTTCAACCGTCGTTCCCTCAATGGCTGGCCCCAAGCGTCCTCAGGATCGTGTCCTGCTGACAGACATGAAGTCGCAATGGCACAACGATCTGGCCAAGGCCTTTGGAAAGACCGAACCAGCGCAACCAGTTAAGGTTGGACAGAATGGATCGTCTTACGAAATTGGTGATGGCGCCGTAGTGATTGCGGCGATTACCAGTTGTACCAACACCAGCAATCCCTCGGTAATGATTGGCGCAGGCCTGCTCGCCCGAAATGCGGTCAAGAAGGGACTGACGAGAAAACCATGGGTAAAAACCAGTCTGGCTCCAGGCAGCCGGGTGGTGACTGACTATCTGGCCAAGACCGGGCTGGATCAGCCACTGGATCAACTGGGCTTCAACACCGTGGGTTATGGGTGTACGACCTGCATTGGGAACAGCGGACCATTGCCAGACGAAGTTTCCAAGGCAATTCGAGATGGAAATCTGGTCGCTGCGGCTGTCCTTTCGGGGAACCGAAACTTCGAAGGTCGAATCAATGCCGACGTCAAAGCCAACTATCTCGCCAGCCCGCCGCTGGTGGTCGCTTATGCCATCGCTGGAACGACCGATATCGATCTGACCAAAGATCCCATTGGGACAGGCTCATCGGGAGAAGCCGTTTACCTGAAGGATATCTGGCCTTCCTCCAAAGAAATCGAAGCCGCCATCGAAGCCGCCATCACTCCCGATGTCTTCCAGCGCGAGTATGGAGCTGCGACCAAGGGGCCTGAAGAGTGGCAGAAGATCGGCGGCGCAGGTGGCGACCTGTACCAGTGGGATACGAAGAGCACTTATGTGCAGGAACCGCCCTTCTTCGTCGATATGCCCGCAACTCCGTCCCCGATCACCTCGATCCATAATGCCCGCTGTCTTCTCTCAGTCGGAGACTCCGTCACGACCGATCACATCAGCCCAGCGGGTAACATCAAGGCGACTTCTCCTGCAGGTCTGTTCCTGCAGTCAGAAGGCGTCAAGCCCATCGACTTTAACAGCTATGGTGCAAGGCGTGGCAATGATCGCGTCATGACTCGCGGGACATTTGCCAACATTCGCCTGAAGAACCTGCTCTGCCCCGGCACTGAAGGTGGCGTGACGGTTCACTTTGGTACGGGCGAACAGATGTCCGTCTACGATGCTTCCATCAAGTATAAGGCTGAAGGAACACCGCTGGTTGTACTCGCTGGAGCCGAATACGGAACTGGCTCATCGCGCGACTGGGCAGCCAAGGGAACTTACCTTCTGGGCATCAAGGTTGTCATCGCCACCTCATTTGAACGTATCCACCGTTCGAATCTGGTTGGCATGGGTGTGTTGCCCCTGCAATTCCGCGAGGGAGAATCGAGAGAACACCTGGGACTGGATGGAACTGAGGTCTTCGATGTTCAACTCGATGATTCTCTCAAGCCATTGCAACCCGTGGAAGTGATGGCCCACAAGGCCGACGGCACGATGATTTCGTTCGTCTGCACCTGCCGAATCGATACGCCAGTGGAAGTGGAGTATTACCGCAATGGCGGAATTCTCCATAAGGTCTTGAGGCAGCTCGCAGCCGAGTAATCCTGGTTAAGTGCCTCAACAGCCACTCGATTTTCCTGGCTGTCGACATGAGTTTACTGGAAAGCCCCTTGCCTTACGGCTGGGGGCTTTCTGTTTTTGTGTCGAAGTCCGCAATGCGTTCGGCGGCCTGTTCGCCACTGGCAATGGTATCGGGAATTCCCACACCATCGTAAGAGTTACCGGCCAGTACGATTCGAGGTGTCAGTGAAAGCTGTCCGCGAATCCTTGCAACGAGTTCCCGATGGCCCAGATGAAATTGTGGCATCGCCCGAGGATATCGCACGATCCGCGAAACTACCGGTTCTCCTTCAACTCCCAATATCTCCTGCAACTCCTCATGCACGAGTTTCTGCAACTGTTGATCGTCCAGTTCGCACAACTCTGGCTGTAGCGCTCCGCCGACAAATGTTCGCAACAAAGCACAACCCGGAGGAACGCGATCGGGGAACTTCCGATGCGAAAATGAGACCGCCAGAATTTTGCGACGCTCGACCCGCGGAATCACTAAACCGAAAGCTCCCAGAGGTTTTTTGATCTGCGATTCCTGATGCCCCGTGACAACGATCGCACTCGAAGCAAATTCAATTCGGGAAAGCTCCTGGGAAAGACCCGCGTGATCTGTAGCCAGAACTTCTGCCGATTTCCAGGCGGGGAGAGCCAGGATCACCGTATCGAAAGTTTCCGGTCGTCGACCTTTGGTATGCAGTACGACCTCACCTTGATGAGCAGCATCTTCATTTTGAGTTTTATGTTCGACTCGAGTGACTTCAGTACTCAGTCTTAAGGAAATTTGGCCAACGATTCTTGAAAGTAACCAGTCCACCAGTTCCTGCATGCCACCTTTTAAGCCGAGAAACAATCCATAACGTGCTCCTGTGGCCTGCTGTTGGGGAGAGCCCCGCTTCTGCAAAGCACGAACGGTCGCTGCACGAATCAAACTGCCATATTGTTTTTCATCCGCTGGAAAACGAGGAAGTGCCGCCTGAATACTCAGCTTGGACGGGTCGGCTGTATAAATGCCGCTCACCAGGGGTTGCACCAGTCGATCAAAAGCTTCCCGGCCGAACCTTCGCACAACGAACGCTTCCAACGACTCATCGCTCTCATCTTGCCTGGGTGGAACAAAACGTTCGCCGAGCATGCGTAGTTTGCCTGAGACAGATAACAGGGATGTCGTCAGGATGGGCAAAGCCTTGGAAGGAGTCATCAGGTTGACCCCTTCTGGCACAAGGCATAACTTCTTTCCACGAAGGATGTAGGCCCCTCGGAAGTTTTTACTCATACCAACCAGAGAATCTTTCAGCCCGAGGCGAAGACAAAGATTCAATGCTGCTGGTTTATCGGTGATGAAGGAATCGCCCCCCAGATCAATCTGGTAGCCGGCAATTGATTCCGTCCCAACGAGTCCACCCAGCCGAGATTGCGATTCAAACAACGTGATCTCAAATCGTCGGTTCTGCTCAGCAGCAATTTCGACCAGGCGATGTGCAGCAGCCAGCCCACTCAGGCCACCACCCACAACGGCGATGCGCAAGGGCGAAGAAGATCTTCCGGGAGAACTTCTTTTAAACCCGCCCTCACCAGATCCGCCAGGAGCATTCATAATTCGTCCACGAATAGAGGTCTTCTGGCAGGAATCATTGCGACTTTAACGAGCACCTGACTCATGAACGTGGCGTACCAACTCTTTCACTTTCTCAGGATCAACTTCCGGATACACACCATGCCCGAGATTAAAGACGTGTCCACGATGACCTCGACTGGCCTCCAGAATTGCATCGGCCTTCGCCTTCAAAATAGGAAGATCCGCCTCAAGGATCAGTGGATCGAGATTGCCCTGGATCCCCTTGGAGTCACCGACAAGCTTCCAGACATCACCAATATCGTGCCGCCAATCGATGCCAAGGAGGCTTCCTCCCGCTTCATTCTGCATGGCCAGGAGTGCCGGATTTCCCGTCATGAAATTGATGACTGCCACATGCGGCATCAACTCCTGAATGACGGCTTTTGTGTGAGGCAGGACAAATTCTCGATAATCCCAGGGAGACAAGCAGCCCGCCCAGCTATCGAAAATCTGCACAGCCTGACAGCCGGCAGCCGCCTGGGCCAGCAGGTATCTGACAATCGTCCGCGCAAGTCTCCCCATCAGTTCGTGCCATTCTTCCGGATGGTTGTACATCCATCGTTTGGTGTGCAGATAATTGCGAGATCCCCCCCCTTCCAGAACGTAAGAAGCCAATGTGAATGGCGCCCCGGCAAAACCCAGCAAAGGGATGTTTCCGGGAAGGTCTTTGCGAATAAGGCGAATCGCATCGTAAACAAATCCTAAGGAACTCAAATCTTCGAGTTCGCGAAATCGCTGCAAATCTGCAGGAGCCCGCAAGGGATTATGAATCACAGGCCCTTCCCCTTTGGCGTATTCCAGATCAATTCCCATGGGACGAAGCATGGGCAACAGATCGGCAAACAGAATCGCCGCATCGACATCAAGCACTTCTCGCGCAGTCAGCGTGACTTCGGCCGCCAGGGCGGGGGTTTCGCAAAGTTCGAGGAAGGTTACTTTGCTGCGAACAGCCATGTATTCGGGCAGATATCGCCCTGCCTGACGCATGATCCAGATGGGAGTGGTATCAGTCGCTTCACGGCGAACGGCTCGCATAAAGCGACTGTCAGCCAATTCCGTTGTCATCATCAGAGGAGTTACTTTCACAGGAAGATTTTTGGCATCAGCCCATCGAGTTTTCAGATCAACTTCAGGAATGCCCTCAACAACCAACATAGACGAATCAGGCCGAGAATTTCAGCAGTACCCAGGCATAAAGTTCATCCATCAGTCTTTGGAAATTAGCTGTTTTCGGGCCACGATCGGCAAACCAGCTTCACAAACCAGCTTGACCAGTGGGCCCATTTTGGGATGCTCTGGTTCTAAGTCAGGAGCAAGCCCCTGCTCGATGAGCGTTTCTGTCGCTGTAGGGCCAATCGAACCAATCACACACCGGTTGGCCGCCTGAAGAAACGGGGTTTTCAACCCCATTCGATCGGCGACTTCAAGCACATGATGTACCTGCTGAGCACTGGTCCACAAGAGAGCGTCAAACTCACCTTGCACACAGGTACGAATTGCATGTTCGAGTGGATTCAAATCTTCTGGTAAAGCCCATCGATAGACGGGAACCCTGGTCACCATGGCACCGCGCTGCTGCAGTTCTTCGTACAACAGTTCGTTGGGTTGACCATACTCCTGCACAGCCATTGAAACAGATTGAAGTGCACCCCAATCATCGAGGGTTGAAAGAAGTTCTCGCCAGGTGTTTGGTTCGGGGGCACGCGCATCGACATGCACACCCCACTCTCTCAGCACGGCATGAGGTTTAGGCCCGCGGACAATCGTCACGCAGCGATCCCAGGCAGCCAGGATCTCTTCTCTGGGAAATCGCGTTTCCAGGACTTCAAGTAAAGCTCGCGCCCCTACACCGGTGAGGAATACCATCAGGCGGAATTCCTGGTTGAGTAATCGTTCCCCAAATCGGAACGCCTCAGGATTCTCTCCGAGAGGAATCTCACGCATCGACGGTGCAATGGTGGCGAGCGCGCCCATACGCTCAATCAGCGAAGCCATCTCCTCGCCACGGCGGCTCTCAAAAGAGCAAATTTTCAGGCTGTCAGTATCGTCACGACTGACTGGATGAGATGAACTCTGCACGTTCGCCGTCCCCAACATGTCACCTGATTCAGCAGTCTCTGAATGACCAGATTGCCCACTGAAGTGTATCAAACATGTGAGGTTACGTCCGCTGGACATCACCCGGAAAGCTGATGGCAGATAAATTCCATCAAAACCGAGACATCC
>VFQR01000944.1_pt1 | contig 27363 bp, 21 predicted proteins | sample 3512321 | NCBI WGS metagenome assembly VFQR01 (sample SAMN10412374, study PRJNA504923) | tailings metagenome | isolation source: Relicate 3 Philex TSF1 revegetated site | place: Philippines: Tuba, Benguet | collected 2017-08-29 | reverse complement strand
ACCCCCGCCGATATCTCGTGTGCTAACGGTTCGTTGGCTGTTCACTGCCGGAATGTCTAACGACGTGGTCTGTGAACAGAAAGTTTCGAGCTGGAATTCAGAAACCAACCATGTTGAGGGGACAGGTGGGCTATCGAAGGCTGTGGGGACATGCCGCCGATTGCACTGAATTCGATCATCAGACTCTCGAACCAGATTATTTCACATTTCGATGGATACGGCCGACGAGGTTGCGACAGCAACGAGATGCTTCGTTTCGGCAGCCAACCTGGAGTACGATCATGCTGCGTTCGTGGATGATGTCCGGCTTGTTTGTTGCATGCCTCGCCGCATGCCTGACAACCGAAGCCAAGGCCGCTGGGGAAGGTCAACCCACCGACTGGAACCGTTTCTACTATTACCCGTACGTGTACTATCCCCATAACTTCCAGGCACCGGTGGAATACAATCACATGTATTACCGGTACCCACAGGAACGGCAGATTCCCGTTTACCGGAAGGATTGGCACAACTTTTATCCATCACCACGTCCTTACCACATGGGTCACCACTTTGTGCTGGATGTGTTCTAAGCCGATGTTGCTGGAGAGTTAGCGGCTGATTGTTTGGGAAAATTCAGTTTGCGGAAACGGATTCACGCAGAGAACTGCGCTGGATCCGTTTTCTGTTTTGAGCAGGTGTTTGGAGATTGCCTGGCTTCCATGTCGAAACTGGCCGATTGCTCGTTCTCGGTGCACAGAAAGCGATGACTGGCAACAGGATGACAAGGGACATTGGACGAATCGTCTGACGATCATGCTTTCCAAAGATTTAACTCACCGTCGTGATTTCGAAGAACCAAGTGCCGAAAGGATCTATGGTAAACCAGCCGGAACGGTTGACCCTTCGATCAGGCAAGATTAAAGTCCTGTTGGTGGCAGAGATTTCTTCCATCATGCACCCCTAGCTCAACTGGATAGAGCATCGGTCTACGGAACCGAAGGTTGGTGGTTCGAACCCACCGGGGTGCAATGACTTACGACAAATGCTCTCAAAAGTGTACCCATAAAAAGGTGGGCACACTTTTGAGCGCATCTTTGTTTCAGCCTTTTAATGGCTTGGCAGCGAGCATCGCCCGCAGAACTTCCGCATCCTTCTGGATATCCCCCGGAGCGTAATGCTTCCGGGGGCGCCAAAGATGGGTGTCGCATCACTCGGCGGATGACCAGAGGCGGCACGCCAGCTTCTCGAAGCCGTTCGCCGCAGGATCGCCTGAGATCGTGGGCGGTGGCGTACTTGATGGGTCGTCCGGTTCGTTCATCAGCAGTCTCGACGATGATTCCGCCGTCCTTCCCAATTCTTCCAATCACCTTCCCGACCCACTCCGCATCCAGACGTTGATGCCGGACTTTGCGACCAATTTTCGACTTGAGTGCTTGGGGATGGAACACCCCGCCTCGTCGTGACTCAGAGGGTGTTTCCAGCAGAACCGTCTCAAACCAGGGTAGTAGTGGAATACTCTCCTCGGTGTCGTTTTGCATTGCGGCCGGGCCCTGAGTTCCTCAGGAATCCCCAACTAGGCGGAGCCGGCACATGTCCATGAGAGCCGAGCCTCCCCCTGCAGCACGAACTTCTTGCGGATCTTGTCGACCGAATTGGGATGCACCTGCAGGAGTTCGGCAATCTGTGTCCGTGTCAGCGGCCCTCCCTCGCGGCCACGATCACTGAGTAACAGCAGTTGGGCATGCCGGATCTTCTTGGCCGGAGCATGACCATTGCGGGTGATATCCAGAAACATCTGTCGCTGTTCATCGGTCAGCAAAACGGGATACTGATTGGGCGTAGACCGTGCCATGAATGAGCCTCCTTGCTCGGAAACAGAGAATCCCCCAGCAGTCTCCCAAAACCCACAATATTAGTCGAAGCCAAATCCCAGGCTGTGTTGATCGATCCATGGCTGACCGGATTCCTTAAATATTAAAGACGTCGAATCGTCCGGGAGAATCGCGGGCACCTTGTTGGATGTCGAGGAATCTGAACCACGCAAAACTTCAGTTCCAATCACTCGCTAATGCTCCATCAAATTCACTACCACTCGAAAAGTGGTAGTCCAGTTTTCACTTGGAAAATGGGGTGAAAAAAGTCAAATCAAGTGGTATGGCTGAGGATGCAAAATGTTGTAAACTGCCGCAGCAAATGAGTTTTGAGCTTTTAGCAGTACCCCATAGATTCAACTGGAATACGAAGCCCGCGTTGTCGCGACGACCCTATAAAGAGCTTTGAGCGTCTTGGCAGAGCGAAAAAGTCCAATGTCTGTAGGGTACATATCTCATCAAAGCTCTCGCGAGGCCCGGTTTGAATTGGTACCTGCAAAAGCAAGTAGCATGAGTTTCTTGGTACCAAATCGCCTTGCAACTGGAAACAACTCTGTAGGATGGTTGTTCCCGGTCGTCGTGAAGGGTGCCGACAGCCTGGAAAGGCCGTCCTACTCGAAAAGAATTTATGATGCAGAAAATCATTCTTGTCGTCGTTCTGGCATCGGGCAGCCTATTCCTCACTGACACCAGCGTTCGCGCTGAAGACCTGTTTCGTGATCGCGTTGCTTCCATTCTGGGCCGTCGCTGTGTGAGTTGCCATAATTCGATCGATCGCAAGGGCAAACTCTCGTTGCAGTCGCGTGACGAAGTGCTCGGCAGCGGCTTTGTCGAACCGGGGCAGCCTGATGACAGCGAGTTGCTTCAGGTGCTGATCTCGCACGGCGGCCAGAAGCCGACGATGCCCAAATCGGGCGAACCACTTGAAGCCACCGAAGTCGCAGCAATCACCGACTGGATCAAAGGTGGTGCGGAGTGGCCGGATGGGTTCACGATTGAAGATCCAGTCGTCGAAGGTTCGGACTGGTGGTCGTCGAGACCCATGGTGAAGCCGGACATCAATGCGCTGATGGCGGCATCCCGTGCAGACGTCTCGAATCCAATCGACGCATTCATTCTGAAAACGCTCGCCGAGCAGAAGCTCACTCCATCCAAGCCCGCCGAACCGCGAGACCTGATTCGGCGACTGTACTTTGATCTCATCGGACTGCCGCCGACGACGGAGGAAGTCGAAGCGTTCGTGAATGAGTCGCAACGGGAGCCCGCTGGCACGAAGCCCTCAGCGTATGAACGGCTCGTCGATCGTTTGCTGGCCTCGGAACATAATGGAGAACGATGGGCGCGGCATTGGCTCGACGTTGTGAAATACGCAGACACGCACGGCTACGACAAAGACAAATTGCGACCAAACGCCTGGCCGTATCGCGACTACGTCATCAAGTCGTTCAACGACGACAAGCCGTATGCACGTTTCGTCCAGGAACAATTAGCGGGCGATGTGCTGTTTCCCGGTACTGCAGATGGCATCCTGGGATTGGGCTTCATTGCTGCAGGACCGTGGGACTGGATCGGGCATGCCGAAGTGCCGGAATCCAAAATCGATGGCAAGGTGGCTCGACACACGGATCGCGATGAAATGGTCAGCAACACAATGAATACGTTTTGCTCGGTGACGATTCAATGTTGCCAGTGCCACAATCATAAGTTCGATCCGTTTACTCAAACGCACTACTACAATCTGCAGTCGGTCTTCGCAGCGGTCGATCGCGCGGAGCGGGCTTATGACCTTGACCCGCAGATCGAGAAACAGCGACTTCAACTTGCCGATCAATTGAAATCAACTCGCGCGGCACTCACGACGTTGAATGCAGCCATACAGATAGAGGGCGGGCCAGAATTAGTGGCACTCGACAAGCAGATAGAAGATCTGCAACCCAGAGCCGCTCCCGCCGCCAAGCAATCCGAGTTCGGCTATCACAGCGGCATCTCTGCGAAAGAAGATGCTGAAAAATGGGTGCAGATTGATCTGGGGCGTGAGATTGATATCTCGAAGATCGTGCTTCGGCCTTGTCATGACGAATTCAACAACATTGGAGCGGGTTTCGGCTTTCCAGCTCGCTTCAGGATTTCTGGCGGCATCACGGCCAGCGATACGACACTGCACGATGCCACAGCCAAGGATGTCGAGAACCCTGGGCTTGTTCCTTATGAAGTCGAGCTGACGCATACCAAAGCGAGATTCGTCCGCGTCACTGCCACCAGGCTTGCACCACGACAAAACGATTTCATTCTCGCATTGGCCGAACTCCAAGTGTTCGATCAGGCTGGCAACAACGTGGCGTTGCAGTCGGTGGTGACGTCATTGGATTCGATCGAGGCACCGGAGCGATGGAGAAAGTCGAATCTCACCGATGGCATCTGGGCAAGCGCCGGTGATGAGGCCGCGATGACGCAGTTGGCAGACGCTCAACAGCAGCGGCAAGTCATTCTTGATCGGATTACTACCACCGAACGAACGGCCCAGCGCGAACGGCTCAGCAAGGAGATCGAGTCGCTGGAGAGCCAGCTCAAAGCTTTGCCCTCAGGCAAGCTGGTCTACGCCGCAGCAACTCACTTCACACCGAACGGTTCTTTCAGTCCTACGAACGGCAAGCCGCGTGCGATTCACCTGCTGCATCGGGGCAATGTGCAGCAGCCGCTCTCACCGTCGGTGCCAGGAACCTTGCCAATCCAGATGAGTTCGGATTTGTCGGTCTCGGAAGCCGGTCACTTCAACCTGCCACCCGATCACACCGAAGGCGATCGTCGCGCAGCGCTCGCTCGGTGGATCACTCGCCCCGATCATCCGCTGACCTGGCGATCGATCGTCAATCGCATCTGGCAGCATCATTTCGGTCGCGGATTAGTGGATACGCCCAACGATTTCGGACGCATGGGGAAGCTGCCGACGCATCCCGAATTGCTCGATTGGCTGGCGGTGGAGTTTCGAGACAATGGTCAATCATTCAAGAATCTGCATCGATTGATTGTGACCAGTACGACGTACCAGCAATCCTCAGCACACGACGCATCCAACAGCATGATCGATTCCGACAACCGCTTCCTCTGGCGCATGAACCGCCGCCGACTCGAAGCCGAAGAAATCCGCGACGCGATGCTCGCTGTCAGCGGCAAGCTCGACACGAAAATGGGCGGACCTGGCTACTACCTGTTCGCACTCGAACGGCCCGAACACTCACCGCATTACGAATACCAAAAGTTCAATCATGACGACCCAGCCTCGCACCGCCGTGCGATTTATCGCTTCATCGTCCGCTCGCAGCCCGACCCATACATGACGACGCTCGACTGCGCAGACTCATCCCAGAGCACGCCCCAGCGTAACGAAACGCTGACTTCGCTACAGGCACTCTCGCTGCTCAATAACGGTTTTTCGCTGACGATGTCGAAATATTTCGCGAGCAGACTCTCGACCGAAGCATCATCGCTGCCTGAACAAGTTACTCGCGCCTTTCAACTCATTACGGGCCGATCACCAACGCAAAGCGAACTCGCCGAATTGACCGCCTATGCCGACAAGCACGGCATGGCCAACTTGTGCCGAGTCCTCTTCAATCTTAGCGAGTTCGTCTATATTGACTGACTCTTGCCCGTTCTGCATTGAAGGAAGTTACTATGATCCATCGACGTGATTTTCTTTCGCAGTCGGCACATGGCTTTGGTGCCTTGGCACTCGCTTCCCTTTTACAGACGGATGGACTGACTGCAGACGCAGCAAGTGCAAGCGCTGTTGGTTCAGGCGGCACACTGAAGACCCTGCATCGACCGGCGAAGGCAAAGCGAATCGTGCAACTGTTCATGTCCGGTGCTGCATCGCATTTGGACCTGTGGGATCACAAGCCAGCGCTCGAAAAACATCACGGCGAAGCGTCTGACTTTGGTGAACGTGTCGAAGCGTTTCAGAATGGGCTTGGCCCATGGATGAAGTCGCCGTTCAAGTTCAAAGCCTATGGTCAAAGCGGCAAGATGCTCAGCGATGTTGTCGCACCGCTTGGTGAAGTCGTCGACGAGATGGCGTTTATTCATAATGTCGTTGGCAAGACCGGTGTGCATTCTCAAGCGACATTTCTACAGGCGACCGGTTTTCAGAATCCAGGCTTTCCTGGCATGGGAGCGTGGATCAGCTACGGCCTTGGTTCGATGAACGACAACCTGCCAACGTTCGTTGTGCTGCCGGATCATCGAGGCTATCCATCGAACGGCCCAAAGAACTGGTCGTCGGCGTTTCTGCCGGCGAGTACTCAAGGGACCACAATATTTCCGCAGCGCGACATTCCCATCGAAGACCTGTTGCCGAAGTCTGACTTCGTCACTGCCGAAAGTGATCGTGATGGACTTGGACTGCTGAACCGACTGAATCGCGGCTTTGAACAGCAGCGCCCCGGCGATTCGCGACTGGATGCGCGGATTAAGACGTATGAGCTTGCCGCCAGGATGCAACTTAGTGCGCCGGAAGCTCTCGATCTCAGTCAGGAACCCGACCACATTCTGAAAATGTATGGGCTAGAAACAGCGGGCAAGACCTATGGCAGCGAGATCAATGTTCCCGAAGAGGCCGAGTACTTTGGTCGCAAATGTTTAATCGCGAGGCGGTTGTTGGAACGAGGCGTGCGGTTCGTGCAAATCTGGTCAGGCAACGATAACAGTTTTCCGCGTCGCAACTGGGACAGCCATGAAGACCTCCAGCGCGATCACGGACCGTTGGCCAGCGGCATGGCGATCGGTGCGGCCGCGCTCATCAAGGATCTCAAGCAGATCGGCCTGCTTGAGGACACCATCGTACTGTGGACGACTGAGTTCGGACGTATGCCATCGACTCAAGGGAGCAAAGGTCGCGACCACAATCCGTATGTCTTCAGCAACTGGCTGTGCGGCGGCGGCATCAAACCCGGCATCACTTATGGCCCGTCTGACGAATGGGGCTATAAGCCACTGGATCGAGACAACCCGACTCAAGTCTATGACATCCACGCCACGATGCTGCACCTGATGGGCATCGACCACACCAAACTCACGTTCCGCAGCAACGGTATTGACCGCCGCCTGACCGATGTGCATGGCCACGTGCTCACCGACATTTTAGCGTGAATCTCGTTACCTCCGCGAACTCATCCACTTCATCGCTGTCAGCGATCTGCTGCGTCATGCCTAGAACTGGATCTCTTCCCTGTGATAACAATCAACATCATCATTTGTGCCCTGATGTTACCTCGCTGGTCACGGTGGAACTGCGAGCGGTACAGCACGGCGCTGATACTTCCTCGCTTGTGACTGAAAGCGTACAAATAGATTTTTCTGAAAACGAATATGTCACAAATGCAGTTATCGGTGACAGAAGCTGCGGTGCGCAAACGACAAAGGATTCAGTCGCCATCCCTGACTCAGCTCGGCTTACGATAAATGATCCCCACTTTGTTCAAGATTAGCGGTCGTCAGTTTTGAAGGCCACGGTCACAGGTTCGCTTTCACGGCTAACAACAGTTTCGTTTATGAAGATACGCCGAACCGACCAACTTCTGTTCCGCCTCCACTCATCCACTACTGAATAAAGTTCTGGTTTATCTTTAGCGTTTGTTTTCCCAGGCTGGCTGGTTGATATGCGACGATTTCGTGGTTACTTACTCATAAATTGGACGCCCTTTTGGGCCTCACGATGATGGGCGTCTCCCAGAACGGCTTCACCAATTCGACCAGTACCTTATGGTGGATGCTCAAATGATTACTGATGATGATCTGAAAGTAGTTCAAAGATAGCTGCAGCTCTCACAACACATCACAGATCAGCCGAAGTCCAAGTCGGGAATGCCGGAAAACACCTGGCGCGAGCAAACGAGAACTGACTTTCGCCTGGGTCGGCTGGCTCTCAACCAAAAGCTGGTAGACGTAAGGAAACTGGAGATGAGCACTGGTGTTCGTGCGAAGTCCCTGGCTCCAGATCAAGCGAGAGTCCCTCTCCCTCAATGACAATCTCACGTAAATCTCATGTTCGCCGGCGACAAGGGACGTCAGATCTTCTGGATGCCGATGAGCATCTTCGTCCGTCCCGCGACGAAGTTTTGTCCAGTTACTTCCATCGCAGGAAACTTCAAGTATTGCATAACTTGAAGATTTGAGTGCCCACAGCTTTGCAAAGAGGGTTGCCGATTGAACAGGTTCAGCAAATTGATAGTGGTAGATCAGGGTACCTAAGGCCCCGGGAATCACTGGCATCAAATAGCGTGTCCGAGCATCTGCTTCCTGATTCAGGACCAGACCCTCCTGCTGTATACGCCATTCTTCCATGTCCATGAAGAGATCGAAGTTATGAATAAAGAGTCCCGTTCCACCTCGAATAGGATATTGGCCTAATCGTTTCGAAGGCGGGACTGAAGGGACAGAACGTGGCCCAATTTCATTTAGGTAGTTGTCAGAGCACCAGGACCAGAAGTTATCTTTCAGAAGCCCTTCCTGCCAACGCTGAAACTGACGACGTAGGCGATGATCAGTCGCAAGCATGTGTTCAGAATTCAGTTTGATTTCGAGAAACTCCAAGATCTGCCACTCGGCATCAGCGGGAAGTCGATAATGACGACGAGCAGCCTGTTCCTGGGGCAATCGGTTCAGACGGTTACAGAACTCGTGTGCCTCTTCCCAGTTTACTGTTGCATAAAGTGACTCTTGCTGATTAACCGTCACCACCGTGGGATTCATAACTGCATGAAACTGTTTCCAGGTCACGGGAGTCTGGCTCCACGCCACTCTCTGCGCAAGATTTGCCGTTGAGCTGTCTTGAAGATCTGGAAATCGAGAAAATGCTTGTCCGAGCGAATTCTGAAACTCTGCGGATACTTCACGTTGACTCGTCAGCCAGATTCCAACTGACGTGATGCCTCCAAGACCCGATAAACCCCCGATCAGCCAGTTTCGCCGTGTCGTACGATTGATCGTCTCGGAATCTTCCGCAATTGATGATAGATCGTTGTGAACTTCACGCATCGATGGCGGCCGGTCTTCTGGATCTTTGGCAACCATCTTTAAATAAAGAGTCTCCAACCTTTGTGGGATGAGACGTTTATCAAGACAAAGTCTTGGAGCAGGAAGATTCACATGAAGTTCTAGTAATTCAGCAGTTGTCAACGCACTGTACATTGGTCTGGCATTCAGAAGGTAGTAGAGAGTACTTCCGAGTCCATAAATGTCGCACTGTTCTGTAAGTACGGTTGAAAACTGCTGCTCCGGAGCAGCAAAATCTGGTGTTCCCGAGAACCCGGGAGTAACCGGAGCTCGAGTTTGACTGTCAATCAGTCGAGCCAAGCCGAGATCTAGAAGAATGACACGACCTTGCGGTGTCAGGATCAAATTCCCGGGCTTTACATCTCGGTGAAGCACATTTCTTGAATGCGCATAAGCCAAAGCGTCAGCGACTTGCGACAGATAGCTCACGGCTTTTTGCCATGATAATACACCCTGTTGACTTACGATCTCCTGTAACGTCTGACCTTCGATATACTCCATTACCAGAAAAAGATGTCCATCAATCAGGTCTGCATCAATCGCTCTCGCTATTCCGGGATGATCAAGTTGCGCTAACACCTGGATTTCATTGTGAAATCGCGTAAGAACTTCTTCTTGCTTACGATGTAACCTGAATGGAACCTTAACGGCGACGGTTCGATTGAGAAGCCTGTGGCGGACCAGATGAACTTCGCCCATGCTTCCAGCACCTAAACGGCGAATGACTTCAAATCTTTCTGGCCATACAATTGAAGGGGTGCGCGACTTATTGTCTGAAACTCGGCTTGCATCTTCTATGGACTCAAGACTTGCCCAGACTGCATCGAGGGGGCCTGAAAAATGTGTTAACTGTTCGGCCCATTGAGTTTTCGACTTTGCTTCGATCCCTCGATTGTGAGCAGACTCTCTATCGATAAGCATGATTTGTTCGAGCAGGGGGAGCTGTACCTCATGGGAAACAGAACTTAATATGTTATGAATGGGGAACTCGATTCCCTGCTCAATGGAATTCAGATATTCATCGCAGACTCGATCAATCATTCGAGCCTGTTCTCCAGTGATGGGGAAAGTGTCAAAGCCCTCACGCTCGGTCATGTTTCCAGAGTTTCTGCCCAGAGTGTCCTGATCACTTTTAGTTTTCGCTCAATTGTGCGAAGCGATAAACCCAGTTCAACAGCTACTTCCTCGACATTGTAATTCATGAGTCGCAGAGTTGCGATTTGGATCAACGTTTCATCTTGAAGTAATTCCAGCATCTCCGTTGCCTGGATATCCAGATCTGCAGTAAAGATTTCAGCGAAGGAAAGGGATTCATCATGCAACTCCCTGCGTTCTGCCTTACCGCCCCGTTTTTCCGCTGAATCCAAAGCCCGGTAGCGACTAATTTTTCGCATGGTGATTGTTGCGAGCAGTCTCCATAAACTGCTTCGGTCAGAGATGGCGTCAAATCCATTTGTTGAGACTCGACGCCAAAATGTTGCGAAGGCGCTCAGTGCGGCATCTTCTTCATCAAATACTCGACTCGGGTTTGGCCTCAGCGATTTTCGGGCCAACGCCACCAATCGTGGAAAATACTCATTCCACAAGGGCTCAACCGCTTGCTGGTCACCAGATTGCAGGCGATGAATCCAGTGCGTGACAGTTCCAGTGGTGGGGTCTTGGCTCTGTTGGATTGAATTCTTCATCAAGCAGGCACCAACTTTGTGTTTTATCCAAAATTCGGACAATTGAAAAAATGGAAAAATTTCTGGCGGGAATCACAAGCCGAATCGCATTTCCTTAGCAGATGCTCGACAAAATACCGCGACATATTCATGCAGACAAAATTTCGACGCAAATCTGGGATGAAGGCTATATTCAAGAATGTTAATGAGTCAGTCACTGAATGCTTCATTAGATCAAGTCCCGACGAAAAATCGATCAGCTTTCACTCTGATTGAGTTGCTGGTGGTGATTGCAATCATAGCCCTTCTGATCGCTCTGCTTCTTCCTGCAGTACAGCAGGCCAGAGAAGCGGCAAGACGCACTCAGTGCCGTAACAACCTCAAACAGATTGGGTTGGCGCTTCACAATTACGAAAGCGCACACAATTCTTTTCCACCCGGTTGGTTATGGTCAGCTCCGGGTACTGTCGGTTCGGGAGGTCAAGGCGCAACCTGGTGTATTTTCGTTTTGCCTTACCTTGAGCAGTCCTCGCTTTATAACAGGCTCAACTTTCAGCAACGTTTGCATGACAACCCTGCTCCGTATTACGTGTTGACGGCATACGATCCCGTGGCATTCAGTTGTCCGTCTTCACCACGGGATTCCCGTAAGGTCATCCATCGAGCCGCCTGGAATCTGAATGAATACATTCCGCTGCCTGCGTCGGACTACGCGGGAAATTCTGGGTGTGGAATCGATGATTTGGGTGGCCCAGTTTTGCTCGATTACACTTTGCCGCCGCAGCCACAAGCGGTTGATGGTCTTTTCTCCTGGGGAAAATCGATCTGCATTTCACAGATTTCCGATGGCATGTCGAACACCTTTGCTGTGGGAGAAAAATGGCTCGATCCCTGGCATGCCAAAAATGACTGGAGCATTGTGACATCTGGCGCCCCTCTTCCAGCTGGAAGGTACTACATGGGTGGTGACGTGGGCATGATTGGCGGACAGGGTTACCACAATTGTCGCCATGCTTTCTGGGGCCCTCAGACCTCACCTGGATGCTTATTCGATCTTGGCCCATCTGCACCCTCGCCCATGGGTGGTTCTGGGACTGGAGTTGTTCGACCAGAGGATAGCTCGGCCATGCGGTGCCCGTTGACTGGACCGCGTCACGCTTTGAACTATTTGCCGTTCGGCAGTGCTCATTCAGGGATCGTGCATTTCCTGATGTGTGATGGCAGCGTTCGCTCTGTGAGTGAAAACATCGATTCCTCGCACGTTCCTACGGCCCTCGGTCTCTTTCAGAAACTGGCTACGCGGGCTGGTGGCGAAGTGATCAACGAAATGTGAACAGGCGATCTGTGACAAGACGCCCAGTGCAATTAGCATTCACATTCACATGCATGAGTGTTTGTACTGATTTATGTTAGTTTTCGTTGGTAAGACACGCCCTGTCCATGCTGGAAGCTATGCTGACGGGTGTGTCTCCTTCTCAGCGACTCCTCCAAAACACTCATTTATCTAAAACTCACAATTTTTACCCATAATGAACTCAGCACAAATCATTGAACTGTGTGTGCGAACAGTATAGTCTGTAGGCGAGAATATCAGATCGTTCATTCAATGTGACAGGCGGGCCAACCCTGATGACATGGCGATATTCATTTGCGTTTCTGCTGATTTTTGTGACGGCTGGTCTTATCCCCGGATGCTCCGGGTGCCGCACGCCTGAAAAACCCGTCGAGAACACTACTGAGACCGATCAGCAACCTCCCCAGCCCACTCTGCCCCCGTCTTCACCAGCCGAGCCAGATATCAAAGCCTCTTCAGCAACTCCAGAAGAGCCGCCACCGGCCGATACTTCAGCCTCCCAAAGTGATTCTCCCCCCACAGGTGTCGAAGGGACTGTTCAGTCGGAATCTGCTTCTGCTGAAGGCTCAGCCAAACCGCCTTCGTCCAGCCCGCCATCAGCTGGGAAACGCGGGTCTATCAAGCCGAGAATGACACTCTCAGAAGCACTGGCGGAGGCGAAAAATCTCGAAGCCAGGGCTGTTTCGGCTGAGAAGAAGGGGAACCGCGCTTCCGAACTCACGCTGGCCACACAGGCATGGCAGCTCATGAGGCAATTCCCCGAAAGTGCCGAAGCTCGCCAGCACCAGTTTCGTCTCGAAAAACGTATTGAATCGGCCGCCCAGGCGGCCAATGCCGCCACTTCCACCGATAGTGAAGATCGCTCCATCATGCTCATTGAGCGTTAACGAACCACAGTGAAATCAACGGCTCGATCAGACCACCAGCACATGAATCACTCCTGCAGATATTCCAACCACCAGCACTCACCAAGTTTGACACACACCTGTTTTTGAAAACATCTGGCAATGCGAGCTCCCTGCTCGCTCTTAGCCCGCCAAAACAAACTCTTATTTTCGACCATCACCGATTGCAAACTTATGAACGTAGCCGCCCCCACTCGCAATTTGAGCTCTCTGCTCCCCCGGGTTACTTGCCCCCACTGCTGGGAAAAGTCACCGCCGCAGCACCTTTTGTGGGTTTCGGAACATACCGATCTGCTGGGCGATTTCCGATTAGGGCCTGAGCAGCAGCGCCGCTTCCCAGCCACTCGATTCACAGTCAACGGCGAAGCTCTCGATTCACGAGGGTTCCCTTGCCATCAGTTGGCCTGCCCCAAATGCCACCTGAAGATTCCTCGTTCCATGCTCGAACTGGAGCCACTTTTTCTCTCTATTTTTGGTGCTCCCGCGAGTGGAAAATCTTACTTTCTGGCAGCCATGACGTGGGAACTTCGCCGCACGCTGGCCCGCCGCTTTCGTATGAACTTTGCCGATGCCGACCCGGTCATGAACCAGCATCTCACGGAGTACGAAGAGTCGGTCTTCGCCCGCTCCGATGGCGACAAAGTTGTCCCGCTGGCCAATCTCATCCGCAAGACGGAAGAACAGGGCGATCTTTACGATAACGTGCAGTTCGGCAATCAAATCGTCAGCTACCCTCAGCCCTTTATATTCACTCTTCAGCCTCAGGCGGACCATATCTATAGTGCCCGCTCCGAGCGACTGGCCAAATCGATCTGTCTCTACGACAACGCGGGTGAGTCGTTCCAGCCTGGTAAAGACTCTGCCGCTGCCCCAGTCACCCGGCACATGGCCCAGTCGCGGGCACTCTTTTTTGTCTTTGATCCCACTCAAGACGCCCGCATGCAGAAGCTGATTTCTCAATCCGGCGCCCCCACACCTCGCGGTTCGATGAAAACTATGCGTCAGGAACCTATCCTGCAGGAAGCCGCTTCACGCATCCGCCGATTTGCCGGGTTACGACCTTCCGAACGACATCGCCAGCCACTCATTGTGATTCTCACCAAATTCGATAACTGGTGGAAACTGCTGGGTGATTCCGTCATTCCAGAGCCCTTTCGCAAGGTTCGTGTTTCCAACGATAACCCTGCCGAGCTGGAAGCACTCGATGGCGAGATGGTGCGTCTGCAATCTCAACAGGCGAGAAACCTGTTGCAACAGACATCTCCGGAAATCATCGCTGCTGCCGAAGGCTTTGCCGAAGACGTCACCTACATCCCAGTCACTTCTGTTGGCTGGAACGTGACGATCGATCACAAGTCCGGCCAGCAGTCGATTAAGCCAGCAGACGCCGCACCTCACTGGGTCACGATCCCGTTTCTCTACAGCCTGACGAGAGCTATACCGGGCGTCATCCCGGCGATCAATCTGCGCTAAAGAGGTCGATTTTTTCCGGCGTGTGTGCTGATCACACCATAGCCCACTTCATCAATATGGTTTCAACGAGATGACACAAGAACTCCTCTACACCTCAGCCCCTCGCGGCTTAAAACCCGGCACTCGCGGGTTTTGTACAGTCTTGAGTACCCAAGGCATGTCAGCCCCTTTAGCCACGGCACTTGAAGGGCTTTCGGGCTACCGTCCGTTGTTCCCGGCGGATGATGCGCAGGCCAGCAGGAATCCCGTGAACTGGTCTCACCTGCGGCTGCATGTCGGTGGGCAAACGCTCCATATCCTGTCGCGTATCGCGGATTATGGCGTCGACTATTCACAGCGGGCCAACAAACTGGCGCATCACGTCGTGCTCGATCGCAAAGAGCTGGTCCCCGCAGGCCCGGCTGCTGTCCTGGCGCTGAACAACTTCAGCCGCACCAGTTGGGAAGGTGAACCCCGGCTGGTCGCGACTGGCCCACAGCCTCAGGGAGCGACTTCCACGCAGGGCGTCTGCCGACATTGGCAGTCAGCCATGGGTGATGCCGGTTGGGCGGGTGTGATTGCCGATGCGTTCTTAAAGGATCCTCTCCGCCCTGTCATACTCCTCTATCAGCCAGGGCAGGAAGTTCTGCCATTGTTCGCCGAGGCGATTTCGCTTTTGCCACCAGAAAAACGGTGGGAGGTCACCTTCAGCACTTACTTTACTGGCCTGGCAGCCGGAACGCAGTGTGCCTGGCGGGCGATGATCCACGACTCGAAGGAAGCTCATGAATCACTCCGCTTTGTGAACGCACTGCGGATCGACCTTACAAAGCCCGCTCCCACCCAGGAACACAGCGAGCTCATCACCGCCGCCCGCACCGGCCACCGCCCGCAAGTTCCACAACCCGCAGTCGTCGAAGCTGTCTACCCACTCGAAGAAGCCACACCCCCAATCCCAGGCCAACCACCCCTGCCGGGCCCGACAGGAAAAGCGGAGATCGGTACCTACAGTCTGAAATATCCAGCGAGCCAAAAACTTCCTGGCTTGCCCGAGTTAAAAGGCAAAAGAGCTTCGAGCAAGGGGACTACTGGCAGACGATGGAAAGCGATTACCGCAATCGCCCTCCTGCTTCTCGTCATGATCGGGGGTAGTGCATCTTATTGTGTATACATACAAACAGGCATCATTCAACCAACGGAAATAGCACGACTTGCAACTAGCGATGATGCTGAATTGGAGAGGGAGCGGCTTACAGTACACAGTGAAAAGAAAAAGACTCCTGACTCAGAAGGGGTAAAAGCCGAAAGCCTCTACTCAGGCACACAACATAATTCAACAATGATAGAATCCACAGACAATAGTACACAAGCAAATACAAGCACCACACTAGGCGAAAAAAATACTCCTACAAATGATGCAGAACAGAGTAGTAATAATATAGATAGTAGTGATAACAACAATAAGCCAAGTCAACATAAAAGCATCAATCTGTATCACGCGTCCCTAGACGTGACTAGGGAGCCGAATTCAACAAAATCTGAATCTATAAACCTATGTGACTATGGTAAAATCAGAGACGACATAACAGCGGAGCATTTGTATTTGTTTCGCCCACCTTGGTTGAATGATATTTCTGTTAAGAAATACGACCCAAGAAAGGTAAACGAAAGAGTCATAGAAATTACTCGCAATAACTCACCAAGCAAAATTGCAACAATTAAACTGAATAAGAAGAACGGCAAGGTAAGCTTGAAATTAACTTTGGAGGATAATCTTTCATCGGAGTATAAAGAACAACTTCGATGGTGCGCAATCGCTGTATCAGATAGCGGAAAAGACTTAATAAGAACAGGAGTAGGAGACAATGACAAAATAATATTTCTTTCTGAATGGTGCGGTGCAAGCCAACCTTCGTTAGAAACCCCTGATAACGTACTTCCAGCTATCTCATCTTTGCCATTAGCTCACATCGCGGAGCCGCTCGGGCTTCCATATGGTCGCCCGACCCAAATATTTCTAAGCAAGCTTGTATTTCAATCTAACGCTCCTACTCCTCACCGGATTGAATTCCTTTTGGACGAAAATCTCACCAACTCAGACTTCAAGATAGAGGTGCAGTCTGAGCAAGGAGACGGAATCATACGTTTCAGCTCGAAAACTATTTCGCAAAAGATGGATGTGATAAGCGAGGCATGGAAGGATATTCCTAAATTTTATTTGCAGGTAAGAATGTTCAGTGACACCACAAGTAGTTTTGGGCCTATGGAGCTCGAAACTAATCACAATGAGTGGTTTTCTTGTGCAAAAAAAGCGATTGACAAAGAAAGGGAAAGGCTTGCTGACGCTTTTGAAAGCGCGAATGAGGTCGTTAACCAGAATGCGACAAGTATTACCTCCGTTTTTAGTCCTGATGTTGTTAAAATTCTCTACAGGGATAAAAATAAATCTCTGTCCAAGTGGGATTATTCAGAAGATCAAAAAATCTTGTTGAATGAGGCACTGCGTATAGCGCTTGCCTACAAAATGCCAGGCAAATACATCGACGATGGAAAGGCAAGAATCAAAGATGGTAAGACGCGTGATCAAGTTGACAAAGTTCTTAGTGGGCATTTTGACGAAATGAGCAAGTTTCTTAAGTATGCTTTAATAGTAATTGATTTGCATGAAAATTTTGGTGATGCCACGGTTGTGTCCTTTAAGTCCTATTATGAAATGTATTGCAGCGACGGTCTAGGTGAGGTGTGCATTAGACGTCCTGTAGCTGCCATTCCAGATCCATTTTCCACGGGAGGCCAGCCATGATTGAAATACAGCGCCTCATTGATAGTCTTCGCAATTACCTGCAGCGGGAGTTTCTTGATCGCTCGGATGAGTTGATGGAGATGATCTCGCAATACGCGGCGGCCTGTCAGGCGTCCAATGCCCGCCTGCGCGATTGTGATGATCTCCTTAAGCGCGGCTTGCCGACCGAAGCTGTCTTTCTCGCGAAAGCCGAGCCCGATCTTCTTGATACGGTCACGCTTCTCGATTTCCCGGAGAAGTCGGATCTCCTTGAGATTTGCGAACTCTATTCCATCACCCAGCCCGAGCCGCTCCTCATGGAAGTGGCGGAAGTGCTGCAGGAGGCTTATACACAGCGGGAAACGCTCCAGCCGCTGTTAGCTCAACATCAGCAACTGGTGCTGGGACGCAGGCCGCTCCGTGAGCGGATTCCGCTACTCCGAGAAATTCGCGATGTTGATCCCGACTCTCCCTTCTGGATTGACGACCTACGCGAGATGGAAAGCCAGCGACTTCGCGAGATCGCCGACGAAGCCCGGCAAGCCACCGCTCAGGGTGATGTCGCTTCTCTGCAATCCCTGTTGGCCGAAGCCCAGTCGAATCAGTGGGTATCTGCGGTTCCGGCCGCTTTGATTCAAGATCTGAAAAAGCGCGGCCGGGCCACGGTCACTCAGGATGGCAAAGCCCGCATGGCAGAACTCGCCGAGGAGTTGCACGCGGCCTATATGACTCAGGATGCCGCTCAGGCCAGATTATTGCGGGAAGAGTGGCAGGCGAAGCAGCGCATCGTTAAAGCCCCGGCAAATGACCCACTGGTGGAGCAGGTTAGCCCGATTCTGCAGTGGCTGGAAGATCTCGACCGTGTCGAAACTGAAGAGCGAAACTTCCAGAGAGCCGTCCTGCGGGTCGAACAGCTCGTGGAGGACGATCAGGCGACCATGGAAGAACTTCAGAAGGCGGGGGCAGAACTCATGAGGTTCGAGCGTTCCCTGCCCACTGGGCTGGACCTGCTGTTTAACCAGCGGATGGAGCGGCTCGAGCTGGGTCAGACTCGCAAACGTCAAACGATTTACGGAGCCGTCGGCTTTGCGACTCTCGCCGCTGCCGCCGTCTTCGGTGTGGTGATCTACTTTTCGATTCAGGCAGATCAGGCGCGGAAGGTCGCTCAGGCCGTTCAACAGCACGTCGAAGCGGGGCAATTGGCTCAGGCCCGTGAACTCCTCGAAGGCAAGCCCGAATTTCTCTCTTCAACAGAATGGCTGGAGGCGAGGCAGAAGTTGATCGATGCCGAGATTGCCGAACAAAACCGAGTAACGGCATGGAATCAGGCACTTTCAGAGGTCAAAACTCAATTGGAAGCAGCTGAGGCCGATATGACTTTAGCCAAGCTGGCAGCGATCGAGGCTCCACTCAACACCGCGAAAGATCTCTCCCGCACCGAAACAGAGAAGACTGCCGTGCTGGTTGCCGAGGGTGACTGGGAGCGGAAGAGGGGGATGACTCGACAGAAACTCGAGGCCGCTTTTCGCGAGCAGCTTTCGTCAGCCGCGGCTGAAGTGCAGGTCGTCGACCAGACTCGAAATCTCAACACAGAGGCCGGTCGTGAGTTGATGACGCGCGCAGAGCAAAAGGTGATGGAGCTTCAGGCCGAACAGGAAGGCGTTTCGCGGGAATTGACCAGCCAGGTCGAATTACTGCAAGCCCGTCTGATCAATGCCCGCGCTCGCGCCATCGAAATGGAGACAGAAGAGCGATTGCTCACGGCTGTGACGAAAGGGGCCTTTTTATCACCGACAGCCTCACTCACTGAGGCTGATGGGTTACGGTTTTCCGAAGCACTGAAGGACTTTGCCAAAAATCTGCCGGAGCATCCACGAGCGGCCGTTTTCACCGCGGCGGCAGAGGCTTCGCCTCTTCCCGCCACCGTCGGCCGTCGCCAGCTTTCACTCCGCTGGCGGAGCAAGCTCATACCCGTCTCGTTTGAGGAGGCCACTGAACGAGTCAACGAATTGACGGCATATCTGGAAAAGTACCCCAACACCCCGGATCGAGTGCTATTGGAGCGATACCTGAAATGGCTGAACTCGATTCAGTTGAGGCAAGCTGAAGATGGCGATGAAGATGAAGGCCTCGCTCGCCAGGCAATTCGACTCTTCTCTTCCAAGTTAATGTCTGAGACTTACACGCTTACCTCTCACGGCGGCACAAAAACGTACTATTTGGAAGAAGCTCACGATGGTAAAAAATTCGGTAACCCTCCAGGCTTTTCATACCTTGTCGGCTTTAATGGAGAGGTCAAGAAGGCTTCGTTGAGTACCAACGATTTTTCGCAAGTACCTTCAGCCCCGGCTCCTCATGAAACCTTCTGCAAAGATTCACGACGGTTATTCCAGAGTGTCAATCTCACCAACTGGGACAGACTCTTTAAGGAACGATCTCTTCAGTTGCTCGCCGAACCTAAGATCGATCCCTTTCTACGGTATCTATTGCTCTACAAGCTGGTTGAGTTTGCCGGGCGGGGCGACCTGCTCCTGGAAGAAGAACTCCGCCCAGTCAAGCGGCATCTTGATGAAGCCGGAATCGACCGCACTGTCGCGTGGATGGATCCCGAAAACGGCCGGGCGAACAAGGCTCGCGAGTTATCGGCCGACTGCCTGAAAAAGCTGCCACCGCTCGAAGAATGCTTCGAGAAGTATTTAGAGCGTCGTGCGGAATTTGAAGCAGAGCTCTTTATGGAGCCCTTCCCGGTCGGCTGGCTGGAGCGGGTGGGTAATAATCAGTGGGGCTGCCGCAGTATCTGGGCTGTCGATCAGGATCACGATTTGCTGGTGATTGCGACGGGGACCGGACCAGGTTCCAGTCGATGGCAAAAGGTTGGTTCTGCAGCTCGTAAAACGTTGACCATCGACTCGGTTGTCGCCGCTCCCCATGGTGAGCCAGCGATTGTCTACGCCATGCCACGAAAGAAATCTGTCGCAGTCACGAATTCGCCATAACACCAGTCACACGCGAACAGCAGCCTCCTGTCGATCGAGGTCTGTGAATCTTACAGGAAGTAGAGCCTATTCATGAATTGCGATGTTCCAGATTGTGTGATCGTTGAATCGAGGGTTTGCTCATGAGTTCTGAAAGTCGTGAACGCTATTACATTCGTTCGCGTGGGCGAGTGACGGGCCCTTATTCAACGGATCAACTGAGAAGTTTGCGGAAACGTGGCCAGTTCGGCCGCCTGCATGAAGTCTCCACAGATCGGGAGAACTGGCAACCAGCCAGCTCTCTGGAAGCTCTGTTTGCCGCTACGTCGGGCCGAGGTGCTGGCAGTCAGCAAATCATCGAGACAGAAACCGAGTTTTTTCCCATACCCACAGGAACACCAGCTTCCGGCCCTGCTCCTTCAAATGGAGAATCTGCTTTACCCATGAAGGCGGTGTGGCATTACGCCATCGGAAATCAACCCTACGGGCCAGTCACACTTTTAGAGATCCGCAATCTGATCGAAGCGGGCCAGTTAAAATCCAAAGATCTCGTCTTTCGTGAAGGTTTATCCGACTGGCAGCCCATCTCGGAAACCAAAGAACTCAGCAGTCATCAGGTGGAAACTCGACAACGTCGGTCAGAAGGATATGCAAAAGGCGAACTCAAGCCCGGTTCCGGAAAAGGGATTGCATCGCTGGTGCTTGGTCTCATTGGCATGTTTGCCTGGATCATCCCCTTGATTGGCCTGCCCGTAACAATCACTGGCCTGGTACTGGGAGCGAAAGGACTCGCTCACGAAGGCAAGGGGATGGCTACTTCCGGAATGATACTCTCCATTCTTGGACTGATTCTCACCATCATCAACGGAGCACTGGGAGCTTATCTGGTAGCCACTGGGCAAATGGAAGTTTTTTAGAACATTCGATGTGTATCTGTTTTGAATGACAATCGAATAGCCAGCTGGAGTTCTTTGAGCCACATTTATTTGACCCAATATCGTCTTATAGGAAAGCAATAGTTCATGCGACTGGCCAGTTCCCCGGCTCCAGTGATGGTAGCTTCTGCCACAGCCCCGGCGGCTGATGCAGTCGTCTCCTGGGCGAGAAACGACATTGAAGAGCGTCTCATGTTTCGCGGAGGACGATTCACGAAGGTTAATTCGTGGTGTTCGTTTCTTTTAGCGATCATTCTGACGTTTGGATTTTATGCAGCGCTCTTTCCCTGGCGGACAAGCCTCGTAGGACGCAGTTTCTATGAACGTGGCGAGATCCCCTATCTCATTGCATTTTTCTTTTTCTGGTCTCTCGTGGTGCTCCTGATTAAATGGCGAAAACTGAGTCTGCAGCGGTCTGTCCTCAGGCTGCCGATCACTCCCGAAGAACCGGAATGGGTACTCACGCCACAGACTGTCGATGCAGTACGCGTGCGAATACATCAGGCCGTGGATGATCCTCGTCAATTCGTCGTGTTTAACCGGATTCTCACTGCTCTTTCCAATCTGAGAAACCTGGGCCGGGTCACCGATGTTGAAGAGATTCTCCGCGCTCAGGCAGATACGGATGAATCAGCTATGGAAACGAGCTTTCTGTTATTGCAGTCATTTGTCTGGGCGATCCCTGTGCTGGGTTTTATCGGCACCGTCGAAGGGCTCTCGCAGGCCATTGGCGGTTTTGGCGAAGTTCTTGCTTCAACCACTGACTTCGAACAGGTCAAAGGGGCACTCAAGGGAGTCACCAGCGGACTTTCGACCGCTTTTGAAACGACACTTCAGGGACTGGTGGCAGCCCTCGTGATTCAATTAGGGATCACGAATCAGAAGAAAGCCGAAGAGGAGTTTCTCGATGCCTGCAGCGACTATTGCGGAAAGCAGATTATCGGTCGCCTGAGAATCATGCCCTTCGAATTGTCACAGGAGGGCACATGAGCCGTCGTGGACGCTCAGGACCATCCGTTTCGCTCTTCGCATTTCAGGATATCATCACCTCTGTCACCGCGATACTGATCGTTATCGTACTGCTATTAGTACTCGATCTTGTGCAAAGGAAAGAATCACGCAATCACCCCGTAGATCAGATCGCAACAGATCTAAAGTCACGCTTGGAGACTTTACAGGCCGAAATTGATCGCCTGCAGGCCCAGGCAGACTCCAGCACCACTGCAGTACAACAGGTGTCCACAGTCACTGAAGCCTCTTTAGCCACTGATATTGATGCTCTTCGTGCCAGTATCGAAAAAGTGACCAGTGCGATCGAGAAGTCCAAGGAGCGATTAACCGAAATCGAACCTCAACTTCAGGCAACTGAAGCTCTCGTGACCGCCACCGAGCATTTGAGAAAAGAGGCCGAAGATCTGACCGCCCAGTCGAGCAAGATTCAGTCTGAGATCGAAGAGTTGAAGGAGCAGGATCGTACCATCTTTACTGCACCACGCGGCTTTAGCGGCAACGGCTGGGTGATGGTGATTGAAGCTGAGAGGATTCAGGTAGCATCCATGGGGCGCGCCATGGTTCCGGTCACCTTTAGCGGCACGGAAGAAAAACTCTTAGGTAATCGTCTCTCTCAGCAGTTTATCGATTGGAACAAGAAGCAGAAACCATCGATTGGCTACTGGCTGCTGCTGATTCGTCCTGATGGTACCGATGTATTCAATGCCTTACAGAATGAGCTTGACCGTCAGAATGCGAATTATGGATTCGACCTTGTTGATTTCCAGCAGATGATCATCCATCCCGAACGAGGAGCAGCATACTGATGGGCCGCCGTCGCACTTCCAATCAGGACAGCCTCGACTTGCTGCTTGACACCATCTGCAACACATTCGGTGGTGTGCTGTTCATAGCCATTCTGGTGATTCTGCTTTTGCAACAGACTTCACCCACTGAATCTCAGGGCGAACCCGCTCAGCTTACGGCTTCTGAGTCACAGCAGATCGTAAACGACTTTCAGCGTTTGCAGGAACAGTTATCGCTTTTAAGAGCTTCGACAGCGGCTCAGGATGAACTGCTCTCTCAGTTTTCCTCCCCCCGCCTTACGGAGTTGATAACACAGCGAAAAGCACTGGACGAGGATCGGAATACACTACAGGCAGAACTTGACGCCACCGATCTGGAAATTCTGGAAAAGCTCCAGCGAAATGCAGAACTGACTTCCGAACTCGCACAGCGAGAACAAATGGTCAAAGAGGCCAAATCCGCACTGAAGACTTCTCAAGAGACGCTTCAGCAGGAGATCGCGGGTCGTACCCAGGCATCGAAAACACCAGTATTGAAATCCACCAGTTTCAAACAGGAGGTCGGGTTCATCATGAGATATGGAAGAATTTATCAGTGGCATAAATATGATAAAATTGGAATTCGGAAGGGTTTAAACACCGACGACTTTATGGTTGTTGAAAGAGCCGGTAATCAATTAACGACCAGGCCGCATCCATTGCGTGGAATTGATTTGAGCAATCACGACGCAGCCCAGGCCAGACTGGTCGCCATACTCCGCCAGTTCAATCCTCAGGTACACTCTATTACTGTCGTTGTCAGGCCAGACTCTTTTCATGCTTTTGCGCTAGTGCGCGATACGTTGATTCAGCAGGGTTTTGACTACCGACTGATGCCCATGAGCGATTCAGACCCACTGGCTGATCGAGGCGGAAGTAACAGCAAGGTTCAGTGAGCAAAAGTTGTGTAGCTGGGTTTTCAACCTTTATAGTTCTGGTAATTCTTAGAGGGCCTTTTTCATGTCAGATCAGTGGCGAGTAAAAATTGGTTCCAAAGCTCATGGCCCTTTCAGTGTCGCTGCCGTACAGAAACTGATCAGCTCAGGCAAGGTAACGAGAGAGACGTTGATTTCCGAAGGAACATCATCGGATTGGATTCCAGCGGGATCAATTGTCACCTTTTTTCCAGCAATTGAGGCTCCCGAGGAATGGGAACTGGAGGACGACTCGGAACAACCTGTGCTCCCGCAAATCATGCAAAAACGAATCCGCCGGGAGAATTCAGGGGATCTCGCGAATTCCGGGAAAGTGGAGCCTGCTGCGGCCGGGAATATGACAATTCCTCAGGTGCTACTGGACTTTAAATTCCGGCAATACGCCACTCCCATGCTTGTCCGTATAGCCTGGGTTATTTCCATCGCAGTTATCGCCTTGTCAGTACTCATCTCGACTGCAATGGTTTTTTTGAGCGTCACTCAAGAGGTCTTTTCGAGCCGATTTGTTTCCTCAAGTAATATTGCTGCAGCATTGATTTTCCTGATTTGCGTCCTATCTCTGACAGTGTTTGGAGCCGTGATCCTGCTGCTCTATAATCGCGTCTTGTGTGAGATTGCCATTGTCGCCTTTGATATCTCCGATTCGCTGAAAAGTATTGACAGAAAACTCAGTGCAGCCAAAGAGTAATCCAGTCAATCGTGCGATGAGCCCATTCTGTTTACCTCTTGAATGAGAGTCTGCTCGTCAAGAGTACGTTCGAAACCGATAAGTGGGTCTGAGCGCAGACTTAAATGAATAACACATCCCGGAGTTCAATCTCGTCGGGTATGTTATGTGTGCAATGATTAGCAGGCTTAGTACGCTTCTCCACACGTCGTGGATTTCTGGAGAATGTAAAAGCATAGCTAATATCGCCAAATGACGACACTCTTCAAAGGGATTTGCAGAGTACTGATGCGCAGAGATGAGGCAGGAAAAAGGGGATGAATCGACCTTGAAAACAAGTCGAAATCACGGCCAGAGCCGCAGTTGAGAGTTCATCGGCTCTCGTGACGGAGTTGATGCATACTCTTGCCACGGACGCCGATCTCCGGCGGCTGGCGGCGGTTTGGGGACGACTCTCTCCCGAGGACCGACGAGCCCTGGCCAGTCATGCTGAAACCCTGACGGCGGTAAGCCACTTCCCGTGAGTGATTGTCCGTTGCCGCACGAACCACTCTCCCCGGGCTACGGAAATCCGCCTGAGACGTTCCTCACGCCATGGCCAGCCCGGAAAGGTCTGCCTCGAAACCCGGTTTCTCGTATCGGCCCTCGAAATGGGGTTTGAGCACCTGGCATTCCACAAAAGCGACTCGCCCGTCCGGCTGGATCAGCACCAGCGGATCTACATCCTCATGCCACTCGACCCCGACAGCTTGATCCCACCGGGAGACGATCACGTGATCGCCACCAGTTCGGAAGCGGCTGACTTGGATCGAGCCTCTGTGTTCGACCAGGCACAGGAATCACCTCTCCGCCGTGCAGAATTGGCAATCGCTTAAATCGCTGCAACAGATCGTCCACTAAACAGACACACCAGCTCTGGTCGCAGAGGGATCCCTCTGCGGCCTGAGCTGGTTTCTTTTTAGCTGTCAGTGAGTTGCTCTGGCAGACTCTGACGGCAGGATCAGGTTGCCCAAAGGAAACGTCAATTCGTGATATCAGTGAATCATATTGAATCACTTTGCGTCCTCAGAGTTTGAACCAATTCGTTCACCGATCCACCTCAGGTGTCCTACCTGCAACAGCTCGTTCAACGTGGACTCCAGACGCTGCCGAATTTGCTTGCCGGTCCTGCCGAAGCCGAGGGCCCGAGAGGTTTGTTGAATCAATCCTTCGAGGTCGATGGATCCCACCCGTTTGACGATCATCAGAAACGTCTGTTGCAAATGGCTTTCCGGGACCTCCTTTATACCTTTAAAAACCGGGCCAACAGCCTCCTGAGGAACCTCGATCCGAGGTATCAGATCCGCGAGATCCTCATCCGGAGTTGCTTCACCGCCTCTGGGACGAATGGCTTGAGCCATAATTCCGCGTTCATATGCTGCCAGCACTCGGTCGATCTGACGTTCAGGATTACGAATCCAGTCCGTGGACCAGATCCGGACAATATTCCATCCAAGATTCTCAAGAACATTCTGTCGAATGCGGTCCCTATCGCGAGCAGTCTTTGAGGAATGGTAGGTGGCCCCATCACACTCGATGCCCAGACATGATGCAATTGAATAGAAATGGAATACCAGATGTATACTTACGTAGCCATCGCCGATCGCCACGACATCATGGAAATCCGGAAAAACATTGACCAGCCCTGTGGTATAGAGTCACGGAGACTTCACACTTCCCCCCTCATGGTTTCTGAACACCATGGAGTTGTTTTCTAGAATTGGGGGGCACCTTGATATCAGCTTGGAGAGACTTCATGTGATCTCAGACTGAATGCGTTTCCTCCGTAGATCATCATGGGTTGATCCGGTAGTCGCTGGAGGGCATAAGTCACGGCGGCCGTGGTGGCCTGCTGATTGAATCTTCCGGCATCGTGCATCGTGATCTTGATAAGCGTTAAATGGTGTATGACCCTCTCGGTCAACCGAACAGCATTTCGGCTGTCGATCTGGTTGATTCCGTGAAGTCATGAGGTCCGCCATATTTCTGGAGACTTCGGGCAGACCCCGGCGGCGTCCAGAAACACTGTCCGCTGACGAACGCTACGATAGTTAAGCCGCTTGCCAGATAATCGAGCCACGCAGCATCATCCCCCACATTCGCCGCAGAACCCCCCCCGGAAGTGGACTGGGAGAAATTCCGGTAAAGAAATAAGACTGAATTAGAAGTAGTGGAACGCGCCATCAGTTTGCTGGGTGGCCTTGGTCGATTCCGCATTCGCTACGACCGCGATCAGCAGATCATCTATGCCGGGAACAACCTGGCACTCGTTGCCCTCTGCTATCGCGTGCAGATCAGGCAACCAACCTAAACGATTAACCTGCAAAGCGTTTTTTTGTCAGCCTCTAAGCCTCTGCAAGATCTTGAACTGGAAGAGATCCAGACCGATTCGATTATGGTCAAAGGTCAATGCATTACTGCGACAAGGCGCCGTAAGGCTGGGGGAAAAAGTGAATCTGGTGAGCGCCGCTACCTGGAACGCAGTCCTCTTCATGGAAAAACCAGTGGATTAACTACGAAAGTGCATGCAGCTGTAGATAGCCGCGGACGATTGTTTAAGTTGATCCTCAAACCGGGACAGACTGGCGACGACACTCTGTTCCATTTTCAGGAGGGAGAGAAACTGCTGGAAGGTCTTTGTGCGAATCATGGATCGGCAGACGAAGCCAACTGCAGCGACGGAATCCGCCCGCGTGTGAAGAGGATGTGGGCTTAAGCGTGCATCAAACCGAAGACGAACGGGAAGGTGAAAAAAACGGTGCATCAAGGATCGCTTCGGTCATTGGAATGTGATCGAGCGGTTCTTCGGTGCCTTGAAGCACTTTCGACGCATCGCCACCCGTTACTAGAAATCGGCCGTGAACTTCGTATGCTTCCTCTGGCTCGCAGTCCTGTTACCAAGCCACACTGAATG
>VFQR01000943.1_pt1 | contig 27364 bp, 19 predicted proteins | sample 3512321 | NCBI WGS metagenome assembly VFQR01 (sample SAMN10412374, study PRJNA504923) | tailings metagenome | isolation source: Relicate 3 Philex TSF1 revegetated site | place: Philippines: Tuba, Benguet | collected 2017-08-29 | reverse complement strand
GTCGAACGCTACATCCAACGCCTCAACAAGGTCTCCACGCCCTCGTGAGCCAGCTACTGATTCTATTGCTCGATGCCTACAAGCGCTTCCTCAGTCCGCTGCTCCCCTCGGCTTGCCGCTTCCACCCCACTTGCTCCGTTTACATGCGCGACGCCATCGTCCGCCACGGCGCGATTCGAGGAACACTGCTCGGCGTAAAACGTATCTCCCGTTGCCACCCCTTCCACGCCGGTGGCTTCGATCCTGTCCCCTAAACCCAAAGAAGAAATGGCCCAAAAGATAACTCTGCCCGGATCCCAAGATCAGGACCCCATCCCCCAAAAAAACCTCCTCATCGCCTTCGCGTTGATGGGCGTCGCCATTTTCGGGATGCAGTACTTCACGCCCACGCCCGCCCCTGCGCCGCAAAAGCCGGCGGCGCAAGCGAAGCCAGCCGAAAAGAAAACCGCCGCCACGCCCGCAACCGTAGCCGCCGCCACGCCCACGACGCCGAACGCAAGCCCCGCCCCCACCGCCATCGCCGCCACCAAGGAAGAAATCACCCGCGTCGAAACCGACCTCTACCGCGTCCAGTTCTCCAACAAAGGCGGCGTCGTCCAATCCTGGATCCTCAAAAAGTTCAAGGACTCCAAGGGCCAACCCCTCCAACTCGCCCCCCTCGGCGGCACCGATAAATTCGGTTACCCCTTCGCCATCCAGCTCAACGGCAAGGATCTCCAACCCAACCTCAACTGGTATCTCTACAACGTCAAGCAATCCCCCGACGGCCTCAACGTCGAATTCGAATACGCATCCGGCAACAACCGTTCCACGAAGTCCTTCCAGTTCCAGAAAGACAAATACCTAGTCCAGGTCTCCAGCGAACTCACCCTCAACGGCGCTCCCGTCGAACACAACCTCGCCTGGCGCGGCGGCTTCGGCGACCAGCACGCTTACAACGCCTTCGGCCTCGGCCAAACCGTGCGGCTTTTGCCCGACAAGTCATCCCCCGACATCAAGTCCGCCAAGGACGCCGACGGCGCCTGGTCCACCGACATCGGGAACTTCGTCTTCGCCGGCCTCCAAGACCAATTCTTCGCCGCCGTCGCCGTCAACCGCGCTGGCAAGAGCCTCGAACTCCAAACCACCTCCGACCGTTACGTCGCCCCCGCCTCCACCGACAACACCGAAGTCCCCAACATCGGCATGGGCATCGGCGGCGCCGCCAAGAACGAACTCCTCTTCTTCATCGGCCCGAAGGACTATCACATCCTCGGCTCGGTCGACCCCCGCCTCGACAAGCTCGTCGACTTCGGCACCTGGTTCGGCATCGTCGCCAAACCGCTCTTCTACGCCCTCAATTGGGTCAACGACAACTACGTCCACAACTACGGCTGGTCCATCATCGCCGTCACCGTCATCATCAACCTGCTCACGCTCCCCCTCAAGCTCTCCAGCATGAAGAGCATGCAGCAAACCGCCATCATCCAGCCGGAGATCCAGCGCATCAACGAAAAGTACAAAGGGATCTCGATGACCGATCCCAAGGCCGCGCAGAAAAACGAAGAGCTCATGGCTCTTTATAAGAAGCACGGCGTCAACCCCGCCGGCGGCTGCCTGCCCTTGATGCTGCAGATGCCCTTCCTCATCGGCTTCTATTCGGTCTTGAGCGTCGCCATCGAAATGCGCCAAGCCCAATGGCTCTGGGTCGGCGACCTCTCGCAGCCCGAAACCCTCGCCATCCGCATTCTGCCCGTCGCCATGGTCATCACGCAGTTCCTGCTCCAAAAGATGACCCCTTCGGCCGGCATGGACCCGCAGCAGCAGCGCATTATGTTGTTGATGCCATTGATGTTCGCCTTCATGTTCTACGGAGCCAGCTCCGGCCTGGTGCTATACTGGCTGACTGGCAACGTGTTTGCCATGGCGCAGCAGTACATATACATGAAGCTTTCGCCTCAAAAGGTAACGCCGCCCTCACAAGCGGTCGTCAACGTCAAGAAGAAGAAGTAAACACACCTCAGATAAAGGGAATGATCTCCCGGCAGTGCAACCGGGTGCGGCAAACATGGCTCGTAAATACCCCATCGATCAATACGAAGATAAAATCGGCGACTTCCTCGACAACCTGCTGGACGGCATCGACATCGACGTCGACTACGAATTCCACGAAGGCGCCTCCACCTACCCCGAAATCGAAAACCCCGACATCGTCGTGAAGTTCAGCGGCGAAGAATCGGACCGCCTCCTCGAAAACAAGGCCGAACTCCTGCTCGCCCTCGAACACCTCACGATGGAAATGCTGCGCCTGCCGCATGAAGACCATTCGCTCATCGTTTTCGACGCCAACGACTATCGCCTGCTCCGCATCGAAGAACTCCGCCTCTCGGCCCAAACCGCTTGCGCGAAGGTGAAAGAGACCGGACAGCCTTTCTTCTTCAGCCCCATGACCAGCCGCGAGCGCCGCATCATCCACATGACGCTGCGGCCGGAAACCGAAGTCCGCTCGGAGAGCGTCGGCGTCGGTGGCGGCCGTCAAGTTGTAATCATTCCCGCCGGCATGGCTACGCCCGCCGCGCCTCCTCCTCGCCGCGATAGCCGCGGTGGGGGACGTGGCGGCGACCGTGGTGGACGCGGCGGCGGCGGACGTGGTGGTGACCGCGGACGCGGCGGCTTTGGTGGTCGCGGTGGTGATCGCGGACGTGGCGGTGATCGCGGCCCCCGTCGCGAAGGCGGCTATCGTGGCCCACGGCCCGGCGGTGACCGTCCTCCCGGTGATCGCCCACAAGGAGATCGTCCTCCCGGCGGCGGCTTCAATCGCGGACCCCGTCCTGGCGGAGATCGTCCGGGTGGCGGCGGTGGATTCCGCGGCCCTCGTCGCGAAGGCGGCGGCGGTGGTGGCTATCGTGGCCCGCGCCGCGACGGCCCTCCCGGCGGCGGTACCGGGCGTCCCCCCAGCGACGACGACAATCGCGGCAACCGCTAGCTTCTTTTCGGCTTTGTGCGTTTCTGCCAGATATGCGCAGTAGCGACACCATAGTCGCCATCTCCACTCCCATCGCCCCCGCCGGCCTGGGAGTGGTTCGCATTTCAGGCCCCCAATCTCTCTTGATCGCCCGCCACGCCGTCGCCCTCCCGGAAGATCCCCAACCCCGCTTTGCCCAAGTCGGCGCGCTGCAAGACGAACAGGGTGACCGCATCGACGAAGTCGTACTCACCTGGTTCCAAGCCCCCCGCAGCTTCACCGCCGAAGACGTCGTCGAGATCAGTTGCCATGGCTCGCCCGTCATCCTGCGCTTCTGCGTCGAACGTTGCCTTGCCCACGGCGCGCGCCTCGCCGAACCCGGCGAGTTCACCCTGCGCGCCTTCTTGAACGGCCGTATCGATCTCCCCCAAGCCGAAGCCATCCGCGACCTAATCGGCGCCACCACCGTCTACCAAGCCAAGATCGCCTCGCAACAATTAGGCGGCAGCCTAAGCCGTCGCGTCACGCCGTTGAAGGCGCAACTAGTCGAGCTCATCTCGCTACTCGAAGCCGGCATCGACTTCGCCGAAGACGATGTCTCCGTCGCCCCCAACGACGAACTCCTCCGCCGCATCGACGCTCTGCTCCCTGCGATCCAAGCGCTAGCCCGCAGCTTCACCTTCGGCCGCCTCGTCAAGGAAGGCTTCACCCTCGCCCTCGTCGGCCAACCCAACACCGGCAAGAGCAGCCTCTTCAACGCCCTCCTCGAACAGGACCGCGCCATCGTCACCGACATCCCCGGCACCACCCGCGACCTCATCAGCGAAAGCGCCACCATCGAAGGCATCCCCGTCCGCTTGCTCGACACCGCCGGCATCCGCGACAGCGACGACCCCGTCGAAAAACTAGGCATCGAACGCAGCCACGAAGCCATCGCCGACGCCGACCTCACCATCCAAGTCGTCGACGCCACGAATCCCCAGACTATCGGCGCCGGCCACCTCATCGTCGCGAACAAAATCGACCTCGCCCCCAACGCCACCTTGCCACCGAATTTCATTCCAGTCTCCGCCAAAACCAAACAAGGTCTCAACGAACTCCGCCAAGCCATCCTTAACGCCATCGCCCCACCCAACACCCGCGAAATCTCCGACGGCTTCCTCACCAGCCTCCGCCAGCGCAACCTCCTCAACCAATGCGCCGAAGACCTAAGCAAAGCCCGCGAAGCGGTAACCAACAACATCCCCCACGAGATGCTCTTGCTAGACCTCTACGAATCCCTACGCTCCCTTGACGCCCTCACCGGCGCCACCACCGCCGACGACATCCTCAACCGCATCTTCAGCACTTTTTGCATCGGAAAGTAGCCGCCTCGGCCGCCGCGCTCTATCCCAACCGTCGCGCGCGAATGGCGCGAAACAGAATCTCCTCATCGTGCAGTTGCAAAGCGATCAGCGACTCCCGCTTTTCCTGCAACCGCAAGATCCGCCGGCTCTCCACACGCTGGCTCTGCTCAAACTGAGCCCTCGCATACTCACTATCGAGATCCACCTGAACCACGCATTCCCCATCCAGCCAATGCTCAATATGCAAACCGCGCGCCACGATCCCGCCCTTATGCCAAACGCTCGCCTTCGCCGGCCCGCGCTTCCGCGGCGCCACGTAATCGTAAATCGCGCCGCAGCCATGCTTCGGCGTCGAGAGCGCGTCGCGATTCGTCTCGTCATCGGTGATCTGATACTCCAACCCCGTCGGCTCAATCCGCCGCGCGGAATCCCCATACCGCTGCACCCGGTACTTAATCCCGGAGTTCCCACCCGGCGCGCAACGCCACTCGAAACGAAGCTCAAAGTCCGTGAACGTAGCCTCGCTCAGCAGATAGACATCCTTCCCCATTCCCGGCGCCCCTCGCAAACAACCATCGCGCGCCTCCCAAGAAGGCTCACCCGTTTCGCCCGGCCGCGCCCAACGCCACCCGCGCAAACTCTTCCCGTCAAACAATTCCTCCCAACGCTCTTGCGCCAGCGCTGCCCCTCCAAGCAACGCGCACGCCCCACGCCGCGTCAAGCCGCCGCCTCCCGCAAAGCCGCGATCAATCTATCCATCTCGCTATCCGTGGTCGGCAACCCGCAAGAAATCCGCACCCCGCCAAACTGCTTCGTCCTCCGGCTCACATCCATCGTCAAAATCTTCTTCTCTTCCAAAAGCCACCGCCGCAACTCCGCCGCGCTCTTCCCGCGCACGCCCACCGTAGCGATCCCCCAACTCATCCCCTCCGCCGTATTCGTGTGCATCTCCACCTTCGGCATCTCCTCAATCGCCTTCACCCAACGCAACGTCAACTCGCGCAAGCGGGCCGCCTTCCGCTCCGGCCCTACCTGCCGGTGAAACGCGATCGCCGCATCCAGCGCCAAGATCGTCTCCGGCCAAGTGCCATACAACTCAAACTTCCGGATATCCGTCTTCGCCCGCGTCCCGCCCGCCGCAAACAGCGGCCAAATCTTTTCGATCTTCTCGCGCCTCACATACAACATCCCCGTCCCCTTCGGCCCCATCAACCACTTGTGCAAACTCGTGCCCAGATAATCGCAGCCCAAGTCCCGCACGCCATATGGAAACAACCCAAAGCTCTGCGCCGCATCCACCACCACCTCCGCCCCGCGCGCATGCGCCATCTCGCAAATCCGCCGGACCGGGAACAGCTGCCCGTTCAAATTAATCGGATGCGAAACCAGCACCAGCTTCGTCCGCGACGTCATCGCTCTCTCAATCGGCGCCACCAACTCCTCCATCCCACGCGGCTTCGTCGGCACATCCACTTTTTTCACCACCACCCCATCGCGTTCCTGCCGCTGCTCGAGCGCGTCGAGCATCGCCCAATAATCGAGTGTCGTCGTCACCACCTCATCCCCCGCGCGCAGCGGAAAGCCCAGCAACACCGCGTCCAATGCCTCCGTCGCGTTCCGCACCACCGCGATCTCTTCCCCATCGCAACCGGCCAGCCCCGCCAATGCAAGACGCACTCGATCCAACTCCGGCCCATAAGAAAATATCGTCCCCGGCGCCAGCTTCTCGCCGTCCCACATCCTCTTCACCACCGCTTCGCCCACCACCGCCGGCGTCGTCCCCACTCCCGCATGATTGAAGTTCGCCACACTCCGATCCACTGGAAAAGCCGCCGCCAACTTCTCCCAGTCCCCATCCGCCGCCAACGCCGCCGCCGGCGCCGCCAGAAACGATCTCCGTAGCCACTGCGTCATTCGGATATGTTAGCCGTAACGCAAGCTAGCATGAAGCTAGTCCTCCTCATGCCCTCCCGATTCCTCTTCTTCTTTCTGCCAACGCTCCTCCTCGCCGAAACCCACCGCCTCAGCTTCGACCAAGCCTTGAACCGCGCCCGCACCGAAGCCCCCGAAGTCCTCCTCGCCCGCTTCGACGAACTCCAAGCCAAGAACGCCATCCGCATCGCCAAAGACCCCTTCTCGCCCAAAGTCATCGTCGGCAGCGGTCTCGCCTACACGTACGGCTTCCCGATGAGCATCGAAGGCAGCGCCCCCTCCATCTTCCAAGCCAAGGCCGTCCAAAGCCTCATCAACAAACCGCAAAGCTACCTCCTCGCCAAGTCCCGCGTCGACGCGCATTCCGTCGCCTTCACCGTACAAGAACGCAAGGACGCCGCCATCGAAAAAACCGCGAAACTCTACCTCGACGCCAGCCTCGTCCGTAAGAACCGCGAACTCGTCCAGCAACAAATCGCAAGCCTAGAAAAAGTCCGCGACACCGTTGATGCCCGCGTCGAAGAAGGCCGCATCCTCGCCATTGAAGCCCGCCGCGCCGAAATCAACGCCCGCAAGGCCAAGCAACGCTCGTCGCTCCTCAACGCCGAACTCGGCCAAATCGAACGCTCGCTGGCTTTCGTCCTCGGCTACGCCGCCGAAGACCAAGTCGAGACCCAACCCATCGAAGCCCTCGCCACCGAAGCGCCCGCCGACCTCGCCGAAGCCGTCAAACTCGCCCTCGACAACTCCCGCGAACTCAAGCGCCTCCAATCCGACATTCAAGCCAAGAACCTCGAATTCCAAGCCAACCGCAGCAGTTGGTATCCCCAAGTCGATCTCGTCGCCCAATACGGCCTCTTCGCGCGCTTCAACAACTTCGACCAATACTTCAACCGCTTCCAGCGCAACAACGTCCTGCTCGGCGCCAGCTTCAAGTTCCCCGTCGTCCCCGGCACCGCCTCCAGCGCCCAGGCCGCTAACGCCTTGAACGAAGTCAACCGCCTCCGCCTCCGCGTCGCCAACACGCGCAACCGCATCGAGATCGACACGCGCAAGCTCCTCGAAGACCTCAAGCTCCAAAAAGAAAACCAAGACCTCGCCAAGCTCGACCTCGAAGTCGCCCGCGATCAAGTCTCCATCGTCCTCGCCCAAATCGAAGAGGGCAAAGCCGCCCAACGCCAGCTCGAAGAAGCCCGCTTCCTCGAATCCGAAAAATGGATCGCCTATTACGAAGCCTCCCACGCTGTCGAACGCGCGAAGGTCTCCGTCCTCGCCGCTCTCGGCCAACTCGAAAAGCTCGCCGTCCGCTAATGCGGCAACAAATCGATCGCGTACAAGTTTCCGGTCGTCTCCGTCTTCTCGAAAACCAAATAATCCTTTTTCGGACCCCACGCCGGATAGCGCACGAAAGTCCGCAGCGATCGATACTTCGTCAACTTCGTTTCCTTCCCCGTATCTGGATCGATCGTGTAAAGATTCCAACTCCCATCGCGCAGCCCCGCGAAAGCCACCAGCTTCCCATCCGGCGACCATCCCCCCGTAAACGCATGCTCCACGCCATGCGTCAGTTGCCGCACTTCGCCTCCGGTCACCGGCAATACCACCATATGGCTGAAGCTCGATTCCAATCGCTCCGCCATCACGCGCTTGCCATCGGGCGACATCACGCCGAACGCCACGTCGTTGGTAGGCACGGGAATCATCGTCACCGCATCCGTCTGATAGCTCACGATGCCGAGCCGCAAGCGGTCCTGCTCCAAGACGTGAAACAACAATTTGTCCTCGTGACCCGTGGCCCGCTGCTGTGTCGTCGGCCTTCCCGACAATTTCCACTGCCTCCGCGTGCGGTCGCTGATGCGCACTTCCTCCATTGCATTGCTGGGCACGATCCGGTACAGCAACGCCGCGCCATTCCGCACCCATGACGGGGCCATCGAGTGAACGTCTTCCCGGCCAATGATCTCGGGGTTCCCGCCGTCGGCGTCCATCATCCAAATCTGCTGCGGCGAGCCCACCTGCCGCGCCCCGTACGCGATCTTCGTTCCATCCGGCGAAATCGCGGGCATGGTGTTACGGAAGTTCTTGTTGTTCGTTAGCGGAACGGCCTCCGCGCCTTCCCGCAGTGGCAGCCGGTACAAATTAGAATCCTGCTCTACCGCCTCTACAATCAGCTTCCGGCCATCCTTGGAAACCTCCAGCCGCATTGGAAAAGACGGAACCTGCAACAACTCATGCACCTCGCCGCTGCTCTTCATCGTTTCCGGATCGATCTCCACCCACCCCAAGCCGAAGCCCGCGGGCTTCACGAATTTGCTGAAGTACAAGCGCCGGTTATCCGGGCTCAACCGCAACGACGCCGTCAAACCCTCCACGCGAAACACCTCATGCACCGCGCCATCGCGCAAGCGTAAAGCTTCGACGCGCGCCTTACCCAAGAATGGCGCCGCCGAATAAACGATCCACTGCCCGTCCGCCGACCAAACCGGCGCGCTGCGGTTCCCATTCAGATCGCGATACTCCTTCTTCTCGCCGCTCTCGATGTCCACGGTCCAAAAGCCATGCGGCATCACCGTAAAAAGATCCAGCGGCGAAGAAGAAATCATCGTCGACCCCCAATAAACGATCTTCTTGCTATCCGGGCTCCACGATGGCTGCGAACCCGGCGCCGCCAACTGGCGCACCGCTCCACCCGTCGAAGGCACCATGCAAATCCCGCCGCGCACCACGCAGTGATAGGCGATCCAATTCCCATCCGGGCTCCACGCCGCTTCCATGTTCGGCCCGCCGTCGTTGGTAATCTGTATCTCTTTCCCCGGTCCGTCCAGGTTCTTGACGTAAATCTCAAACTGCCCGCTCCGGTCGGACGAGTACGCCATCCACTTTCCATCCGGCGACAGCGCGGGCCCCGAATCCAAGGTCCGCGAGTTCGTGATCTGCCGGAACTTCCCCACCTCCGGCCCGGCAGCCCCCGCCATGCTCTTCGCCTTCACCCGCCAAGAAGCCAATCCCACTGCCGCCAAAACAAGCGCCAGCGCAATCGCCCAACGCCAACGGAAAATCCCGGCCCCAGCCTCCACCGCCGCCTTTTCTTCGATCACCCCGACGAAGCGGTATCCCACCGTCGGAATCGTCTCGATGTATTGAGCGTTCTTCGGGTCGTCCCCCAAACCCTTCCGCAGTTGCCCCACCACCCGCGTCAGCGCATTATCCGTAACCTCAATCCCGTCCCAAACCTTCTCGATCAGCTCGTCCTTCGAAACCACGCGCTCCCGCCGCTCCAGCAAATAAAGCAGCACCCGGATCGCCTTTGGCTCCAACTCCAATAGCTCTCCCGCGCGCCGGACCTGCAACTTCCCCGCGTCCACCTCAATCTCGCCAAACCGGTACATGCCAGTTCTGATGTCTGCCGCCTGATTCAAGTTAGCCCTCTCCAGCCTATCCGTAAAACATCACTCGCAAATCACAGCCTCATCACGGCCAGATCACGACGCTAACAGCCTCTCCACTGCATTCTGGGCTCGCCACCGGGCCCTCTATGCACCAATTCCTCCTCCTCCTCATCTTCGCCCATCTTCCCTTCGTCGATGGCGTCTACGTAAACAACCAAGGCCCCTTTCGCTTCGCCTTCGATACCGGCGCGGAGTCCACTTCTATAGACGCCGCGCTCGCCCAATCCATTGGCCTCACACCACAATATAGGGTCGAAGTGGTCACCGCCGCCGCCTCGTCCCTAGCCCCGGCCCTGCGCGCCCAAATTCGCGCGGGCCAACGGACAACGCCCGACTCCGAAGCAATCCTTCTCCCGCTCGACGGTCAACCCGGCATCCTTGGCCAATCCACCCTCCGCCACCTGGACTACCAAATCGACAGCGCCACCAACCAAGTCCACTTCCATCCAACCCCACCACCCAACGCCCTCGCCCTCCCCCTCCGCTACCAGGGCCATCGCATCGTCGTCACCGTTCGCACCGGCGGACAGGACTTCGACCTCATCCTCGACTCCGGCTCGAACGCGATCCTCCTCCCCACCGCGCCAAAATCTTTCCGTGCCCAAGGAACAGCCGCCCTCCAAACCCACAACGGCACGGGCTCTCTCCCCTATGGCCAACTCCGGGCTCTCCAAATCGCGACGCTCAACCTCAAGGACACCCCCGCCGCCATCCACCCCAATCACTCCGGCCTCCTCCCCACCTCCCTCTTTCGTAAAATCACGGTCTCCAACTCCACCGGAACGCTCTACTTGGAAAAATAGCCGCAACTTGGGCTATCGTTATAGGGTTTGAGACAGAGCAGTAATCACCGCACCATGGCGCGCGCCGCATTCGCCCTTCTCTTTTTCTTCACTCTCCTCCCCACCCAAGCCGCGACCTTCGGAACCATCACGAATCTCGTCGGCGGCGTCGTGGACATCGTACTCGACGAACCCCGCCAGCGCCTCTACCTCGTCGGCGTACCGGACAAGATCGAAGTCTACTCCATCACCCAACGCCGCTTCCTCACTTCCATCCGCACGGATTCTCTTCCTCTCTCCGCCGCCCTCAGCCGCGACGGCAAATTCCTCTACGTCGCCTGCCACAACGCTTCCTCGGTCAACGTCATCGACAACGACCAGATGGCCGTCGTCAATCGCATCAACCTCCCCGCCCGCCCCGAAGGCATCGCCGTTGGTGGCGATGGCCGCGTCCTCATCACCACCATCGGCACCGGCGTCAATAATACCGCCAACACCGTAATGCTCTATGACCCCAACCTTACCGTTGGCGACAACCTCGTCCCCCTCAACGTCGTGCCCCCCACGCCCGCCCCGCCCCAACTTCCTCCCCTTGCCGGCCGTCCCATCCTCGCCAACCGCAGCTACCTGATGGCGAGCGCCGACGGCCGCTTCATCGTCGGCGCCAATCTGCCCAACAACGCCAACCGCGCCCTCTTCGTCTTCGAAGTCGCCTCCGCCACCATCCTGCGCTCCCGCATCATCAACAACATTTCCAGCGTGCTCAGCGTCTCCCGCGACGCCAACCGCTTCATGGCCGGCCTCACGCTCTTCGAGACCGAAACGCTCGGCATCCTGGGCCAACAAAATCTCGCCAACGCGCCCTATCCCATCGCCAACAACGTCAACTTCAACCTCCAGCAGAACCAAGGCGGCAGCGTCTTCTCGCCCGATGGCCGCACCATTTACTCGGCCTTCAACATCGCCCCCACCCAGAATCCCCCCGCGCGCCCCAACGTCTCCCAACTCCAAATCAGCGACGCCGACAACCTCGGCATCTCCACCGCCCTCCAACTTCCCGAGAATCTCTCCGGCAAAATGCTCATATCCTCGGACGGCCAGAACATCTTCGCCGTCTCCGAGTCCGGCTTCATGACGATCCCTATCGGCCAAATGAACCGCAGCCCTATCGCGGTTCCCGAGCGCCGCGCCGTCCTCCTCGCCAACGATCAATGCGGCGTCACCGAAGCCTTGCGCCGCGCCGGAGTTCTCATCCGTAACGAAGGCGCGGGCCGCCTCACGGCAACCGCGCAAGTGCTCAACACCACCGCTGGCGCCGGCGCTCCCGGCGGCGGTCTTCCCCCCGGCGGCGGCGTTGTCGTCCCCGGCCGTCCCATGGGCGACGTTCCCCCGAACCTCCAAGTGCAAAACGCCGCCGACGGCCCGGTGATCAACTTCACCTTCAACACCGCCAATCGCAACCCCGGCACCAACACGCCCACCAACTACCTCATTCAATCCAACGAGGCCATAAACATCCCCGCCGTCGTCACGGTCTACCAAAACAACCGCGACACCGAATCGCTGGGCGACATTATCCCCATCGCCACCAACACCAGCGCCGTCAACGAAGGTCTCGTCGACATGACTTACGACGCGACGCGCCGCCGCATCTACATCGCCAACTCCGGCCTCAACCGCGTCGAGATCTACGACGAGCGCACGCGGCAAATGCTCGAACCCATCAAGGTTGGCCAGCTCCCGCGTTCCCTCGCGCTCAGCCTCGACGGCGGCCTCCTCTACGTCTCCAGTTCGCAATCGGAAGTCATCTCCATCGTCGATCTCGAACGCCGCGCCGTCGTCGGCCGCTTGCGTTACCCCGCGATTCCGCTCAACGCGAACATCCCCTTGGTCCTGCCCAGCGTCATCGCCATGACCCAGCGCGGGCTCCTCGTCATGATGAACAACGGCACGCTCTGGTCCGCCATCGGCGATGAACTCCTTCCCCGCCAAGTCTCGAGCATCATCGGCGCCAACGCCGTCCCCGGCCCCATCCGCACCATGGCCTCGACGCCCAATGGCGAATACGTCATCGTACTCAGCGGCACTGGCATCGTTTACCTGTACGACGCCCTCCAAGACGATTTCGTCCAAGCCCGCCAGATCTTCACCGGCACGCAGCTCGCCGGTTACTACGGCGCCATCGCCGCCGGCCCCCGCGGCGCCTACTACCTCGTCAACGGCACGGTGCTGAACCAAAGCCTCACGCCCATCTCCACGGCCACCAACGTGCCGATCCCGGCCCTCGCCCCGATGGGCGCAACGCAATTTGCGCGCTTCGCCATGCCCGTTCGCGCCAATGCCACCGCCCCCATCACTAGTTTCCCCAACGTCGAAGTCGTCAACGCCGATACCGGCGCCGTGCTCCGCCGCCTACCCGTTCTCGAAGGCGTCCTCTCCGCGCTGATCGGCGCGGGCCGCGCGAACGTCGATGGCCGCACCATGGCCATCGACTCCACTGGAACCGTAGCCTATGCGCTCACCACCAGCGGCCTCAGCGTCGTCAGCCTCACGCCCACCAGCGTCGCCGACCGCCCCGTCATCTCCGGCGGCGGCATCGTCAACGTCGCCACGTACAACACCGCCATCAGCCCCGGCAGCCTCGTCTCCATCTTTGGCCGCAACCTTGGCCCTACCGAACAAGCCTCCACCACTCCCCTGCCCCGCCTCATGGGCGGCATGTGCATCACGCTCAACAACAGCCCCGTGCCCATATTGATGACATCATCCGGCCAAATTAACATTCAGATCCCCACCGAGACCGCCGTGGGTTCTTTCCCGCTCGTCGTGCGCGATGTGAACAAGCGCCTCGCCAGCGTCGCCTCCACCGTTCGCGTCCAGCGCGTCTCGCCCTCCGTGCTGGTCGACCCCGTCTCGAAGCAAACCGCGATCTTCGACGACAAAGGCCGCGCCGTCAATAAAGACAACCCCACAACGCGCGACCGCCGCCTGGTCATCTACGCCCTCGGCCTCGGCCCCACCACGGGCGCGCGCCCCGCCACCGGCACGGCCACGCCCAGCAGCCCCCTCGCGCCCACCGCCGATGAAGTCGAAGTCCACTTCGGCAACAAGCTCTGGAGCCAGTCCGCCGTCGTCGTCGAATGGGCCGGCCTCACGCCCGGTTTCGTCGGCCTCTATCAGATCAACGTCTACGTCCCCGGCGACCGCATCCGCGGCAACGATCTCGACGTGACCATCCGCGTCGGCGGCATCGAAAACACGCAGATCGAGGCCGTCAAACCCACCGTCTCGATCAATTAACGCTGTAACGGCACTTCCAAGTTCCCCATGTATAATCGCAGTGTGTCGCGTATTTTCCTCGCGTTCTTGAGTCTTTTGCTCTTCGGGTGCGCCAAAAACATTGAGACCAAGGAAGCCGTCCAGGAAGCCGTCATGAAACGTCTTTCCACCGTGAGCGGCCTCAACGTAGCGGGCATGGACGTCGAAGTTTCCAACCTCTCCTTCCAAGGCAAGCAAGCCGAAGCCGATGTCGTCTTCCGCGCCAAGGGCTCCGCCGAAACCATGCTCAAGATGAAGTACAAGCTCGAACGCGAAGGCGACCAGTGGGTCGTGAAAAGTTCTAGTGGTGGCATGGGTGGCGGAACGGCAACTCCCTTACCTCCAGGACACCCTCCGGCCACAGGCCCCAACCCATGAAGACCGTAGCCGTCCTAGGCGGCGGCCCCGCCGGCGCGCAGTGCGCCGAACGCTTGGCCGCCTCCGGTCTCCGCACCATCCTCCTCGACGAGAAGCTCGCCTGGGAGAAACCCTGCGGGGGCGGAGTCACCTACAAAGCCTACGACCGCTACCCCTATCTCTTCAACAACCACGCCACCAAGCGCCACGTCAGCGAAACCTACATCGGCGCCGGCGGAACGCATTCCGTCAAGCTCGACCTCACCCAACCCATCCTCATCTACTCGCGCTTCGACTTGAACAAGATGCTCCTGGAACGCGCGGAAGCCGCCGGCGCACAGATCGAGAAAGAACGCGTCACTGGCGTCCAGCAACATGCCAACGGCTGGTCCGTCGAAACCCGCCACGGCAACATCGACGCCGATTACATCGTCGTCGCCACCGGCGCGCGCAACCCCCTCCGCGACTACGGCACCGCCTGGACCCCCGAGGACACCATGGTGGCCCTCGGCTACTACATCCCCTCGCAACAAGAACACATCGACATCCAATTCCTCGACCGTCTCGAAGGCTACATCTGGGTCTTCCCCCGCGCCGGCCACTTAAGCGCCGGCATCTGCGGCCGCGGCGAATCCGCCCAACAACTCCGCCAACGTCTCGAACGCTACCTCGACGAAAAAGGCATCAACTACCGCCAAGGCGAGCTCTACGCCCACATGCTCCCCAGCCTGAGCGTCCGCCACTGGCGCACCAACCGCATGTCCGGCCCCGGCTGGCTCGCCATTGGCGACTCCGCCGGCTTCGTCGATCCCATCACCGGCGAAGGCATCTACTACGCTATCCGTTCCGGCGACCTCGCCGGCCAAGTCCTCACCGCCGCCGAATTCGATCCCGCGCACGCCCACGAAACCTACCACGCCAAAATCGTCGACGACTTCCTCAACGACCTCGCCTTCGGCGCCAGCTTCGCGCAGAAACTCTACCTCGGCCGCTTCCTCTTTAAAAGCATCCCCACCTGCATCGTCGAATACATGCGCCGCGGCCCCAAGCTCCACGCGCTCATGCAGGACATCTTCGCCGGCACGCAAGACTATCTCACTTTGCGCCAGCGCCTCTTCCGCAATCTCAACGGCACCCTCAACGAAATGCTGTTGAACTTCGTCTTCACGCGCATCATTCCCGAACCACCAACCCATGCAACGCAACCGTTCCGCCGCCCTGCTTGACCGGGCGCAACAGATCATCCCGGGCGGCGTCAACTCGCCCGTCCGCGCCTTTCGCAGCGTAGGCGGCAAGCCCGTCTTCATCCACCACGGCGAAGGCTGCCGCCTCTTCGACGAAGACGGCAATTCGTACATCGATTACATCGGCTCCTGGGGCCCGCTCATCCTCGGCCACAAACCTCCGTGCGTGATCGAAGCGCTCAAAGCCGTCCTCGAAATCGGCACCAGCTTCGGCGCGCCCACCGAGCGCGAGATCATCCTCGCCGAAGCCATTCGCGACGCCGTCCCCTCGATGGAAATGGTGCGCCTCGTCAATAGCGGCACCGAAGCCGCCATGAGCGCCCTCCGCGTCGCCCGCGGTTTCACTGGCCGCAATCTCTGCATCAAGTTCGAAGGCTGCTACCACGGCCATGTCGATTCCTTGCTCGTCAAAGCAGGCTCCGGCCTCGCCACGCTCGGCTTGAGCGACAGCGCCGGTGTCCCCGAAGCCTTCGCCGCGACGACGATCTCCGTCCCCTTCAACAATCTCAACGCCGTCGAGCAAGCCTTCTTGAAGCACCCCGGCCAAATCGCCTCGCTCATGGTTGAGCCCGTCGCCGGCAACATGGGCTGCATCCCGCCCGCGCCCGGCTTCCTCGCAGGCCTGCGCGATCTCTGCACCAAGCACGGCGCGCTCTTGATCTTCGACGAAGTCATGACCGGTTTCCGCCTCTCCTACGGCGGCGCGCAGCAACTCTACAACATCAAGCCCGACATGACCGCCCTTGGCAAGATCATCGGCGGCGGCCTCCCCATAGCGGCGTACGGCGGCAAGAAGGAAGTCATGTCCTACGTCGCCCCCAGCGGACCGATCTACCAGGCGGGCACTCTCTCCGGCAACCCCCTAGCCGTCTCCGCCGGCCTAGCGATGCTGGATTACCTCAAGTCCCACCCCGAGGTCTACACCACCATCGAACAACGCACCGCGGACCTCTGCGCCAACCCACCCAAGGGCGTAACCGTCAACCGCGTCGGCTCCATGTTCACCATGTTCTTCACGGAAGAACCCGTCTACGATTACGACTCCGCCAAGAAGTCCGACACCACCAAGTTCGGCGCTTTCTTCCGCCACATGCTAGACAACGGCGTCTACCTAGCCCCCAGCCAATTCGAAGCCGGCTTCATGAGCTTCGCCCACACGATAGAAGACATCCGAACCACCCGCCAAGCCATCCACAGCTTTAGCTGATCCCCAAAATTCGCTAGTCTGGAAGAAGGAGGAGACCGCCATGGCCATTGAAATCACCAGTCCCGACGTTGAAGCCCTGATCCGCCAACTCATGGCGTCAAGATCCCTTCATAGCCCCGACGAATTACTCCGCGAGATGCTGATCTCGCCTGCTCCGTCGCCAGAGACTCTAACTGGTGCCGACCTGATCGCGGCCATGAAAGCATGTCCCTATCCTGAGGTCGACATCGAACCCGAGCGTATCCCCTCCCCCATAGTGAGGGATGTCCATTTCTGATGGCTTGGCTGCTAGACACCAACATCCTTTCGGAATTGCACAAGTCCAGAACTGAGATCTAGGTTCTGGAATTCATAAAATCCAAGCCGCTATCGGAACTCTTCATCAGCGTCGTAACTCTCGCCGAAATTCGTTATGGGATTGACGCATGCCTTAGTGCGGAAAAGAAATCGGTCCTGCAAGTATGGCTATCGTTGACGGTTCGCCCAATGTTCGGCCCAGCGCGAATCCTGCCCATCACGGAAGACATCGTTCTGAAGTGGCGGACTTTAATGCAGGACGGGCGAAAGACTGTGCATACCTACTCCCAGCCGGACCTCATCATCGCCGCCACCGCCGCCCACCACCGAATGACTGTCGTCACCCGCGATCCCTCACAATTTCTCAAAGCCAGTGTCCCCGTGCTCAATCCCTGGAACCCAGCGGCGCCACTCATTCCACCCGAGCCCCAATCCAGACATACCCCGGATTAAGCGGAGTCTGCGTCTCGCCATTCCGTAAAAACAATCCCGCCGCCCCGCGAACGCTCACCGGGTCAGGCACGCGAATCTCCACCACGCTACAGAACGTCCCCTCCACGCACTGCGCCCCCAGCACTGGAATCTCTTCCCCGTCGTAAGCGGTAAACGCCCGCAGCGGTTTGCTCAAATCAACACCCGTCGCATAAGCGCGAATTTCTTCACCGGGCGCAAAGCCATTCTGATCCGTATTCAACGTCCCATCCGGCCGTCGCGCGTCAATCAAAAAGCTGCCCCGGCTCCGGAACGCCCCATCGTCGAAAACCTTCCAGAACCAACGCGGCCTCGCCTCCACGACATCGAGCGCGCGAACGCGCTCCGCTCCAATCTCCAACACCGCGGATTCCCCCGCCGTCAAAGACCTCGGCACGACGAAGTTGATCTGCGTCTCGCTCCGGTACAGTTCCTCGGCGATCACTCCACCCACCCGCACCTTCTCATCCGCCGCGAAAGGTCCGCCGATCAAGGTCATGATCTGCCCCCGCGCTACCTCCACTCCATGCTCATGCGAAGCGGAATTGAACAGGCAAGGAGTCCGCGTGTTGAATTCGATTCGCGCGGGACCCTGCGCCTCCCCTGCGTGCGTCACGGCTAAAACCCGGCTCAAGTCCTCGGCCATCTTCAATCCGAAAGTCCACGCCAACCCATTGAGCCCACGCCGCGCCCCACAAGCCAACGAGAAGCCGCCAGCATCCGGGAAGTTTGGCGACGTCGTACGCCCCACCACCACAACGTCCCCGTTAGCATCCACGCTCGCGCGATCGCCACGCGAGCGATCCGAACCCGTGAACCACGTCGACGCCACTAAGCGATCCAGCCGACGGCTCAATCGGCTCACCGTCATCGCCATGCTCTCTCTCGCAGCGGCGGCGTTCGGACGCACCACGCCGTCCGTCACCGGATACACTTCGCTATCCGGCTGCCGGATCGTCACCCAACCGCTCACCATCGGCTCGCCATTACGCGCCACCGCCAATCCCGTGAGCTGGCTCTCTCCCGTCCCGCCCAAGAAAGTCAGATCCCGTAACTCCAAACGCGCCGCATCCAACTGGGCAACCCATCCGGTGAAGCAAGGATAAGCATACGGAATTCGGAAACCCGCAATACAGGTACCTGATCTCGAGGCTTGCTGATAAGCGCCAGGCGTAGCGGACAATGAAGCCGAATCTGAACTCCCCGCTACAAACAAGTCCCCATCCAGACCAATCTCAATCCCCGCCACCAAACGCGCGCCCGAACTCAGCGGACTCGTCCGTTGTAGCTCTTGCCCAATCGCACTCCAACGCCGCAACTCCAACCCACGCCCCGCAATCAAGAAATCGCCCTTGGCATCCACCGTCATCGCCGGGCTCTCCATCTTGAAATGCTTCGCTACATAACGCGTCCCAACTCCATCCCAAGCGAACAACGTCGCGTCGTCCGTATTCGATAACGTCGCCAAAGCCACGCCCCCATTTGGCGTCACCTTCAAACTGCGCACCGTGTGCTCCGGCTCTACCCGCACCCACAACGAACGCAAATCGTCCGCGCTCCGCTTCTCCACCGCCACTTCGCGAGGCGAATACTGGAAGGCCCGGTAAATGCTCCCGTCCCCGCCGCGCACCGTCAACTCCTGCCCCGCCAAACCCGCCGCCACCACCAATAGAGTCCCAAACAGCTTGCTCATGCGCACAGAGTAGCGCGCTCGCCCTGAAACTTCATTCACGCCGCTGAAACACTCATACGCTACAACTCGACAATGGGTTTGACAATGGGTCCCGATCTCGCCGCGCCAGACACTCGCAAGCCAGACATCCGCAACCTCTTCTGGACCAACGAACGCCAAACCCTCGGCCTCCAGCATTTCCTCCACCGCCGCCGCGTCGAATACCCAGCCCGCCTCCAAGACGAATACGTCTTCGTCTATTGCCTCTCCGGCCGCATCACCGTCACCGAAGCCGGTGAGACACGCATCTTAAACGACGGCGAACTCCTCATCGGCAATAGCCTCCGCTGGCGCGGCAGCGAATACGCCGCCCACGGTCCCTGCGAAGGCCTCACCCTCATCGCCAGTCCGAAACTCGTCCCCGGCTTCCCCGTCTTCGAAGGCAAACGCGAAGCCCGCCACCTCCGCCGCCTCGTCGAAGAAGCCCTCGCCGAGATGTCCACCACCCAACCCGGCAAACACGAACTCCTCGAAGCCCTTTCCCGCGAATTCCTAGTCCGCGCCACACGCCTCCTCCCCGCCCAGGAACGCCCCACCCAAGTCCAAAAACAACGCCTCCTCTCGCGACGCCACTACGTCGGCGCCCTCGACTACATGCAAAGCTGCCCCAAGAACGAATTCAGCCTCGACAATCTCACCCACCGCATCGGCATGGCCCCCGCCGATTTCAGCCGCCTCTTTCGCCTCTCCACGGGCCAAACTCCCCTCACCGTCTACAACAACCTCTTGATCTCCCAAGCCGAAGAAGCCCTCCACGCCGCAAGCTCAGTCAAGGAAGTCGTGTATCAATTCGGTTTCCAATCGCCCAGCCATTTCACCGCTCTTTACAAGAAGGTGAAAGGCCATGCCCCCTCGGAAATGCGCCTATCCAAAAACTGATTTTCCACGCCGCGAAAACTCGCTTTCTCGCTACCGCTCGCCCTAGTCTTCACCCAGGCCCTCTCCCTACGCTGGAACAGAGGGAACCCATGAAACAACTTCTCGCGCTCTTCGTGTCTCTATCCGCCCACCTTGCCGTCGCGCAACTCGGCACCGTCGTTGAAGGCTCCATCGAAGACCAAAGCGCCGCGCGCATCGCTGGCGTCAAGGTCATCCTCCGCAACGCCGCGACCAACCGCGAACTCACTGCCACCACCAACAACCAAGGCCTCTACCGTTTCTTGAACGCCCCCACCGACGCCGCCGAAATCGTCGTCGACCACCCCGGCTTCACCAAGTCCATCCGCAAGATCAACGTCGCCCCCAACGCCGTCAACACCGCCAACTTCACGCTCTCCACCGGCGCCGTCACCCAAGAAATCAACGTCGCCGCCAACAGCGAACTCCTCCAGCCCACCCGCGCCACGCACACCAACACGCTCACCTCCAAGCAAATCGAAAGCCTCCCCACCGCCTCCCGCAACTATACCCACTTGATCGTCGCCGACGCTGGCGTTGCCGCGCCCCTCCCCGACCGCACCGGACGCGGCATGAACATCGCGAATTCGCCGGGGGCCCAAGGCGACGACGGCGCCCAATCGCTCAACCCCAGCGTCAACGGCGCCCGTCCCACCAACAACTCGCTCATGATCAACGGCGTCGACGCCACCAACATGATGAACGGCGGCGGCAGCCTCGGCAACAACATCAACGTCCCTCTCGACGCGCTGGAAGCCGTCGAAGTCCAAACCGCGCTCTACTCCGCGGCCACCGGCCGCAACGGCGGCGCCAACATCCAGATGGTCACGCGCTCGGGCTCCAACGAATTCCACGGCAGCGTTTCGCACTTCTTCCAGAATGAAAAGTTCAACGCCAACGAATTCTTTCTCAATCGCGCGGGCCGGGGCCGTCCCGAGTTCCGCCGCAACGAAACCTACTTCGGCATTGGCGGCCCCATCAAGAAGGACAAGACCTTCTTCTACGCCGCCGTCCAACGCACGAACTTCCTCACGGGCTTCGCCAACAAAGCCATAGCCACCACCGCGATTCCCACAGGCCTCGGCGAAACCCGGACGCGCGAGTCCATCGCTCAGGTCGCCAACGAATGGATGCAATCCGGCCAAGCCGACAATCCCACCTTCGCCGCCAACCTCCTCACCGCCGTCCGCCGCTTCCCCGCCGAACAGATCCCCGGCCTTGAGCAACGCTTCTTCACTAGCGTCGCCAATCCCGCCAACCCGCTCCTGCGTACCCTAACCGCGAACGACATCCACCCCGTCGCTATCAAGGTTCTCAACGCCCAACGCAACGGCCAGTTTCTACTCCCCTCCGCTAGCCGCGGCACGAACCTCCTCCCTGGCAACGGCACCCGCGGCCGCGAAGTCGAACTCACCCAATCCTTCCCCACCTTCTTCAATAGCTGGTCCGGCTCCGGCACCCTCGAACATAACTTCTCCTCCGCCGACCGGCTCCGCCTCAACTACATCAAGTCCACCTCCTTCGTCGAAGAGGCCTTCGGCTGGGCCAACTCCTCGCCCTCGCCCACGCTCGGCCTCTCCCCCAGCTACGTCGCCAGCCTCTCTCACATCCACACTTTCGGCTCCCGCTGGATCAACGACCTGCGCGGCGGTTTCTTCGAGCTCTACAACACCCGCATCTCGAAGTACCGCGACTTCACTAACTCCTCCCTCGGCATCTTCAACCCCCTCGAACAAGCCATCGGCGGCCTTGCCTCACTCATGCCCACGATCGACATCGTCACCCAGCGCAGTTCCTCCGGCATCGGCAACGCCTGGGACTTCTTCGACCGCCAACGCACCGCTTACCTCACCAACACCGTCTCCTACATCAACGGCGGCCACACCATCCAATTCGGCGGCGAAGCCAAACGCAACACCATCGCCGGGGAATATATGGCCCGCACCAACGGCGACCTCGACTACGATTCTTGGCTCTTCTTCTTCACCGGGAATGGCGCCTCGGGCGGCGGCTCCGATCTCGACCAAGGCGACACCCGCCGCAACTACCGCATGTGGGACTTCGGCATGTTCGTGCAAGACGATTGGCGCGTCCGCAAAGGTCTCACCATCAACGCCGGCGTCCGCTGGGATTACTACGGCTGGCCCGTTGAACTCCTGGGCCGCATGGGCACTTTCTACACGCCCGCCCAAGCCCAGGCCGCCGGCAAGCAACCCGGCTATCACATCGCTGATAACCACCTCATCTTCCAACCCAACTTCGACCCCCTCAAGATGGGCCTCGTCGTCAGCCCTTACGTGCCGCTCAACCTGAGCCAAGTTCACAAGGCCTCCAGCCCCTCCATCTTCCCCGGAGACTTCAACAACTTCGCCCCCCGCATCGGCTTCGCCTGGCAACCCGGCAACCTCAACCGCGTCGTCATCCGCGGCGGCTACGGCATCTACTACGAACGCCCCCAAGGCTCCTTCAAGAGCGACCTCCAACTCTCCGCGCCCTTCTTCGTCTACCAGAACGTTCCCTCCCCGCCCGACATGGCCGACCCCTACCCGCGCCTCAATATCAACCCTTTCCAAATCCCCATCAACGTGAACATCGTTCGCGACGCCAACGGCGCGCCCTCATGGCGCCGCTTCGACGGCACGCCCTTCCCCTCGACCGAACCCTTCGCCGCCAAGAACTTCAGCTTCATCGATCCCTTCATCAAAATTCCCTACACGCAGCAATGGACCTTCAACGTCCAAATGGAACCCCTCAAGGGCAATCTCGTCGACATCCGCTACGTCGGCACCCGCGGCGTCGGCCTCTTCGGCCGCATCAATCTCGCCCAAGCCTATGACCCGCGCGTCACACCCATCAACGGCTTCTCCGACATTCGCACCCGCACCGGCGCCCTCATCAATCCCGACTTCTTCGTGCCCTCGGAGTTCCTCGGCCTCGGCCGCCAAAGCGGCTTCCGCCAATACTCGAACTACGGCCAGTCCACCTACCACTCGCTCCAAGCCAACTACCGCCGCAACTTCCAGAAGGGCCTCCTCGTCAACGCCGCCTACACCTGGAGCAAGGTCCTCGACACCATCTCGTCCAACGGCGGCGTCGTCGAACACGACTCCCGCAATATCGCGAACAACCGCGCCCCCGCCGACTTTGACCGCACCCATCGCCTCACCGCCCAATGGGTCTACCAATTCCCCACGCCCAAACTCCAAGGCCTCATGAAGAACATCGCCGGCGGCTGGGGCCTCAACGGCATGTTGACCATCCAATCCGGCTCGCCTTTCAGCGTCATCGGCACCCCCACCGCCAACGCCTATTGGGCCCAAGTCGCCCGCGTCCGCCCGGACTTCGCGCCCGGCATCACCCTCGAAAACGTCCGCAAATCCGGCCGCGTCCAAGACCGCCTCAACGCTTACTTCGAACCCACCGCCTTTATCAACAGCGAAGACCGCTGGGGCAATGCCGGCCGTAACATCCTGCGCGGCCCCTGGCAGCGCCAATTCGATTTCGCTTTGACGAAGAACCTCCCCTTCCGGGAAAGCCTCTCTGGCGAACTTCGCTGGGAAGTCTTCAACGCCTTCAACCAAGCCACTTTCTCCAACCCCTCCAACCTCACCCTGCCCGCCGCTGGCTACGGCAACCTCGGCCAGATCACAACCACCATCGGCGGCCCGCGTACAATGCAAGTTGCCGTGCGCATCCGCTTCTAGGAATCCATGAAACTATTCGCCGCACTAATCTCCACGGTCCTGTTCACACAAGCGCAGGACCGCGCGCCCCAGCGCGCCGTCACCGACCCTGGCGTCGTCACCACGCGCCAAGCGATCTCGCCCGCCGGCGTCACCTCGATCTTCGACGGCCGCATTTACGGCATCTCCTGGAGCGCCAAGGGCGACACCGTTTGGGCCATGGGGCCAAACGAATTGATCGAGCTCGATTGGCGCGCCAACCAAGTCAAGACCAAGATCGCCCACGGCGGCGGCCCCGGCCTCGGCGCACTCAAAACTCACCCGCTCACCAAGCAGCCTGTCTTCGGCAACACGCCCCCACGCGGCGCCCAAGCCGGCCCCCGCGTCTCCACCTTCGAAGGCCAGTCGCTCAAAATCCTAGGCCAGTCCCTAGGCAAGTTCCAAGTCGGCGGCCTCGGCGTCGCCGCCGAGACCTCTCACGTCATCGCCCCGCTCATCTACGAAAACAAAGCCCTCGTCTTCGACGCGAAGTCCGCGCAACGCATCGCCGAACTCCCCACCGGCATCGCTCCCTGGGCCGCCGCGCTCAACGCCAAAGGCACCGTCGCCTACGTCGCCAATCTCGGCGGCCGCCCGCCCAAACTCGGCGAACTCTCCGCCTCCCCCATGCAGAAGCCCGCCGAAAGAATCACCGTCGACAAGCGCGGCGTCGCCTCTACCGGCACCGTCATCCGCTTCGACCTCGCCGCCAAGCAAGCCACGCACACCATCCCCGTCGGCCTCCACCCCGCCGCCCTCGCCCTCGATGAATCGAAGAACCTCCTTTACGTCGCCAACGCCAACTCCGATTCCATCAGTGTCATCAACACGTCCACCAACACCGTCGCCGCCACCATCGCCCTCGACGTCTACCCGGAAAAAGTCAAAGGCATCGCGCCCACCAGCCTCGCCCTCTCCCCCGGCGGCGCGCGCCTCTACGCCTCCTGCGGCGGCATCAACGCCATCGCCGTTATCGACACGACAGCCCGCCAGATCAAAGGCCTCATCCCCACGGCCTGGTATCCGAACGCACTCTCCATGAGCCCCGATGGCCAACGCCTCGCCGTTTCCACTCTCCTCGGCCCCGGCTCCGGCTGGCGCGACGAACCGAAGAAGCGCTTCGTCCACGCCTATCGCGGCTCCGTCTCTGTCATCGAAATTCCCGACGCCGCCCAACTCGCCAGTTACACCACCGCCGTCGCCGAAAACAACCACATCCGGTTACGTGGCAACCAAACTCCCAACCCCCGCGCCAAAGCCAAAGCCATCCCCGAACGCTCCGGCGAACCCAGTCTCATCGAGCACGTCGTTTACATCATCAAGGAGAACCGCACCTACGACCAAGTCCTCGGCGACCTCCCCCAAGGCAACGGCGACCCCAGCCTCGTCATGTTCGGCCGCGATGTCACGCCGAACCAACACAAGCTCGCGGAAGACTTCGTCCTCCTCGACAATCTCTACGCCACCGGCGGCAACTCCGCCGACGGCCACCAATGGCTCACGCAATCCAACGAAGTCGGCTACACCCTCTGGCCCGGCTACCAAGGCCGCAGCTATCCCTTCGATGGCTCCGACCCCATGGCCTACTCTTCCACGGGCTTCTTGTGGGACTACGCGCTCGCCCGCAACAAGACCGTCCGCATCTATGGCGAATACGCCGGCCGTCTCAGCGAACCCGCCACGCGCCAGCGCGCCCAACTCCTCGAAGAATGGAAAGCCGGCGCCGACTTCAGCACCCGCTGGAACATCACCGCCCCCATCGATCCCGTCAACAAAATCCTCGCCAAGCAATACCCCAGCTACACCAACGCCATCCCCGATGTAGCGAGAGCCCAGATCTTCCTCAAGGAACTCAAACAATTCGAAAGCGAAGGTAAGCTCCCGAACCTCATCCTCCTCCAACTCCCCAGCGACCACACCTTCGGCGCCAGCCCCGGCGCATCAAGCCCGCGCGCCATGGTCGCCGACAACGACCTAGCCGTAGGCCAAATCGTCGAAGCCCTGAGCAAGTCGAAATTCTGGCCCAAGATGGCGATCTTCATAGTCGAGGACGACGCCCAAAACGGCGTCGACCACGTCGACGGCCACCGCACCACCGCCTACGTCATCAGCCCCTACACTCGCCGCCAGCACGTCGACTCCACCTTCTATTCCTTCCAAAGCATCAACAAGACCATCGAGCTGATCCTAGGCCTCCCGACGATGTCTCTATTCGACCTCATCGCCAACGACATGCGCCCAAGCTTCACCGACACCCCGGACCTCACCCCATTCACACACCTTCCCGCCACCTACGACCTCCACGAGCGTAACCCCGAAACCAGCGCCCTCAAAGGTCCCGCCCACGCCAAAGCCCGTGCCGCCGCCATAGCCTCCGCCAAAATGAACTGGTCCATCCCCGACGCCGTCCCCACCGAAAAATCCAACCGTATCCTCTGGGGCCTCCTCAAAGGCTGGACCACCCCCTACCCCGCGGTGAAACAAGCCGTCTTCTCCCCCCTAAGCCTAGAAACCGAAGACGAAGAACGCGAAGAAGCCGAAGAAGCCGGACGCCAAGCCCAGAAAACCAAACGCTGAAATTGCCGCTCCGGCTACAGAGGCAACCAAGCGATGCGGCCCACCCACTCCTCCGCTTCGCGGCCAGCCCAAATCAGCATCAGCTCATCAATCGCGCTTCCCATGTGCCACTGCTGGGAGATCAACAACACGCCGGCACTCTCATAACCCGCACGCTGAAATGCGGCGAAGTGCCGGGGCATCGTACGCAAATCGTGTGAAACCAAGACCCGCTTCGCCGACGCCGCGATACGCAAAACTTCAAAGTCGCCAACACCCCGCAGACCCGCCTCGTAAGCCGTGGAAAATTCAATACTCGGTTCGCGTCGCACCACTCCCGACCGTATAGCGGCGTTCAAATCCGCGTCGGCCTGAAAGCGAATCCTCACGTAGCCCTTCGCGAACCAAGCTCAGCCCGCGTACGTAGTAGCCTTTCCCTCAGCTCCGAAAGAAGTGGCGGAGCGCTGTTTCTCTCTAACGAAAACTTAGTCTCCGACTCTTCGAGATACGCGTCTATCTCAGTCTGATTCGCCAAATAATACGCTACCGCCCCTTACACTTCTTCCAATCGCAACGCATCGAAGTTCTGTGAAATCGTCTCTGGCGATTCCCCTCGCCGGAATCCATAAACAATGGAGTCCAAGGACACCCGCGCGCCGGCGACGTAATACCCGCCTTCCCGCGCTTCTACATAGTCCTTGGCCATGCCACAATTCTAACCTCCGTGTGCGTGAGGTGCTGTCGGCGCTCATTCCCAAAACGCCCCATCGAACCATCTCGCCCTAGTCTAGGCTGAACTAAAGCTCGAAAATGAATAACGGCCTTCCCGGCCAATCAACGCGCGAAGTTGGCTTTGCCGGCGCCGCGACTGAAGCGCCCGCTCGCCAACTGCGAGATCGCGGCTAATGGGGAAGGTCCCCGCCCAGGCGCCATACTCCTCTACCCTCGCTAGCTCTCCTATGGGCTCCGCTGCATGCGCTGCCGGTCCTTTGATCGCCTTGCCAGCGACGGTGGGATCTGCATGAATATTTCGACGGCGGCCACCGGAGTCCAACGAGCCACTTGCAAAAGTCCAAGGGCCGCTAAGCTTCTGAAGTAACGGGACTAAGC
>VFQR01000942.1_pt1 | contig 27428 bp, 25 predicted proteins | sample 3512321 | NCBI WGS metagenome assembly VFQR01 (sample SAMN10412374, study PRJNA504923) | tailings metagenome | isolation source: Relicate 3 Philex TSF1 revegetated site | place: Philippines: Tuba, Benguet | collected 2017-08-29 | reverse complement strand
CATGCTCCCGGCGGCGGCGACGCGGACAGCGTCGCGCAGGAGTTCGGCCGGCGTGAGGACCTGGTGGGCGTTTGCGGCGCTGCCCTTGGCAAAGGTGAGCAGCTGTTTCGTGAGCGCCTTGGCGGTGAAGCAGGCCTTCTCCGCATCACCTAGTCCCGAGTAATCCCGGCTTTCTTTCGCGAGCGAGATCGCGCCGAGGATGGTGGTGAGCAGATTGTTGAAGTCGTGGGCGATGCCGCCCGCGAGCTGGCCGAGGCTGTCGAAGCGGTTGGCCCGGATGAGCTCCTCCGGCGTAAGGGTCATCTCCTTCGGATCGCGAAACACGATCACCATGCCCAGCGCACGTCCGTCCGCATCCCAAGCCTGGCGCGCGTTCCACACGATCGGAACGGGCTTGCCGCCTCCGGCGGGCACGAGGGCGTGGTCGAGGTGCAGGCGGGTCTGATCGTTCGATGCGAGCGCGATGTCCACCGCTTCGGCATCGGGGCGTTCGCCGTTGAGGGTCAACAGCGTGAAGATGTCGCGTACGCCCTGGGTGGTGGCGACGGCGGCCGGATAGCCGGTGAGGCGTTCGGCCTTCGCATTCACATGGAGCACGCGGCCACGGGCGTCGGCGAGGATCACGGCCTCACCGAGGGCGCTGAACAGTTCCCGCAGCACCGCGGCGGGCGCCGGTCCCGACTCGGCTGCGGCGGGGGCGGGCAGGGCATAGCCCACCGCCCGCACGAGTTCGCGCTTGCGCGAGTAGTGGCGATGCGCGCCCAGCAGGACATCGCATGCCGTGCCATCGGTGCGGTGCAGGGTGACGCGGCGCTCCATCGCCGCCTCGCCCGGTGCGGGTTCGCTCAGGAAAGCGGCGACGCCGGCTTCGGCGGCCTCGGGCGGCAGCGCGCCAGTGAAGCTCTCGAGCTGTTCGCCGGCGCCGGCTTCGTCTTCGCGTCCGGTCAGCCGGAGCCACGCCGGCGAGAACCAGAACCGTCCGCGGGCGAAATCGAGATCGAACAAGGCCAGCGTCGGATGGTCGGCGAGGTGAGCAAAGCGTTCGTCGCCGATCAGCGTCAGCTCCTCGAACTCCTTGCGCTCCGTCACATCGAGGTGCAGCCCGGTCACGCGCTCGAGTTTGCCGTCGGCGGCGAAGCGTTGCACGCCGGTGCCGAGCACCCAGATCCAGTGGCCGCGCTTGTGCTGCATGCGGTACTCGACCGCAAAGCTGCGCCAGCCGGCCGCTCCAGCCCGACGCAGTTGGTCGGGCGCCGCGGCCGAATCGTCGGGATGGATCAACCGCAGCCACGTGTCATACGTGTCGGCGAGCTCGTGGTCGGCGTAGCCGAGCAACCGTTTCCACGCGGGCGAGTAGAGGACCGTGCCGGATTGGAAGTTGAGATCGAAGAATCCCACTGGACTTTCCGGCAGCAGGAGGGGCGGCACGAACGGGCGGTCGGCGCCGCCAGCCGGGGCCTCGGCGGCCATCGCGGCCTGGGCCGGCGGGCTGCGGGTGATGATCGCGTAGTAGGCGGCCTCACCGCCTGCCGCCGGTTCGAGTCGGAGTTGGATCGCGACCGGGCCGGACTCGAATGGTTGGGCCTCGAGGGGCAGGGGGCGGTCGAGCGAGCTGGCGACCAGCACCTCCCATTGCGCCTCCAGCCAGTCCGGCGCCTGGGAAACGACCTCGAAAGCAAACAAGGTGGGGAAGGGCGTGCCGGAGAGCCGCTCCGGCGCCACCTGCCAGAATGTGCCGGCGGCCTGGCTGGCGTGCAGGATTTTTCCGGCGCGATCCAGGGTCAGCACCATCGGTCCGGCTTCCCGGTTGGGGCCGGCGGAACGGGCGAACGGCGAGGCGGACAGGACGTCACTCACAAGGAGGCGGGGAGGAGGGCGGGCGAGTCACTCCCGTCGACTCACCCGAACCGGCCTAGCTAGGCGGGTTCTCCGGGGGGCGACAACTGCAAATCCGACGGCCGGCGCCTCAGGCATGGGTGAGCATGCGTGCGCTGGCTTCGACTTGGGTGCGGACGGGTTTGTCTCCCGCCAGCCAATGGCGAACCCGCCCGGCGAGAAATTCGATGTAGGGCGCCTGGTCGTTGAGGCAGGGCACATGCTGGAAGCTTTCGCCACCGGCGTGCAGGAACTCCTCTTTCCCTTCGCCGGCGATCTCTTCGAGGGTCTCCAGGCAGTCGGAGACGAAGGCGGGCGTGAAGATGATCAGGCGTTTCTTGCCCTCCTTGGGCAGCTCCTCGAGGCGTTTGTCCGTGTACGGCGACAGCCAGGGCTCGCCCACGAGGCGCGACTGGAACGCGATCGACCAGCGGGAGGGGTCGAGTCCGGCGCGGTGCGCGAAGGCCTGGGTGGTCTTGGTGATCTGCGCCTTGTAGCACATCGCGTGGGCGGCGCTGCAGGTGTTGCAGCAGTCGTCGACGAGGGTGCAGTGCGCTCGCGAGGCGTCGCCTTTGCGCAGGTGCCGCACCGGAATGCCATGGTAGGAAAACAGGATGAAATCGTGCGGCTGCTGGAGATAGGGCGCAGACACGGTGTACAACGCCTCGATGTAGTCGGCGTCCTGGTAGAACGGCTGCACGCAATCGATCCGCAGCTTCGGCGCGAGGCGTTTCGCCTCCTCGTAGACCTTCACCACCACCGTCTCCCACGACGACATGGCGTAGTGGGGGTACTGCGGGAACAGCAGGATCTCGTCGATCCCGTCGGCGGCGATCTGCGCCAGCACGGAGGCGATGGAGGGCTGCGCGTATCGCATGGCCAGATACACGGGCGTCCCGGCGCCGAGTTGGCCGGCAAGTTTGTCCCGGACGCTGCGCGAGATGGTGATCAGGGGCGAGCCTTCGGGCGTCCAGATCTCCCGGTAGGCCTTGGCCGAGCGGGGTGCGCGCAGCGGCACGATGATGCCATGCACGAGCAGGCGGCGCAGCGGGGTGAACGCGGGCTTGTCGATGACCCGGTCGTCCCCGAGGAACTCGTGCAGGTAGGACCGGACGTCAGGGACGTTGGTGGAGGCCGGGGAGCCGAGGTTGACCAGAAGGACGGCGCGCTTGGACATGCGCCGCTATTGGTCGGTCATTTCCGGGCAAAGTCAAACGAGCGTCCGCAGCCGTTTCAGCTCGGCGATGAGCCGGTGGACGTTCTCCGGCGCGATGCGGTCGGTCACGACCGAGAGCGGGTAGTTGTGCTCGCAATCGAGGTGCACGCCGCGCTCGGTGCCGGGCCGGACGAAGTCCTCGACAAAGTCCATGCCCCCGCGCGGCTTGATCCATTGGTAGTACGGATCGGGATCCTCGGATTCAATGACGACGTCGTCTTTCAGGAAGATACTGCAATAGAGAGTCAGGTCTCGAAATGACGCGAACCATGTGGGCGGGTTCACCAGCTGATCACGGATGATGAGGGTCATCGCGGAAGTCTCCTTAGCATCAACGCTGCCAATTTTGCCGTTGCGGGTGCGTTTTCAAGATCTTCATCGGCACGCCGGGCGGCGAAATTAGCCTTTTGTCCCGCGCCTTCCCCCGTCATCGGTGAAGGTTTCCCGCACCATGAGCACTCCGCGCAAACCCGTTCTCCTCGTGATCCGTGATGGCTGGGGCCGCAATCCGCACCCCGCCCAAAACGCCTCCAATGCCGTGCATCTTGCGCGGAAGCCGTGCGACGACGCCCTGCACGCGAAGTATCCGCATGCCCTCGTGGCCGCCTCCGGCCTCGACGTCGGGCTGCCCGACGGGGTGATGGGCAACAGCGAGGTGGGACACGAGAACATCGGTGCCGGCCGCATCGTCGACCAGGAGTTGGTGCGCCTCAACAAGCTGTTCTCCGAAAAGCGCCTCGTCACCAACCCGGTCTGGCGCGCGATCGTCGAGCGGGTGAAGACCCGGGGATCCCGCCTCCACCTCATGGGCATCGTCTCGGACGCCGGTGTTCACGGCATGCTCGAGCACCTGTACGGCATCCTGCGCGTCGCCAAGGACGAGGGCCTCACCGAGGTGTACATCCACGCCTTCACCGACGGACGCGACACGCCGCCGATGAGTGGCCTCGGCTACATTCGCCAGGTGGAAGAGCAGTGCCGCGCCATCGGACTCGGACGCATCGCTTCCGTCTGCGGGCGGTTTTGGGCGATGGACCGCGACAACCGGTGGGAACGCGTGCAAAAGGCCTACGACATGCTGACCGGCCGCAAGGCGGAAGCGACCGCGCCCAACGCCGCCGCGGCGGTGCAGGCCTACTACGACCGTCCGCTCAACGACTCGCAAAAGGGCGACGAGTTTATCCCGGCCACGTGGGTGGTCGGCGCGGACGGGCGCCCGGTGGCGACGATCGCGAACGGGGACGCCGTCCTCTTCTACAATTACCGTGGCGACCGGCCGCGCGAGATCACCAAGGCGTTCGTCATCGAAGGATTCAAGGACTTCGACCGCGGCCCGAAGCTCGATCTCTACTACGCCACCATGACCGAGTACGAGAGCGGGTTGCCGGTGCAGGTGGTTTCGCCGAAGCCGGAGCCCTTGAAGAACATCCTCGGCAAGGTGGTCAGCGACGCCGGGCTCGCGCAGTTCCGTTGCGCGGAAACCGAGAAGAACCCGCACGTGACCTTTTTCTTCAACAACTACCGCAAAGACCCATTTCCGGGTGAAGAACGGGCCTGTCCGCCCAGCCCCAAGGTCCCGACCTACGACCTCCAGCCCGACATGTCGGCCGCGGAAGTCACGCGGCTTTCCAAGGAGGCGATTCTCTCCGGCAAGTACGGACTGATCGTCGTCAATTTCGCCAACCCCGACATGGTCGGCCACACCGGTAATCTCGCCGCGGTGATCAAGGCCGTCGAGGCCACCGACGCCGGCGTGGGAGAGCTGCTGGCCGCCCTCGAGCAGGTCGGCGGCCAGGCCGTCGTCTGCGCCGACCACGGCAACTGCGAGCAGATGTGGGACGAGTCCACCCAGGGCCCGCACACCGCCCACACCCTCAATCTCGTCGAGGTCTTCGTCGTCGGCCCCGGCTTCGCCGCCGGCAAGACGCGCATGCGTTCGGGTGGCCGCCTCGCGGATATCGCCCCGACCGTCCTCGACCTCCTCGGCCTGCCCAAGCCCGCCGAAATGAGCGGGCAGACGCTCATCGCCGCGCGATGAGCGCCTGACCCATGACGAATGACGAGGGGCAGCGGGAGTCGCCCGCCCGTCGGCGTCATTCGGCATTCGTCATTGGGCATTCGTCCTTATCCCGGCGCCCCGGGCGCCGGGATTTGGTTTGCCCGTGCGGGTCGGGGTGGGTTTTGCTCTCCCTTCACTTTCTCCCATGAAGCGCACCCATCACTGTGCCCAGCTCTCCCCGGCCGACCTCGGCGCGACCGTCTCGCTCCTCGGCTGGGTGGATTCCATCCGCGACCACGGCGGTATCATCTTCATCGATCTGCGTGATCGCAAAGGCATCACGCAGGTGAAGTTCGATCCCAACGTGAACGCCGCGCTCGGGGCCCAGGCCGCGCAGCTCAAGCCGGAGTCCGTCATTGGCATTTCTGGCAAGGTCGTCGCCCGCCCGGCCGGCACGACCAACGCCACCCTGCCCACCGGCGCGATCGAGGTCGATGCGACCGAGCTCACGGTGCACAACATCTCTGACACCCCGCCGTTCCCGCTCGACGATGCCGGCGGCGACAAGGTCAACGAGGACCTGCGTCTCACCTACCGGTACCTCGACCTGCGCCGTCCGAAGATGCGCAAAAACCTCCAGGTCCGCCACCGCGCGACCAAGGCCATCCGCGATTACTTCGACGCCCAGGAGTTCATCGAGGTCGAGACGCCCGCCCTCTTCAAGAGCACGCCCGAAGGCGCGCGCGAGTACCTCGTGCCGTCGCGCATCCACCCGGGCCAGTTCTACGCGCTCTCCCAGTCGCCCCAGCAGTTCAAACAGATCCTGATGGTGGCCGGCGTGGAGCGGTACTTCCAGATCGCGCGCTGCTTCCGGGACGAGGACCTGCGCGCCGACCGCCAGATGGAGTTCACTCAGGTCGACGTCGAAGCCTCGTTCATCACCCGCGAGGACGTCTACCGCCTCTTCGAGGGCATGGTCAAAAAGGTGTGGAAGGACGTGCTCGGGGTCGACATCCCCACGCCGTTCCAGCGCATGGCCTACGTCGATGCGATGAACCGTTTCGGCGTCGACAAGCCCGACCTCCGCTTCGGTCTCGAGCTCACCGACCTGTCGGACACCTTCAAGGATTCCGCCTTCAAGGTGTTCCAGGCCACGGTCGCCGGCGGCGGCGTGATCAAGGCCGTCAACGCCAAGGGCCTCGCCGATCTCACCCAGGGCGAACTCAAGAACCTCGAGGACATCGCGAAATCGCTCGGGGCGAAAGGTCTTGCCTTCATCAAGGCCGAGAAGGGCGAGTGGAAATCGCCGATCGTGAAATTCTTCAGCGACGCGGAGAAGGCCGCCCTCACGGCCAAGCTCGGCATCGAGGAGGGCGACGTCGTCTTCTTCGCCGCGGCTCCGTGGGAAAAGGCCTGCGCCATCCTTGGTCGCATCCGGCTCGAAGCCGCGCAACTGCTCGCCCGCCGCGGCAAGCTCACGATCCGGCACGACGACTGGAAATTCCTTTGGGTGATCGATTTTCCCCTCATGTCGTACGACGAGGAGCGCGGCGGCTACGCGGCGACCCACCATCCGTTCACCGCGCCGGTGCCGGAGGATGTCGCCCTGCTCGACAGCGACCCGAAGGCCGTGCGCGGCCAGCATTACGACCTTGTCCTGAACGGTATGGAGCTCGGCGGCGGTTCGATCCGCATCCATCAGCCCGCGCTGCAAAAGAAGGTCTTCGAAGACGTGCTCAAGATCCCGTCCGACGTCGTCGAGAGCCGCTTTGGCTACATGCTGAAGGCCTTCACCTACGGCGCTCCGCCGCACGGCGGCATCGCCTTCGGCCTCGACCGCATGGTCGCACTGCTCTGCGGCACCACGAGTATCCGTGATGTCATCGCCTTCCCCAAGACCCAAAAGGGACAGGATCTGATGGCGCAGAGCCCGACGCCCGTCACGGCGAAGCAGCTCAAGGAACTGCACATCCAGACGGTCATGCCCGAGTAAGGGACGAGCCCCTTCTTTTGACTGGCTTCCTGGCCGGGGTGCGCAAGCGCCCCGGCCATTTTGTTGGCGCCTGAAAACGAGGTGGTTAGGTCCAGCATGAAAATAATTCAGCGAGTCGGGAACCCTTGGCACAGCCCGTGCTTTTTTGCCCCCGCACGGCCGCACGCGGTCGGTGCGGTCCACGTCCCTTAACATTACATCCACCACCCAAACACTATGAAGCTACGGTCCCAGCCACTGACCGGTATTCTGAAGACGGCAGGCGTCTTCGGCATGCTGGCCTTGATCACCACGGGTTATGCACAGGAGGCGGCCGCTGCCGCCGAGGCGCCGAAGTACGCCGACCTTGATGCCTTTGCGGCCTCTAGCGGTTACGCGATTTTCACCGCCAACAATATCTGGATGATGCTCGCCACAGCGTTGGTGTTCATCATGCACCTTGGATTCGCCACCCTTGAGACCGGGCTCACGCAGTCAAAGAACACGGTCAACATCCTGTTCAAGAACACGCTGATCCCGTGCATCGGCCTGCTCACCTACGCGATCGTGGGCTTCAACCTCATGTACCCCGGCGCTGACTTCGCCGGAAAATGGTTCGGCTTCGCCGGCTTCGGCGTGAGCGTGAGCGACGACGTCGGCAGTCTGACCGACGTCTACAACGCCGGTTACACCTACTGGACCGACTTCCTGTTCCAGGGCATGTTCGCCGCCACCGCCGCGACGATCGTGTCGGGCGCCGTGGCCGAGCGCGTCAAGCTCAGCTCCTTCCTGATCTTCTCGACGATCTTCGTCTCCATCGCCTACCCGATCACGGGCATGTGGAAGTGGGGCAACGGCTGGCTGAACAACCTTGAGACGCCCTTCTACGACTTCGCCGGTTCCACCCTCGTTCACTCTGTGGGCGGCTGGGGCGCCCTGGCCGGTGTGATGCTGCTCGGGCCCCGTTTGGGCAAGTACTCCAGCGGCCGCGTGAAGCCGATCCTCGGCCACTCCATGCCGCTCGCCACCATCGGCGTCTTCCTCCTGTGGCTCGGTTGGTTCGGGTTCAACGGCGGCTCGGTTCTGTCCGCCAATCCCGCACTCACGTCCCTCGTCCTCGTCACGACCAGCCTGGCGGCCGCCGCCGGTGGTGTGGCCTCGGTCCTCGTCTCCTGGGCCGTGATCAAGAAGCCCGACCTCTCGATGGCGCTCAACGGCATCCTCGCCGGCCTCGTCGGCATCACCGCCGGTGCCGACCAGATGTCCGCCATGGACGCGGTGCTGATCGGTGCGATTGCCGGCGCGATCGTGGTCTTCGCCGTCATCTTCTTCGACAAGGTCAAGCTCGACGACCCGGTGGGTGCGATCTCCGTCCACCTCGTCTGCGGCATCTTCGGTACCCTCGCGGTCGGCCTCTTCGGCAACCTCGCGGGCGGCGCCCAGCTCATGTCGCAGCTCAAGGGTATCGTCAGCGTGGGCGTCTTCACCTTCGTCTTTGCCTACGTTCTCTTCCTGATCCTCAAGGTCACGATCGGCATCCGCGTCAGCCCCGAGGAGGAGACCGAGGGTCTCGACATCGGCGAGCACGGCAACGAGGCCTATCCGGACTTCACCCCCGCCCACAAGTCGTGAGGTCCTTTCCGCCTCCTGCGCACGCCCCGGTGGGCTTGCGCCCGGGGGGCGGGCAATCCTATCCTAAAGACATCCCTCAAACACACACCGCATGAAACTCATCATCGCTATCATCAAGCCGTTCAAGCTGGAGGAAGTGAAGGAAGCGCTCTCCGAAATCGGCATCGAGGGCATGACCGTGACCGAAGTCAAAGGCTTCGGCCGTCAGAAGGGTCACACCGAAATCTATCGTGGCAGTGAATACACGGTCGATTTTCTCCCGAAGGTGAAACTCGAGATCGTGGTCACGAGCGAGATTGTCGGCAAGACGGTCGACACCATCGTGAAAGCCGCCAAGACCGGCAAGATCGGCGACGGCAAGGTGTTCGTTGTCTCGCTGGAGGATGCGATCCGCATCCGCACCGACGAGCGCGGCGAAGCCGCCATCTGATCCCCGTCCGTCCTTCGCGCTTTGCAGGGCCGGCTCCCGCCTGGAGCCGGCCTTTTTTTTTTGTCCATATGGCCAATTTTCAGCAAACTAACTATCGAAAACATTCATGGCATTGGAGGTGCTGGGAGGGAGGTGCATGAAAACGCTGCTGCGTCATCTCCCGGGCTTTCTCCCCGGCCTGCTCCTCCTTGTCAGCCTGGTTGGCTTGTCGCCGACGGGGCTTTATGCGGCCGAAACGTCTCCGCCCGAGCCCACCCTCGAGCAGCGCATCGCAGACATTGAGGCCTATATGAACAACACGGCGCGGACGCCGGATGTGGCGTCGAAGATCGCCGGTCCTGGGCCCGGCCACAATGCCTGGCAAATGGTGAGCACCGCGTTGGTCATCTTCATGACGCTGCCCGGACTGGCCCTGTTCTACGGCGGACTGGTGCGCAGGAAGAACGTGTTGTCCGTGCTGGCCCAGTGCATGGGCATCGCCGGCCTCGTCACCATCCTGTGGTGGGCGATCGGCTACAGCCTGTCCTTCGGTGCCGGCAATGCAATCATCGGTGACGCGTCGTACGCCTTCCTCAACGGGGTGAATCCGGGCGCGACCGGAGCCGGCTACTACTGGATCAGCGACACCATGTGGGCGATGTTCCAGCTCAGTTTCGCCATCATCACCCCCGCGCTGATCGTGGGCGCCATTGCCGAACGCATGAAGTTCATCTCGGTGCTGGTGTTCGTGGCCATCTGGATGTTTGTCGTCTATTTCCCGTTCGCCCACATGGTCTGGTCAACGACGGGCCTGATGTGCGGTCCCCTCAATCCCGAAGCGGGCATCAAGGCGATCGACTTTGCCGGCGGCACGGTGGTGCACATGACCTCCGGCTGGTCGGCCCTCGTCCTGTGCATGATCCTCGGGAAGCGCACGGGTTTCGGCAAGGAGGCGATGCCGCCTCATTCGATGGTGCTGTGCATGGTGGGCACCGGCATGCTGTGGGTCGGCTGGTATGGCTTCAACGCGGGCTCCGCGCTCGGCGCCGACGCTATTGCCTCGAACGCGTTTGCCACGACTACCCTAGCGGCCGCGACGGCCGGCTTTGTCTGGGCGGTGGCGGAGTGGATCACCCGCGGACACCCCAGCGTGCTCGGATTCTGCTCGGGCATCGTCGCTGGCCTTGTGGTCATCACCCCGGCCGCCGGCTTCGTCTCGGTATCGTCGGCGGTGATGATGGGCATCATCGCAGGTATCGTGCCCTACTTTGCCGTGGCCTATCTCAAGAAAATGTTCGGCTACGATGACGCACTCGATACGTTTGGCGTGCACGGCGTGGGTGGCACCCTCGGGGCCATCCTGACGGGCGTGTTTGCCGACGAAAAGGTGAACGCGGTTGTGGGCGGCCTCAAGGAAGGCCTCCTGGTGGAACAGCTCAAGGCGGTCGCACTCACGATCGTTTGGAGCGTGGTCGCCACGGCGATCATCGCCTACCTCGTAAAGGCCCTCGTCGGCCTGCGGCCTTCGCCCGAGGTCGAACGCCAGGGGCTTGACCAGGCCGAACATGGCGAAGAAGGATACATCGCCTAAGCCCAACCTCCCACTACCCACACTCCATGAAACTCATCATTGCCATCATCAAGCCGTTCAAGCTCGAGGAAGTGAAAGCTGCCCTCGCCGAGATCGGTGTGGAGGGTATGACCGTGACCGAGGTGAAGGGCTTTGGCCGGCAGAAGGGCCACACCGAGATCTACCGCGGCAGCGAATACACCGTGGACTTCCTGCCCAAGGTGAAGATCGAGGTGGCCGTGGCCGACGACCTCGTCGGTCGCACCATCGACGCTATCGTAAAGGGCGCCAAGACGGGCAAGATCGGCGACGGCAAGATCTTCGTCGCCAACCTCGAGGAAGTCATCCGCATCCGCACCGACGAACGCGGCGAGTCCGCGCTCTGAGCGCCCGTCGTCGTTTCCCAGGTTTCCCCAGGCCGGCCCCTTCGCGGGCCGGCCTTTTTTTGCCCGAAATCGTGTGGCCGGCACCACAACTAGACCTCTAGGCACGCCTGTACCGACAGTAGGGGCCGTACGGCGAAAGACCGTCCCAGGGGGCCTGCTGCCTACCGTTCGAGGACCGCAAGTCTTGCGGTGATTTTGCCAAGCAACGACTTGGGGGTGGCGGGATGCAGGGATAAACTCTGCGCAAAGACCGGCGGTTTCGCTTGGTCTTAACCCCCAACCCCTACCGATATGAAAAGCGCAAAAATCATGGTGGTTGCCGTTGCGTTGCTTGCCTCGACTGCCGCCTTTGCCGGTGCTCCGGCGAGCAAGCAACCCCATCCCGCGACCACGCTCCGCACCGCGGAGGAGTTCGCCCAGCTCAAGCCCGGCGACAAGATCGCCTACGTGTGCAAGCAATGTGACTCCGTGCAGGTCCAGACCATCGAAAGCAAGGAACAGGCGATGGCGCTCTGCAAGGAAGGCGAGGCCGTGAGCTGTCCGTCGTGCCAGAAGAAATACAAGGCAACCTTCCGCGGCCCCCGGGCGAAAGCGGGCAAGCAGACGGAGGTTTCGTATGTGAACGAAAAGGGCGAAGAATGCATGTTCGTCGCCAAGCTTGGCGCAGACGACCGATAACCGTCGGCTAGCGAGATAACCCGCGGGCGGCGGTCCCGGCGTCGCCGCCCGACGGGCCGAAGGGTTTCCGCGTACAGCGGACGCATGGTGTATCAGTTTGTCGACTACACCGAAGCGGCTCGGGTGGCTTGACAAAGCAACGGAGAGGGTTTTTCTGGTGGAGTACCCGCCATGAAACGCCATCTGCAACGACAACTGCCGACCTCCTGTACGGGGGTGTATTTGTTCCTCTGCGATGGCTTTCCCGGCCGCGCGAACTGATTCGGGCCCTCAGGGCTTTGCGAACAGCTCCGTGACCGGGATGCGGTGATGCAGCTTCCCGCAGGGAAGCGTCCTTCGTCCGCCTGAGGGCGGTCCCTCCTCCTCGTCGTCCGAGGCACGTGCGTGCCTCGGCTTCCGCCTGTTCACCTGCTGCACGGACCCGGGCTGGCCGTGCCTTCATGCCCCCTTGCGCCCGTTTCATCATGATCCTCCTCCATGTTTCCGATCTCCGTTTCAACAAGCCCTGGTTTCACTGGCTCGCCTCGGACTCGCCTGCGCATGACGTGCTCGTCATCACCGGAGACCTGCTCGATGCCGGAGCGTGCGACCGGTCCGGTCCCGCGGCCGGCTGGGTGGCTGGCTGGCTGCGTGAGTACCCGCGGCCCGTCGTGGTCGCTGCCGGCGGGCCGTCCGGACCCTGGGACGGCGATGCCTCCACGTGGTGGATTGACCGCTGGCTCGCGTCGCTGGCCGGGGGCCGCGTGACTGCGCACGGAGGCATGACCGAATTGGACGGCATGACGCTCTACAGCCATCCGGCAGGTGCCGGTGCCGGGCGCGTGGCCGACATCTGGGCCGTCCGCACGCCTCCGGCCGGTCCGGGCGTGGCCTGGCATGACACCGGCCATGGCGGCGGCGACCCCGATCTGCTGTACTTGATCCGGCGATACGGTCCCCGCCTGGTGCTCTGCGGCCATGTGGCGTCGCCCCTCAGCTGGGTCGATCATTTCGAAGGAGTCCTGTACCTCAATCCCGGCGTCGGCGACTCCCTGCGCGTGCCCAATCACATCCTCGTCGACCTCGACGCCGGGACCGTGCGCCACCGCGCCCTAGCGGCCGACGGTGGCGTGCATGAGTCGCTGCTCGGACTCGGCATGCCGGTCGGCGATGTCGCCGACCTTGAACCCACGCCGGAGACCGACTCCTCCGAGCCCCTGCTCGTTTCCTGACCTCCCCCTCCTTCCTTCAATCCATCACCATGAAACTGAAATCCCTGCATATCACCTCTTCCGATCGCGAAACCCTTCGCTTTGTCGCTGCTGCCGCGCTCGCCCGCAAAGGGCCGGTGGCGGATGCGGCCCGCAACCTCCTGCACGAGCTCGACCGTGCTGCCGTACTGCCGGCGGCTGACTTGTCCGCCGATGTTGTTCGGCTGGGCTCCCAGGTGGAGATCGAGGACCTTGCCGACGGATCGGTGGATACCTACACGCTCGTGCTCCCGGAGTTTGCCAATGCCGATGAGAAACGTCTGTCGGTGCTCGCACCAATCGGCACGGCCGTCCTCGGCTACGCGGAAGGCGACGAAATCGAGTGGCGGACCCCGGGCGGCCTGCGCCGCTTGCGCCTGCTCACGGTCCGTCCTCCGCCTTCCGCCTAGCGGACCGTCACAGGTCAAAGGTCGAAACGTCGAAGGTCGTCAGTGGCCCCGCAGGGCGGGGTCTGTCACCGCTCAGATGGCCTGCGCCGGCGGGCCGGTGGTGACGTTGGACTTTCCGACTTTTGACCTGCGACTGCATGCCCGGGCGATGCTGGCCCTGAAACCTTTGATATGTGAGTAGGCACCCGCTGCCTTCCAAACCTTCTGAATTCCCATGTCTTTCATGCGACACCATGAACTCGGCGCAACTGGCGCCCGCGTCTCTGAACTCTGCCTTAGCACGCTCAACTTCGGCTGGACCATCCGTCCGGAGGAGGCGTGGTCGTTTCTCGACCGCTTCCATGCCTCGGGTGGCAATTTCCTGCTCGCTGCAGGTCTGTGCCCCGGGCTGGCGCATCCCCTCTGGACGGAGGAGCCGGAAGTCGGCGTGGGCCGCTGGTGGCGTGCGCGCAAACTGCGTCGTGACGACCTGGTGCTGGCCACGAAGCTGGTTTTGTCGCCGTCCGCCCTCGCGGCTCGCGGTGAGATCGAAGGCTGTCTCGATGCCTCCTTGCGCCGCCTCCAGACCGATCACGCCGATGTCGTGGTGCTTGACCTTCCTGAGAACACGGCGGCGGTTTCGGAATGCGTCGAGGTCATGGATCGCCTCGTGCGCAAGGGGAAGGTGCGGCACGTCGCAGCCGGCGGCGTGGCGGCATGGCATTTTTCTGCGTTGGCAACGCGTGCGGCGGGAATCGCCGAATGGAAGGTGCTGTCGGCCGACTATTCGCTGCTCGACCGTTCAGCGGAGCGCCTGCTTGCGGGGTTGATGCCGCCGCTGCCGGGGTTCGTGGCTCAGTCACCGCTCGCCGGTGGCTCGCTTGCGGTGCGGGAAGGGCGCCGGCCTGGCTCAGGTCAGCGGCGGCGGCATGACCTGCGTGCGGGGCGCGAGGGGCCGGAGACCAGGGAGGTACGCGTCGCGTTGACGGCAGTCGCGGCGGAATGCGAGTCGACGCTGGCGCAGGTGGCCATTGCCTGGGTGCTGAGCAACCCGGCGGTCTCAAGCGTCGTGCTCAGTGCGCTGTCGCTCAACCAGCTCACGGACGCGATCGGGGCGTGTTCGCTCGATCTCTCGTGGTCGCAGCTGCGGCGACTCGATCTTGCGTCGAGCCTGCCGCTGCGGTCGCCGGCGGTGGCGGCGGGCTGATGCAGTCGGGAGGGCGGAGCCTTGCCCGCGCCCTCCCGACGGGCACGCCTCATTCGCGCACCGCGTGGCGGAGGGCGCGTTGGGCCGCGGCGATGCCGGGGTCTTCGGTCGTGTCGCAGAGCGCCTCGACGAGCAGGCGGACGGCTTCACGCGATTCGCCGGCGTCGTGCAAGGCGAGGGCGAGGAAGGCGTCGATCTCGCGGTGGTCCGGGAACTGCGTGCGCGCGGAGCGCAGCACGGCGACAGCGCGCGCCGCTTCGCCGAGGGCACGGTGCGCCATGCCGAGTCCGATCAACGCGCCGGAGAGTTCGTTGGGCGGCAGGCCGAGGGCGACCGCCTTTTCGTAGTGCGGCACGGCCTCCGCGGGACGGGCGAGCACGTCGAGGGTCCAGGCCAGCTGGTATTCGATCTCGGCGACGTTGGGATGGCGCGCGGCGAGGGTCTGGAGTTGCCCGAGCACGCTGTCGACCCGCCCGCCGTGGCGGGCGCCGACGATGGCGTCGAGTTCGGGTTTCCAGTCCATGACGACAGGAGGCAAGGGAGGGAGGGGCGACGTTCGAAGCCGGAACTCCGCTCCCGTGGTTATCTCCGGTTCAATCAGGCCTTCTTCTCGGTCTTCACCGCGAGGGCGCGCGTGGCGATCTCGTGCTTGAGGCGTTCGAAGTAGTCGGCGAAGGGCAGGACGCCCTCGTCGCCCTTGGCGCGCGAGCGGACGCTGACGGCCTGGGATTCGGCTTCCTTGGCCCCGAGCACGAGCGTGTACGGCACCTTGTCGAGTTCGGCGCGGCGGATCTTGGCGCCGAGCTTGTCGCTGTGCTCGTCGAGCACGGCGCGCACGCCGGCGGCCTTGAGCTGGGCGAGCAGGTCGCGGCCGTAGTCGAGCGTCTTCTCGGAGATCGGCAGCAGGCGGACCTGTTCGGGCGCGAGCCAGACCGGGAAGTCGCCGTTGAAGTGCTCGATGAGCACGCCGCAGAAGCGCTCCATCGAGCCGAAGGGCGCGCGATGGATCATGACCGGGCGGTGCGGCTGGTTGTCCGGGCCGATGTAGCTCAGGTCGAAACGGATGGGCAGGTTGTAGTCGACCTGCACCGTGCCGAGCTGCCACTCGCGGCCGATCACGTCCTTCACCACGAAGTCGATCTTCGGGCCGTAGAACGCGGCCTCACCCGGCTCCTCGGTGAACGGCACGCCGAGGGTCTTGGCGGCCTCGCGGCAGGCAGCCTCGGCCTTGTCCCAGTTGGCGGCGTCGCCCGTGTACTTGTTGGAGTCGGGATCGCGCAGGCCGACGCGCACGCGGTAGTCGTGCATGCCGAGGGTGTTGAGGACGATCTTCACGAGCGAGAGGCACCCGAGCACCTCCCGGGCAACCTGTTCTTCGGTGCAGAAGAGGTGGGCGTCGTCCTGGGTGAAGCCGCGCACGCGCGTCATGCCGTTGAGCTCGCCGCTCTGTTCCCAGCGGTAGACGGTGCCGAACTCGGCGAGGCGCACGGGTAGGTCGCGGTAGCTGTGCGGCTGGGAGGCGAAGATCTTGATATGGTGTGGGCAGTTCATCGGCTTCAGCATGAAGCCGCTGAGCAACTGATCGTCGGGTTTGACGCGGTCGGGGGCGATCGTCTCGCGTCCCGTGCGCTCGTTGAGCTGGGAGGCGAGGCGTGCCGATACGGCCTCGAGGCGGGCAAAGGCCTCGCCGCAGGAGCAGCCCTCGCTTAGGGCTTGCGCGAGCGACTCGTTCTCGAAGATGGGCGCGAACTGCGACTCCTTGTAGTACGGGAAGTGTCCGGAGGTCTTGTAGAGCTCGAGCTTGCCGATGTGGGGCGTGAAGACCTGGGAGTAGCCCTGCTTGCGCAGTTCCTCACCGATGAAGTTCTGCAGCTCCTGACGCAGGATGGAGCCGTTGGGCGTCCAGAGGATGAGGCCCTGGCCAACGTCCTCGTCGATGTGGAACAGCTTCAGGTCGCGGCCGAGTTTGCGGTGGTCGCGGGCCTTGGCCTGCTCGAGGCGCTCGAGGTACTGGTTGAGTTCGTCCTTGGTCGGGAAGGCCGTGCCGTAGATGCGCTGGAGCTGCTTGTTCTTCTCGTCGCCACGGTGATAGGCGCCGGCGATGGAGAGCAACTTGAAGGCCTTGAGCTTGGAACTGTAGCGCACATGCGTGCCGGCGCAGAGGTCCATGAACTCGCCGTTCTGGTAGAACGAGATCGCCTCGCCCTGAGGAATGTCGGCGAGGCGGCCCAGCTTGTAACGGGCCTGGCCGCGGGAGGTGAGGATCTGCACGGCCTCATCGCGGGAGACCTCCTTGCGCAGGAAGGGCTGGTTCTCGTCGGCGACCTTCTTCATCTCGGCCTCGATCTTGGCGAGGTCGTCCAGCGTGAACTTATGGTCGAGGTCGAAATCGTAGTAGAACCCGGTCTCGGTCGGGGGTCCAATGTCGAGCTTCGCGTCCGGGAACAGACGCAGGACGGCCGTCGCGAGGATGTGCGCGGCGGAATGACGGAGTTCTTCAAGCGGAGACATGGCCATGGTGGGGGAGGAAGGCGGAACGGTTGAAGGACGGAAAGGCAGAAAACGGGCGGCGGGCGGAAGTGAGGTGGGATCTTGGCGGCAAGTGAAACTTAAATGCAAACTCGTGGCTTGATGTTTGGTCATCGGCGGGAACCTTTGGTCCCATGCGCTCGGTGGAACGGCTCTTTGGCTCAGCCAAGTCCTTTCCCTTGGAGATCACGCTCGCGAGCGGAGACAAACACGTGATCGAGCACCCTGTCCATGCGACCGTGCATCCTCGCACGGGCGATCTCATCGTCTTTTCCGACGAAGGGGAGGAGTTTTCCCTTGCGATCAATCCCGCCCAGATCGTGTCAGTCCGGCCGTTGCGCCGGAAGAAACGCGCGGCCTGACGCTCACTTTTTTGCGGGTTCCAGCGAGTAACCGTCCTTGCGGTCGAGCATGGTCCAGCCGGCGGCGGCGATCTCCTTGCGCAACGCGTCGGCGGCGGCGAAGTCGCGGGCCTGCTTGGCCGCCCAACGTCGATCGGCGAGGGCCGAGACTTCTGAAGGCACGTCGATCGTTGCCGCAGGCGAGGACTCGAGCTTGAAGCCGAAGGCAAACATCACCCGGTCAAAGGCCGCCAGGTCGCCCTTTTGCGCCGGCTGGTGGTCGTAGCCGTTCACGATGCCGAACAGCGCCCCGAGGGCAGCGGGGGTGTTCAGGTCGTCGCGCAAGGCGCCCAGCACCGGGTCGAAACGGGACGACGGCGGGGCGGCGAGATCGAGGGCGCGTTTGACCAGCTGTTCGCGGAAGGCGCGCAGGCCGGTCAGCGCTTTCTCGGCGGCGTGCAGGGTATCGAGCGTGAAGTTGAGTTGCTTCCGCGGATGGCCGGCGAGCAGCGCATAGCGCAGGGCGACCGGGGCGAAGCCCTTCGCTTTGAGATCGTCGAGGGTGTAGAGGTTGCCTAGCGACTTGCTCATCTTCTTGCCGTCCACGAGCAGGTGCTCGCTGTGGTACCAATGGTGGGCGAACGTGGTGCCGTTGCAGCACTGGCTCTGCGCGATTTCGTTCTCGTGGTGGGGGAAGAGCAGGTCGACGCCGCCGGTGTGGAGGTCGATGGTCGGGCCGAGCAGCGCCTTGCTCATGGCGCTGCATTCGATGTGCCAGCCGGGGCGGCCCTCGGCGGCGCCGGCCGGGCCGGGCCATTTCACGTCGCCGTCCTCGGGCTTGTGCGCCTTCCAAAGGGCGAAGTCGCTGCCGTCCTCCTTCTCGTCCGCGTCGGCCGCGGCGCCCTTGAGCGCGGAGCCCGTCTTGAGCTCGCGTTCCTTCACCCGCGAAAGACTGCCGTATCCGTCAAAGGACGACACCTTGAAATAGACCGAGCCGTCGGCGGCGCGGTAGGCATTGCCCTTCCGCATCAGCACCTCGATCATGTCGACCTGCTCGCGCATGAAGCGCGGATCGGTGGCGCGCGGCTCCTCGTGCGGACGCAGGCAGTTCAGGGCGTCGCAATCGGCGTGAAACTTCTCCGTCCACTGCCGGGTCACGTCGCCGAGCGGCCGTCCTTCCTCGCGTGAGCGGCGGATGGTCTTGTCGTCGACGTCGGTGAGGTTGCGCACGTGCTTCACCTTGCCGGGGCCGAACTCGAGCTCGAGCAGCCGGCGCAGCACGTCGTTGACGACGAAGGTGCGGAAGTTGCCGATGTGGGCCGGGGCGTAGACGGTGGGTCCGCAGTTGTAGAAGCGAAAGACACCGTCGGGCTGGGCGGCGCGCAAGGGGCGGGTTTCCCGGGTGAGCGAATCGAAGAGCGAGATGGACATGGGGGGCGACGGCCGCGGAGAAGATTTGCGTGAAGTCGGAAAGAATGGCGGTTTAGGGGCTTACTCAAGCGTTTCCATGGATCCCTCCGACCGCCTTGTCCTCCCCTTGCGTCCCCGCCGTCTGCGCCGCACCGCCGGCCTGCGTGCGCTGGTTGCTGAAACCGTCTTGCGTCCCGAGGACCTCATTGCGCCGCTTTTTGTGGTGGAGGGGCGTGGTGAGCCCGAGGAAATCGCCTCCATGCCCGGCGTTTTCCGGCTCAATGTGGCCGATCTGGTCAAGGAGTGCCGGGGGCTGCACAAGCTCGGCGTGCGCGCGGTTGCTCTCTTCCCCAAGCTCGCGCCCGCGCTCAAGGACGAGGTGGGAACCGGGGCGCTCGATCCGGAGTCGCTCGTGCTGCGGGCTGTCCGGGCGGTGAAGAAGGCCGTGCCGGACCTTCTGGTCATCACCGATGTCGCGCTGGATCCGTACACGAGTCACGGCCACGATGGCGTGCTCACGCCGGCGCGGGACGACGTGGACAACGATCGCACCGTGGCGATCCTTGCCCGGATGGCCGTGTTGCAGGCGCAGTCCGGGGTCGATCTGGTGGCGCCGTCGGACATGATGGACGGACGGGTGAAGGCGATCCGTGCGGCGTTGGATGCGGCCGGGTTCACCGGCACGGGCATTCTCGCCTACGCGTCGAAGTTCAATTCCGCCTACTACGGCCCGTTCCGCGAAGCGGTGGGCAGCGCGCAGGCGGCAGGGACGACCTTGCTCAGCAAAGCGACTTACCAGCTGGATCCGCCGAATCGCCGTGAGGCGGTGGAGGAGGCGCGCCTCGACGAGGCGGAAGGTGCAGACATCATCATGGTCAAGCCGGCCGGACCGTACCTCGACATCATCCGCGAGGTGCGCAACGCGGTCGCGAAGCCGGTGGCGGCCTATCAGGTCTCGGGCGAGTACGCCCAGATCCATGCGGCGGCGCGTCTGGGCTGGCTCGATTACGAGCGCACTCGCAACGAGTCGTTGCTGGCGATCAAGCGCGCCGGGGCGGACCTGATCCTGACTTATTTCGCCAAGGAGATGGCGAAGGTGCTGCGCTGAGCGCGCATACGACGAAGCGTTTGGAGGGAGCGGCGACACTCCTGTCGCCGTCTGCGTGGGTTTGGTGTCTGGCCTCAAACACGGCGACAGGAGTGCCGCCGCTCCTTGCTCAAAACGCGGAACGAGGCACCTGGATCGAATCGCCCGGCATCAGGCGCAGGTCCTCGGACGGATTGCGCTGGGCGAGGGGAACGTTGAAGGGGTAGGCGGTCTGTTCGCGCACGAGGCTGATCGCGGTTTCGCGGGCATACAGCGTGAAGCCGCCCGCCGCCTGAATTGCTTTGGTGACGGTCAGGTCGGGCGTCCACACGATCCGACCCGGCCGCTGCACCTCGCCACCCACGTAGACGTAGCGTTCCGTGACGGTCACGGATACATCGACCGTGGTGTAAATCCGTTTGGCGATATAGGTCTCGCGGATGCGTTGCGAAAGGTCGGAGGGACTCAACCCGGCCGCGTTGACCACGCCGATGAGTGGGAGGCTGATGACCCCCTGATCGTCGATTTGCAGGGAATTGGTGCTCGGGTCGGGTACGCCTTGAATCGCAACGACGAGGCTGTCGCCTGGGCGGAGCAGGGCCGCCGATTTGGCGTCGGGGATGCGCGGATTGGTTGCGACCGCCTCCGGAGCGGTCTCACAGCCGGCGAGCAGCCAGGTGCAAGCCATCAGGAGGACGGCAAACGAAAGGCGCAGGAACCGGGGGGCGGCCATGGTCGGAGCTTCGTTTGGCGGGGGCGGTGACGGAAGCAAAAATCAGCAAGGCCGGCCCTGGCGGGCCGGCCTTGTCAAATCAGCGCCGTTTGCGGGCGCCTCGTTTGGGAGATTCGTCCTCGTCGGCGTCCTCCTCGTCGTCGGCATCGTCTTCGTCTTCTTTGTCGTCCTCGTCGTCGTCGTCGCCGTCTTCGTCGTCGCCTTCCTTCTTCTCACCCTCTTCTTCGTCCTCGTCCCACTTGAGGGACGAGTCGTTCTTGAGGGCCTCCTCGTCCTCCTCGTCGACATCGGGCAGGTCCTCATCGTCGATCTCCTCGTCGGAGGCAGACGAGCGCTCGCCTTCTTCCTCCCCCTCCCAGCCGGCGGGGGTGTAGTCGAGGATGGCCGTGAGTTCTTCGAAGACGTGGACCGCCTTGCCTTCGATGAAGCTGGCATTCTGCTCCTCGCGGATCTCGTCCTCGACTTCGTCGACCGTGAGCTTCGATTCGAAGTTGAAGAGATCGTTGAGCATCTTGACCCGGCAGCGGGTGAGATGGTCGAGCAGGTCGGCGTAGGGGCCGTTCTCTTCGTCCAGAATATCCGGCAGGGCGAACAGCTTTTCGTCCGATTCGAAGATGGAATCCTTGACCCGCTTCAGGCGCACCCGGCCGTTGCCGAGGTCCTTTTGAATGCGGAACGGAATGAAGGCCGGCTCCATCAGGTCCTGGTCGAAGCCGTAGTCGCGCATGGGCTCGACGAGCTCGACCAGGTGAGCCACCTGGCGCGGGTCCACGATGCTGAGGCCGTCCGTATCCCAACGCACAGGATCGCTCACTTCTTCGACCCACCAGTTGTGATCTTCACCGAGACGGACGATGCACCAGTCGAGAATTGCGGAGGATTTAGCCATGTTCTGTGCGTGTAGCGATGGGCGGAGCAAAAGACCCGGCCGTTGACGGAGTCAAATCGCTAAAGTCACTTTTCAACGACTTTTGCGGGACGGCACGGGTCCGCTGCGGCGGACCGGGAAAATTTTGCGCAGCGTGCTTCGGGGGTGATTAAAAACAAGCACAAAAGCATGGGCTTTTCCGATGGCGGCGGCCCGGGATGACGGAGCGACCTCCGGTCGGGCGGACACTTGCGTTTTGTCTGAGCGGACCCAGTGTGCGGCGCGATGGATTTCCTTTATGAAAAGGTGGTGCGTCGCGGGTTGTTCCGGCTCGAGTCCGAACGGGCGCACGAACTGGGCGTCAAGGCGATGGCTGCCCTCGGGGTGGTGGGCCCGGCCTGCCGGCTTCTGGAGCGCTGGGCGCAGCTGCCGGCGGCACGCTTTCGGCCGGTGGAGGCCTTTGGCCTGCGTTTTCCCAACGCGGTCGGACTGGCGGCGGGTTTCGACAAGAATGCCCGCGCCTGGCCGGCTGCCGCCGCCCTAGGGTTCGGGCATGTGGAGATCGGCACGGTCACAGCGCTGGCGCAGCCAGGCAATCCTCAGCCCCGGATGTTCCGTTACCCGGAGCAGGAGGCCGTGATCAACCGAATGGGTTTCAACAACGAAGGTGCCGACGCGGTGGCGGCGCGGCTGGCGCGACAGGCGCCTCCGGGACGCCGGCGGATTCCGCTCGGGGTCAACCTGGGCAAGTCGAAGGCGGCACCGCTCGACCAGGCGACGGCGGATTACCTCGCGAGTTTCGCCCGGCTGGCCGGATTCGCCGACTACCTCGTGCTCAACGTCTCCAGCCCGAACACGCCGGGCCTGCGCACGCTGCAGGATGCCGGACCCTTGCGCGAGTTGCTCGGTGCCATCACGGCGGCGAACCGCGAGCGGGCCGCGCAGGCGGGCGGGCGGCGGCTGCCGGTGCTGCTCAAGATCGCCCCGGACCTCTCCTGGCCGCAGATCGACGCCGCACTCGGGGTCATCGCGGAGTTCGGGCTCGACGGTATCATTGCGACGAATACCACGCTCGCCCGGCCGGGATTCTTCGCGACGGTCAACGAAGCCGGCGGCCTCAGCGGTGCGCCGCTGCGCCGGCGTTCTACCGAGATCATCGGCTACATCGCGCGCACCATGGCCGGCCGGCTCCCCATCATCGGGGTGGGCGGCATCACCGACCTCGAAAGCGCGGGCGAGAAACTCGACGCGGGTGCGACCCTGGTGCAGGTCTACTCGGGCATGGTGTACCGCGGACCCTTCTTCGCCCGGGCTTTGGCGCAGGGCCTGTCGGACCGTCAGCGGTTGAACGGATAGAGGCGCCGCGCGAGGGTGGCGCCATGCGCAGCGCCTAGATTGACCAGTCCCACGCCATCATCTCAGCCGCATCGCGGCACTCGACCGCCTTTTCCTTTTTCCGGCGCGAACGGATGACGAGGTTCTCGTTCTTGTAGTAGGCGATGCTGTTGGGCGGGACGGACTCAAGGATCCAAACGTTGGCCCCGACGATCGAGTGGGCGCCGATCTCGGTGTCGCCGCCCAGAATGGTGGCGTGGGCATAGATGGTGACGTGGTCGCCAATGTCCGGGTGGCGTTTCACGCCCTTGATCGGGTTGCCCTGGTTGTCCACCTCGAAGGACTTAGCGCCAAGGGTCACCCCCTGGTAGATCTTCACGTGGTTGCCGATGCGGGCGCTTTCGCCGATGACCACGCCGGTACCATGGTCGATGAAGAAGTGTGTGCCGATCTGGGCGCCCGGATGGATGTCGGTGCCGGTACGCTCATGCGCATACTCGGTGATCATGCGCGGCAGCAGCGGCACGCCGAGCCGGTAGAGCACGTGGGCGATGCGCTGCAGGGAGATCGACAGGACGCACGGGTAGGCGAGGATGATCTCCTCCACGCTGCGGGCTGCGGGGTCGCCGGCGTAGGCGGCGGCGACGTCGGTCTGCACGACGCTTCGGACCGCCGGCAAGGCCTCGAGCAGCGCGGTCGCATGGGCGTGGGCCTTGGCGGACGGATCCGGGTCCTTGGCGAAACGCAGGCTTTTCTCAATCTCCGCGGTCAGCCGCCGCGCCACGGCCTGGAGGCGGTGACCGGTGACCGTCGGAACATCGCTTTTCACCAGCGGCTTCTGCTCGAAGAAGCCGGGGAAGAGCAGGTGCATGAAGTCGGAGGCGAGCTGGTTGACGGATTCCTGGTCGGGCAGGTTGATGCCGTCGAAGTGGTTGATGCCGCCTTCTTTCTCATAGGAGACAAGCAAGGCGTGCTGAATGTCGGCGAGCTTCATGCGGAAGGCAGTTCATCAGCTTCGGCGGGCACGGCGAGGGGTCAAAACGGATTTTCGGAAAACGCATTTCCGGGCTTTACAAGCCCGGGCGCATCTTGCTTAGTCCGCCTTCCCTTGTTTTGGAACGCTCAGGTGGTGGAATTGGTAGACACACACGTTTGAGGGGCGTGTGCCGAAAGGCGTAAGGGTTCGAGTCCCTTCCTGAGCACCAACATGAGAAGCGAACCGAAGGCGTTATGCGCGGATCACACCCGGTTCCCGTTCGCAGCAAAGGTGTTCCGTTGAGTGGGAATGGCGACATCGGCCATGGTTTGACGGTTCGATCGCGGAGGGAACGTGGCGGCTGACGCGTCGGTGCGCCAATCGTCGAATCCGACGCCCGTTCGGTTCCTTTCGGGTCGCCCAGTCCGTCAACAATGTCGGTAAGACATGACCTCTTGGGAGGTGCCTGAGGCGACGCACTCAAGGCTCGGGGCGCCGGGGGAGCCCTGACCTCGTGGCCCGCCGTCGCCCGGCCAAGTATGGCCTAACAAGGCAAACGCCATACTCGCGGCAGATGCGAAGGGAGGCGAACCCAGCTTGGGACATGGCTGGACGACGCTCCCTAAGTTCCATCGAAGAACGCCTGCTCCTCTCGGTCGTGCGTGAACTCTCCCCGCGTGACCGGTGCCTCATCACGGCGCAGTGGTTCACGGGCTTTAGGATTTCGGAAATCCTTTCGCTCACGGTCGGCTCTCTCCTCAGGGGCGGAGAGATTGTAAGCAAGATCGGGATCGCCCCACGCAATTTGAAGGGCGGGTACGGTCGCACAAGATGGATACCAGTTTTGCCGGAGCTCCACCGCGCCCTCTTCAGCTACCTTGGCTGGCTGCGCCAGCGCTTCGAACTAACAGCCGACATGCCGCTCTTCATCAGCCGCGAAGGCGATGAGTCGGGCAACCTCCGCCCTCTCACCCGCGAAAGCGCCCGGCGCATCATGCACGAAGCCTTCGCAGCGGCGGGGATTGAGAACGATGGTCGTCTAGGCACGCACACGCTGCGAAAGACGTGGGCACGGAAGGTCTTCTACCAGAACAGCGGCAACGACATCATGATTCTGAAAGCAGCGCTCAATCACAGCGATGTTTCGGTCACCCAGAAGTATCTCGAAGCCGACGAGGATGACGTCATGGCAGCTATTGCGAAGTGTGACTTCAGGAGAAAGAAGCCAGCGCTTCGCGTCGTGGCAGAAGCGCCACAGCGAGCCGCGGCCGCGGTGGCGTGAAAAACGGAACGAATGTGCCGTAACGTTGCGCAGCCACCTTCCCCCAAGGCCACCCACTGATATTAATCACACAACGTTGTGGTAGTTCTTCCTTACCCCGAAACACGGAACCTGTCGGTGCCACTCACCGGTCTGCCGTTCTCCGTAGTACGCCCCACCTGCACGAGCGGAGAGGGGGCACCGCGGACATCCGTCCGCCCCTAAACCCAGGACCAGAGTTGCTCACTATCGGGAGAGGCAACAGTGACTTGGCTGGCCTTCACCCGCCATCAACCGTGCCGGCGACTCGTAGAATCCTTCAATCCTCAGGCAGGGCAAGGGCAGCAATGCCTTCAAGTTTGCTGCGGAGGAGAACAATCCGGTCTTCCTCTTCCGGCGGCAAATGTCCGGGCAGCGCATCGCGGAATTTTGGATCAGCGAGCAACTGCTGGATGCTGGTGATCACAAATCGACGCAGTCCCAGTGACGCTCGATCAACTTCCGCCACGATATCGTCACGGCCGTCGATAATGGTAATGAAGTCTTCCAGATCATGGCTGCCATAATAATCCCGATCGCCCCGATCCAGGAAGGCGGTGAACTTCGTAGCTAGAAATGCGACCGGCGAAATGAGCCGGAACTCGGAGTGCGCGACGGGTTGTAACGCTGAACTGGCCAGCGCCTCCGCAAACCAAGCGGTATTCAGTCCAAGGGCTGCTCCCTCGGTTGGCATGATATCGACGGTCAACGAGCCAAGTAGCCATCGACATTTTGGGGCGCCTGGCTGCATGGCGTGGCTGAAACCTACCGCTCGAAGCTTGGCTTCCACGTCGGAGTATCTCGCACCCGAAACGATTTCGATGATGACATCCACGTCGTCGGTTGGCCGGGCCGGCGTCAGCTCCGGATGATCGATCAAGAGATTCACGACGGATCCGCCGACGAAGGCGTAAGGAAGCCCAACGCGATCAAGCCGCTCCGCCACGGCCCGCATGGCTCCAAGGTTAGGAACGGACATTTAGGATCCTCCTTTGCAGCTCAGCTTCAGCGAACTCGCGTTCCCGCGCACGTCCGACCCGCAACACGTCAACGAGCGCGAGCAACGCATACAACTCCTTGTCGATCTGTACAGCAATTGGCACCCCATCGTGCAGCGGTTCGATCGCGCGGCCCTTGATTTTGCCGTCGCTATACGGCCAGACGGGAACGAGATCATCAGAGACCAGACTGGAAAGACTGGTGTCTTTCAGCTCAGGGCACGCCCACGCCGTCGCAACCCCTCGGGTGACCTCCCCGAGTCGCGCGGGGAAAGCAAAAGGCAGTCCGTGGACGATAAATCGCGCGAGATTCGCTCGTTGGATAGTCTGCTCGGACTCCACAAACAAACGCGAGGCACTCAACCGCGCGATCGAGCGGTGCACTTGAGAAAGGCTCATACTGAGCGCTTCGGAGAGGCGTGCGAATCCTGGCCACTGGGGCGATTCCAGCAGCTTGAGGGCGACAACTACGTCTTGCGATATCACGTCTTACCATTTTCCGGAAAATGGAGAATGTCCATTAATAACTTCCATTTCGTATGAAAGGTATGTGGTTACCGTTTTCCGGAAAACGGAAATACTTGCACCGCATGGGAACGGCGCGAATTCGAGATGAAGGTCGCTGATGATGTGGAGGCTCACCGCGTGGAGGCATCACTCGCTGACCTGTGCGATCGCTTCGTCGCCTCGGTCAATGTCACTGACAACGAGAGCTTTAGTCGCGCCCCGTCGTCGCTCGTCACTTCGTGGCAGAAGGACGAAATGGCTGCCCGGGCTGGGATCGAACCAGCGACCAAGTGATTAACAGTCACCCGACGCATCGTGTTGGCTCGATGAGGTGTTACTACGAAAAGCCGTACCTATCCTGGCCCGCCGCCAGTCTGCCGTTATCCGTAGTACGCCCCACTCGCCCGGGCTATGGCAGGGTATGGGTGGCGGACGGCCGCTTGGATCGGGTGGCCAAGTGCGTATGCGCTTCTTCGCACAGCGCGGGCTGGCGTGAGGTCGAAGCGAACAACCCGCGGCGGTCGGGTAGGGGGCTGCACCTGATTACGGAGTGTTAGGTCCCACCGGACGTGCGCACGAAAGTGGGATATCAGCGGGCGTGAAGCCGCGGGGTTCACGGGTATCAGTCGCATCACCCCGGTCCGCTTTTGGTCGGTCGCTGCCTGACTCGCGCAGGACGTGATCCGATCCGCGGTCCACGACCCCTCCTACCCATGAAGTCTGTCCGCACGATTCGTGCCTGCTTGTCCCTGCCGGCCCTCGCGGTGCCGTTCCGTTTCCTG
>VFQR01000941.1_pt1 | contig 27456 bp, 19 predicted proteins | sample 3512321 | NCBI WGS metagenome assembly VFQR01 (sample SAMN10412374, study PRJNA504923) | tailings metagenome | isolation source: Relicate 3 Philex TSF1 revegetated site | place: Philippines: Tuba, Benguet | collected 2017-08-29 | reverse complement strand
GTGTGCCCGGAATTTCGCCATTCCAGGAGGTGAAAGGATGTGTCCCTTTGCGACCATTGCGAAAGCGGTAGCCGTAATCCCCCCCTTCGATGACGTGAAGTAATCGGCAAGGCGGGCGGCTGTCGGGATCGTTATCGACCGTGAACCAGTCGCCTGTTTGGGTGAAGGCGCTCGCATATGGGTTCCAGAAGCCTGTGGCGACCTGTTCGAGTCCATGGCCGTTGATATCGCAGCGATAGACATTGCCCCCTTCGCCGCCGCCAGCGATCACATTTCCATCGGCCCCTTTGAGTTCATAAGAGGCCCCGAGGTTTTCGCCGCAGCCAAAGATCAATTTGCCGGAGGGATGCCAGGCGAGGCCTGAAAGTCCATTGTGCGGGTAGTTGCCCGCGGTCTCGAAATTGATCAAGACCAGGGATTCATCACATTTCCCGTCGCCATCATGATCCTGACATTTGAGAATCTGAGATCGCGTGGCAATGAAGACCACGTTTCTGGTGGCTTCCCGGGCCAGCGGATCGCGTTCACCCAGCAGCAGACTCATCGAGTTTTTGAGGTCGTCTTTGAAAACGGTGAGAGGCACTTCGGTCGGTTGATCGGTTTTCCCCGAAGCCCGACTTTGCGGCTGAAAAACAAGCACTCGATCGAAAGGATGCCTGGAGTAGCTGCCGGGACGAAAGTGGGTATTGTTTTCAATGACCCAGATGCGACCTTGAGAGTCAACTTCGAGCCCGGTAGGAGTGGCAATGGCGGGAGATTCGAGAACACATTCCAGTTGGAGGCGATCGTCGAGAACTCTGGGAGGAACCTCGGCGGCAGAGAGAAGCGGGAGCGAGATGATCGCGACCCAGAATGCGATCGCGGATCGAATGGTCACTGTGGGCATGCAAAAGCCTTCGCTGCAGGATGTGAATGCAGGGTGTTTCCCAGCATCATCCCGTTTCGGCCACGCGAAAACAATTGACCATGCATTGATGCTTTCAAGGCAGTTCTGGAATCATGTTCTTACGGCCTTTCAAAGGAACGATGAGCTCTCTTTGGCCCCATGATTCACGCAACAGCTCTTCGCTTTCTCCAAACACCAGTACCCGAATCCATCAGCGATTGTTGATCACGAGCGACATGCAGATCATTCAGAAACATTTCCAGCGACTATTTATGCTAAAAACTTCACAATGAGCGACTTCTGGCCGAAACCATGCTTGGTCACTTCGTCAGGCGTTCGATGAACTGATCGACAATTTTATAATGCTGAACAGGTTCGACATGACCAAACACCGCGATAAAGCCCTCGCTTGAACCGCCTGAAGGGCCTTGAAACGTCTTCAGCTCTGGCGACCATTTGAATTCATATTTTTTTGGTCTGCCTGGTTGGCTTTCGTCATATAGAACCACCAAGGGATAGCCATCAGGAGATTCTTCGATGGACCATCTCCATAGTGCATGAGGTTCTGTGTTTCGTGAGTACCCGAAATTTAAGATCAAAAGCGATTCTTGTTTTTCGGAGAAGGGGGTAATGACCAGCCACTGGCCAGACCAAGTATAGTGGCCAGCGACTGGATCTGGACGATTCTCTCCTCTACCATACTTCACCAATTCCGGGATGCCATCGCCATTAACATCCCTTATGATGTCATCTGGTTCAATAACATTCATCCCACCATAAGGGAGTATGTAGCGACCTCGATAGTCGACAAAATCAAAGACTGTACTTGAGCCATCATCACGAGAATTTCTGTAAACCACATACAGCGGATGTCCACTGGTACTATTTATCACTTGGACATTTTCCACTTTACGATGGTAAAAGAGGTCAGATTTTTGGCTATGGCAACGCCACCAGGCGTGGAGTTTGTCGTAGACTTCCTGGGCATTTTCCCCGAGGAGTTCATGAACAATTTTCTCAGGGACGACGTCTTTCGCAACCTCGCAATCTCGCTTTCGCTGTGTGGCAGCCTCTTGCGCCTCTCTTCTCTTTAACGCTCGATACTCCTTCAAAAGTTCCATCTTTTTATGGGGATGGTCAAAGTGAAATGCTCCCCGGGCGACATCATATTGAATGATTAATCCATCAAGGAATGGAACGTCGTCGCGGCTGATGAGATAGAGAAAACCACCAACAACCTGGCAGGTAAAGCCCTCCCTGCTGGTAGTACCGTCAATACCCATGTCATATTTAGGAAATGGTATATTGCCAATCAGCGATGCGTCGAGCCAGACGGACTTGGCTCCCGGATTTTCATCGAAGACTTTCCTAAGGGCCATCTCGGCCTCAGGACTCATGAAAATATTGGCCGCTGGAATCGACTTGGATTTTATCCCTAATAATGAAGCCAATTGAGTGATCAGAGATTTCAACACCCACAAACTCCTGAACCATTAAAAGTGACTGAGCGAACCATTCCGCCGAGAATATCAACGCATTCTGTGAATGGGTTGGCCTCTTTGCCAGAGCAGGCTACCACCACTTGGAGATGCGATTCCAGAGTTTTTCTAAACTACTTTCCTGGCCTTCAACCACCGGCGGACGATCAAGGTCGGAGTAGGGGTAATAATTCGCGGCCATCAGCTTTTTGAGGAGCGCCTGCCCGCCATGCTGGCGGGCGTAATCCATTTCGACGCGATGAATCTCCATGATCAGCATGAGGCCGAATTCGGCATGAGCGTCTGTCATGCCATAAGCGTCGAGAATCAGGTAGCGTCCGCCCACAACTTCCATCTCGCTCGGAAACTCGACTGTTTCAAAGGGATTGAGCTTCGCCTGTGCGCTGTAAGGAGCCATCATGTTGAGAATGGCATTGATGGTGTAATGCATCTTCCCGAAGGGAGTTTCGGGCTTTTTGGCATCCTCGATCGAAAGATCATGGCGAGTGAACATCACGAATTCATAGGTGGTGAAGACATTGTTGGATGATCCGTCGCCGGGAACATGGGAGAGTTCCTTGGTGGCAATGCCTGTTCCCGGAATGAGATGAGGGTAGTAATACAGGTCCAGCCCACCACCCAACCCATATGGGATGATGGCGTGCATCACCATGTCGTGCTCTTCACCCAGCAATTCGACCATGCGGGCTGATTTCTCGGCATACCACTGGGATTCGATGCGACTTTCTTCTGCCATCAATCAGGCCCTTAACTCAACGCAGAAAAGCAGAACGTCGAGATTAGCCACAATCCCGACGTTCTGAGCAAGAAAATTCTGCGAATCGGCCAGGCAAGGGAGTACTGAAGATCCGACTTTCGTTGATTTTGAGGCTAGTGCTGACTGGCTCGACCTCCGATGGCAACAATCTTCGATGGGATCCCCCCAACATGCAAATTGGCCACGGTTTTCCGGTCAGCAATCGAGAAAACAGAGACCGTACCTTCGCCGGGATTCGTGAAAAATGCACGACGACGGTCTGCATCAAAGTCGAGAGCATGATGGCCACTGTGACCTTCAACCCGCGACTTTCCAACGTCAAATTCTTCAGCCACCTGTGCATCACTCCATTGGCCATCACCATTGGGGTCGAGTTCTAACAGCGTCAGACGATTGGGAGCATCGACCGAAGCCGGGTGATCGTGAAAAATGAATGCCAGTGGAGAACCTTTCCTGGGCTTTAAGAAGTAAGGTCCTACAGCACGATTCCCCTCTGCAAGTGCTAGAGGGATTCGAATCCAATCGGGATTTGATTTGGATGCGTCAATCAAGCCCAGAGCTGATTCCTTCCCGCTGCCGGTCGTAAAGGCGACATATGGCGCAAAGGTCGTAAACGAGCCTGTTCGGAGGGGCTTGTTATCCATTTTGCCAAGGGAAATATGGTGAATGACCGGCGGATCTTTGTGGTCGGAATGCCAATTGGAGACATCAACCCAGCAGATGCCATCAGCCGGTGCGAAAAAGACTTTGTTGTGAAGAGTCGTGGCTCCGTGAATTCCACCTGATGGCAGGTTGAATGATGAATCGACTTTTCTCGAAGAGCTATTGATAGGTGTCACGTCGACGCGGCCTTTATTGGGCCCCTCGCGATCATTCCAACTGGAGAAACCAAGAGACTTGTTGACGACGGCGAGAGTAATATGGCCGCCGCCACCAGGAATGAACTCGGCTTTTCTACGGATGACCTCCTCGTTGTCCATGGGCGAGATTGAGGATGGATCGATCCGTGTGTAGCCATTCATGCGGTCATTGGCGAGATAAAAGACATCTTCATAACAGTAAAGATGTGCCGGGTTCCCTTGTTTCTCATCGAGGAGGCTGGCACGCACGCGAGGTGCGTGAGTGTAGTACCAATGAGAATGATCTCCATGCTCTTCTTCGACAACACCGGTATCGATCAGAACCCAACCGCTTTGAAAATTTCCGTCTTCATCATCACGAACACCGACTAGCAGGAAGCCGGCAGCGGCTTCCATCTGTACCAAAGTCTGTTGTTCAAGTTTTAACTTCGGAAACCCGTCGACTAATGCCGGTGCCGTCAATTGGATGGAGTCACCAATTTTGACATCCGACCATTTCAATTCATGAGTTTCATCATCCTGAAAAAAAATACGTGTGGCAATTCTTGGCTCAGCAGCTTGAGCCAGGGGCAAACAAGAACCATTCACCACAAACAGCAAGGCCATGGTCATAAGAGTGCGAGTCATGCGATCCCCCTGAATGACGAGCAATATTGAACACCAGACTTTTACCGCACACGCTTTCTATTTGCAACCAGTTTGCATTTCACTTGCCGGTATGAATCCGGTGGAGGAGCCGAGAAAGCCAAAGCGAAGGACGAAAAAACACCCAGGTAACGATCTGAAATCGCCACCTGGGTGTCTCCAACCTGCCTCGCCGTTATCAATCTGAGACGACAGACCAGTCGATAGGAATGGCCAGAGAATGAACGGCCATCAATCGACAATCCGCAATTTGAACTCATCGGAGTTGCCGCGAAGTTCGGGGGCGTACATGGCGTGTCCGCGAGCAGGCAAGGCACTGAATTGTCCCGGGATTTCCGCTCTCAGACGATAGCTGACCTGGTGCCTGCCACGTGGCAACGAGCGGACGAAAAAGGCGACGCGTTCATCGCGGAATTCGACAAATGCCCCCAGTTCATTGCCTGTATAGCCACTGCGCAGATCGACCGCTTCACTTCCTGCGGCTTTGAGATCTTCAAAGAGCAGATACTCGTAATCGTTCTTGGTTTCGATGATCAATTCGACTTCGAGAAGATCGCCACTATTCAGTTCATCGAGACTGGCCAGGGGAGTCTTCTTGAAGCCGGCCTCATCGACAGATTGTACAGCACCGGTTTGTGTGGGACGGACTCCGTCTTTCACAATAGGATCAAGCCGATAGAACTTGCGATCGACTTTGACTTCTAAGCCCGCCGCTGGAATGGGATCTTCCAGAGAGAAATAACTGACATCGACATTGAAATAGACCGGCCCCTCCCCTTTGCGGCGGAATTCGACGCGATGAGCCCCGGTAGTTAATTCGTCACCAGAGACCAGAAGGCGAGTCTGGGCAGTGAACAGATTCTCTTTGGAAAGTGCGACTTCCTGACGAAGTTTGCCATCCAGCCAGATTTCGACGGTCATCTGAGGATCGAGTTCACCCGTCGCTTTGAGATACTCAATAAAAGCTTCAACAACGAGTGCTGTATCTCGCGTGCTGTTCCAGTAGGTGGCATGCCGGCGATTGTTGAGAAGGTACTTGACCAGCCGGGGAGCGACCTCGCTTTGGGGATTGGTGCGTACGAGGAGCTTGAGATATGTCGCCATCGCTTCGATATCGCTCCCATGCCAGAGCCACCACCGATTACCAGCGGGAAGTCTAAGAAACGCAGTCTCGTTCGACGCATCCTGAACAATGAACTGACCAATGTTCTCCTGCAGCATGGCCAGTTGTTCGGCCCGACCTTCCGCATGCAGTGCCAGAGCGAACAGACTCATGGAATAGACCGACAGATCGACTCGATCGCGGTAGAGAAACTCCCGCATTTCCGCTGAGAACTGCCCGGTTTCACTCAGAATCGAGTAGACCAGTGCATCGGTATCATCGGCCTTCGCTTTATGCTCACGCGCTTCCTTCGGAAGTTTCAACCGGCGGAGTTCTCCTGCCTGATAGCTCTGCAACCAGGCAATGCCACGGGCTAATGAATCTTCATTGACAGGAGCTTCGTTGTCTTTAGCGAGGAGCAGACCATGCACCACGACAGCGGTAGTGTGTGGCCACGAACGTTCACCAAAGCCACTGAACCAGCCCCAGCCGCCATCGGAAAGTTGCATTTCAACCAGTGCTTCCAACCCTTCCCGGCTCATTTTAGCCACTTCGGCTTCGTTGAAGACGGGCTCGCGGTCAAAGCGTTTCCAGCGAACGGCTCGTTCATCCGGCCCGGCGGCCTCTTGCGGATTAAGCTGGCTGCGTTTGGCCGCAATCTCCTCGAGAGACAGATTCATCGACAGCAGTAATCGTTGCGTGGCGAGCGTGGGCAGAAATCGATTGAGTGTCTGCTCAGTACAGCCATAAGGAAATTCCACGAGATAAGGGAGCGCATCGACAATCGCACCTGCCAGGGTGGGCGAGTAACGAACATCAAGAACAGCCGTTTCGGGTCGGCGCTCGGCTGGCAATTTGAACTCGACGGCCAGTGAATCAACCCCGGGCTTGAGTGTCCCCGCGAATGGCTCCTGTCTGGGGGCACCATGGACATAGACCGGGAATTTCATCTGAGTCGCATCGGATTCTCTGGTTGATCGAGCCATCATGCGGATGGTGGCTGTCCCTTCGCGAACGACTTTGACCCGCCAATCGACACGGACTTCGGCTTGACCATCGATCACGACATCTGCAACCGCAGGTGTGAGCAACTTGAGGGTATCACCCTCGAACTCAATACTGACCTGCGCCGCGAGAGCCTCTGCGAATTCGTTGCGAACGTTGGCCGAGAGCACGACTTCGTCTTTTTCAACGAAGAATCGCGGTGCCTGCAGGCGGACAATCAGGTTCTTGCGAGTCACGACCTGCGAAGTCGCTTCGCCAACTTGAGCCTGTGGCCCCATGGCCCATGTGCGGAGCTTCCAACCGGTGATGTTCTCCGGCATCTTAAACTTGACGACAGCGCGGCCCGATTCATCGGTGATGATCGAACCATTCCAGAACGCGGTATCGGCGAACTCCTGGCGAATAGTCACCGGGGCGGCATTGGCTTCATTGATATCGAGTGCGACGGAATCGGCAAAACTTTCCGCGACTTGAGATTTCGCCATGGGGGCGGCCATCGCAGCAGCCATCGGTGCACCGGGGGCACCACCACCTCCCCCTCCCATCGCTGAAAACAATCTTTCTTCTCCATCGGCAGCACCACGGCGAGCGCCCAGACCACCACCGAAGCCCTTTCTCAAGACTTTGTCATCGACATCCATGTTGCCAAAGATGCCGATCGGCTGCAGAACGACCTGATGGGGCTTGCGGACAGGGAGCGACGTCCGCGAAAGATTGTTTTCGTTCTGAGGAGTGTGAGTGCGCTTCCAACTCCAGAAGAATTCGCGAATGTCGCCTGAGAGTGGGCCACCGGCAATCGCATCAATGCTGCGGTCGTAGACCGAGAGTGCGAGTTGACCCACAAATGGCTGACCCAGTTTGTCTTTGATTTCAAGCGTCGCTTGAGCTTCACTTCCTGGTAGATATTCGACCTGTGAGGGAGTGATCGAAACGTCGAGAAGTTTTCCAGCGGGTGGGACGAAAATCTCCCGCACAGCCGAGTGAACAACACCTGCAGAAACCGTGATCGCTTCGACGAAAATGTTGGGGCGATCGGCGGCATCGAGCGGTATCGGGATCAGCATGGTCTGACCCACCAGTTGCTTGACTTCCACTTTTCCGCCCACGCCATTCGAGGAGCGCAGAAAGACGAGGACCGTGGAGTTGGGCTGATTTGTGGAGACCATCAACTGCACAGTCTCGCCAGGTGCGTACTCTCTGCGATCGGTCGTGAGTTCGAGATCGCTGAAGCGGAAGCCACCAGGCGCAACATCTTCCCCACGGACAGTGAAGAGATAGGCCCCTTCGACCGTTTCCATTTGGGCTTTGTCTGTCGCACTGGGAATCTGTGCAAGGTAGGCCAGTCGATACTGACCAGCTTTCGCAGCGACAAACGACTGCTTCGCCAGACCATCCTCGCCACGCCTGGAGGCCCATTGTTCGACCTTTGTTTCCTGCGGAGTGCCATCTTCGGCATAGCGCACTGAGTAGAGTGTGAACTGACCTTCACCAGCAAAGGGAACTCCTCCCGGTTGTGTGATCATGGCGTTGGCCTGGACAGTATCGCCCGCTTGAAAATAGCCGCGATCAACCCAGACTGTCACCTGCAAAGGTTGTCTCGTCACAAGCACAGAACCACTGCCAGTGACCATGCGCCGTGAGCCGTCGGTCACTTCGGCCTGAATGGTGTATTTGTGATCGGTCTTGCCAAAAAGTTCTTTGGCAATGGCGGTATCAATCTCGATTTCATACGTCCCATCCGCTGAGAGGGGCGCTTCGCCAGAAGCGATGAGTTCTGGTGCTTCGACCTGCCGCGGCCACCAGCCGCGAACTGGACCTAAGCAACCCCACCGTTCAAAACCGGGGTACCAGGTGGCATCGGCCGCAAACCACCAGGCACCGCGTCCATAGAGCCAATCCCAGGGAGTGATGGGGAAGAAGCGATCTTCCGAGGCCTGGCGTTCAATTTTGTAGCTGACAGTTCCCTGCGAAACGGGTGACCCAAAGTAATACTTGGCAGTGATTTTGGCTTTAAACTTCTGCCCGAGACGAGTTGGAGTTTCAGGGCCATCGACGAGAACTTCGAATTCAGGCTTCTTATATTCTTCCACACGGAAGCGGCCCCAATCCGAATTTTCGACTTCGACTGCATATTCCCCCAGTGCGGCATCTGAGGGGAGTTCGTAATCGAATTCCACGCCGCCAAATCGATCCATCGCCAGTTGTTTTTCAAGAACGACTTCACCTTGAGGCTTGCGCAGACGGATCGTCAGTGGCTGACCTTCAGGTGTGACTGCGGCCCGAACTTCGGCATAAGTGGCTAACTGCTGCCAGATTTTGAGGTGCACCGTTTGAGAGGGACGATAGACCGGTCGATCCGTAACAACGTAAGACCTCTTCCGTTCTTCCTGCTCCATGCTGCGCTGGCCATACCAGTAACCTTGCAGGCCGAGCTGAGCCGATTGTCCCGCGGGTGTTCTGGTGCTGACAAACCACTGGTAATCCTGCATTTCATCGCGAGGAAAGCTGGCGATTCCCTGGGCGTTCGACTTGCCAGTGATTGTTTTCGTCTGCACGTTCGCACGCCGGCCCTTTTCGTCCCACTGTTGCTTCCAGCCGAACAATTCAAGAGAGGCGTCAGCGACAGGAGCACCGGTGGATGCATTGGCAACGAAATAGAGCGGGCCGGCATCCTGAGCTTTGCGTACCAGAGCGAGATCGTTCAGCCACAGAATGATCTGATCCTGATTGCCACCTTCCATGGTGACCGTGATCAGGTAAGCGCCGGCCGGGAGTTTGGGAACATCAACCTCGACAAGGCTGTCGCGATGCTCGGGGCGAGGGACGACAACCTGTGACCATCGGGCAACGGAAGGACCCACAAATTTTTTCTGGTCGCCGGTCACAATCGAGTAACCAATCTGGTCAGGATTCAACGCTGACCAGTCGACATTTCGCGGATTGGTTTTGAGAACGCGCTGAGCCTCCTGAAAGAGTTCAGCAACCCGAATGGGCTCGGCAACAAAGGAGATGTTTTTGCCATTGCGGTAGCGAACGCTGAGCTTGGCGCTGGTCCCTGAAATCTGCGAACGGGCAGGTTCGAGAGCGAGCCAGTTATTGACGATCTGTTCCAGATGACTCTTGGCGTTCGGCGATTTGGGATCCTGTTTGAGGAGTTCCCGCCACTCGGCAGCGGCTTGGGGATACTGCCTGCGATTCTCATAGGTAATGGCCAGTAACTCGCGGGCTGTCCGGGCGATACCTGTGTTTTTCCCATCGGCCAGCGTCTCGTAGGTCGTGAGAAAAGCGTAGTCGTCGCGAAGCTGGAATCGACGGATACCATTGGCCAGGCGTGCGACCGTTTCATTGGGAGCCAACGTTTCGAGCGAAAGTATCGCACCAGTCTGGCCTTCTTCAGTGGGATCGGGGAGGCGGAACCAGCCGCGTGAACTGAGAGTCTGCACGCCGAATTGTGACTGAGCAAATTGTGCAAACTCCAGATCGACGCGAGGGCCTTCACTGGGGAGGATCTTTTTCTGTTCAGCTAATAGCCAGCGGTAACGCTCACCATCGGACTTCGCTGCCGCCCAGCTTTCCGGAATCGAGTAGTACAGTGGCTGGCCATCGGGAGTGACAGGAGCATCTGACGATTCCCCACCTCGAAACCAGATGGGAACTTCTTCAAATTCGGGCAGGAGATCGAGATTGGTAAGTGTCTGCAATTGCCACGCCTGCTGATCGCTGCGATTGGCAGTCAGGGCATTAACCATCTGCTGGAGAACATCGACGCGTACTTTAGGCGGATTTTCGGGGGCCAGTTGCCAGGCCTGGTTGAGCAGTTGCAGTGCCCGCACCCGGTCACGGTCATCTGTCCAGACCGTCTTGCCACGGCCATCGCCATTCCCTCGAATGAACTCATTCGCAATCATCTGCCCGTTCGACGGGAGTCGCTGATAGGACTCTCCAGCAGCCGCCAGAACCTGATAGCTTTTCGCATGCGTGGCGACAGCCTTTTCCAGCAGTTCATCGGCTCTTTCCATACGACCTAAACGCTGCAGACAATCCAGCATTTGAGGGAGCCAGAGGCTGATCTGTGCGGGATCGGACTCTGGATTCGAAAGCTGAGGCTCAATGAGTTCCAACGCTTTGAGAAAATTCCCCTGTTTGATGAGCTCTTTGGTTTGTGAAACTGTGGCTGGGCCGGGCTGTTTCTCGGCCATAACGAATCTCCAACCCAGTGTTAAATCGGCGATGAAGGTGATACAGGCGACGAGCACACACAGAGCGGCCCAGCGCTGGCCTGACCAAAGCACCTTAACGATGGCATGATGTTTCATAGCAGTCTCTTCTACAGAGGTCGACTGGGCTGTGGCTGATGGATGGCTGCTGATTTCTGTTCGCTGATCTGTTTTCAAAAAACTTTTGAAGCAAGAACACACTGGCAGTGGAATCGAGCAGAAAGGAGTTGATTGGAAATCGGAATTGAGAATCAATGCTTACGTGTCGGGCAGATGAAGCCTTTCTCCACGGATTTTCCGTGTCGATCATTCCCAAAGTAGATGTCGAACGACTCCCGAGAGTTCCCAGAATCTTTGAAAGGATCACAAAAGGCTGTTATTGGCTGCCTGAATAACGATGGCAAGCAGAATTTGATGAACTTTGTATCAAAGGGCTTAGGACGTATGCTCAATTCGTTCAGCCACGCTGTAGCCATCGCTCTCACGACTGTTGAAATGGACAATCAGTTCGGCAAGAAACCCGAGTGTCATCGCCTGGGCACCCAGGACAGCAAAAGCCAGCGAGTAGGCCAGAAGTGGTCTCCCCCCAATGGGCGTTGCGGGCCAGGTTTGCAGAATGTTCATCAGAAACCATTCCATGGCAAGCCAGCAAAGGCCGGCAGCCCCGACGCCGAAAAGCATTAATCCCGTGGCTCCCAGGAGATGCTGGGGTCGTTGGCGATAGAACGACAGAAAGGAAACTGTCAGCAGATCGAGAAAACCGCGTGTGAAGCGGCGAAACCCATACTTCGAATGGCCATGCTGCCTCGAGCGGTGATGGACTTCAATTTCCGTCACTTTGAAGCCGCGCATGTGAGCGAGGACCGGAATAAATCGATGCAGTTCGCCATAGAGTCGGATTTCGCGGGCGACTTCGGCGCGGAAGAGTTTGATGCCGCAGTTATGATCGTGCAGACGAAGGCCCGTCAAGCGGCTGACCATCGCATTAAAGACCCACGAAGGGTAGACCTTATGCCACGGGTCGAGCCGCCGGATCTTCCAGCCGTTAACGACATCCCAGTCGTCTCCCAGAGTTTCGAGAAAATGCGGGATTCCCGCAGGATCGTCCTGAAGGTCGGCATCCAGCATCATCATCAGTTCGCCACGGGCGGCATGCATGCCCGCACTCAGAGCGGCGGCTTTACCAAAATTTCGACGGAAGCGAATGCCCCGCACGCGAGAGTCTTGCCGGGAAAGATCGCGAATGGTGGCCCACGAAGCGTCGCGCGAACCGTCATCGATAAAGAGAATTTCGCTGCCAGAGGGTTGCCCGTCGAGAACGACAGAAAGCTCGCGATGAAGTTCCACGAGACTTTCGGATTCGTTGTAGACGGGAATGAGAATCGACAGCCGCATGCAGTTCCTAATCGAGAGGTTCAGACGTGATTGGCAGGCGGGAGTCTGCGTACAGGGACACAACAATCTCAATGTGGTGCATTTAGTAGGAACTTCATGCACCCTACCAAGAAATCAGGGTTTGGCGGGCTCTAAAAGGCTGCGGCGTAACACTTCCTGGGCATTGGCGAAAAATGGCTGCCAGACAATTTCTGGCTGCATATCCCGCAGTGCATCACGCACTTTCTGCAGTGTGTTTCGCGCCATGTGGGGGCAGCGATTGCAGGCACAGGTTTCGCCCGTACTGGTCATGATGCCGGGGACGGGGATGAACGTGTGCTGCGGGGCGATCTTCTGCAGTGGATGAATCATGTTCGCTTCGGTCGCAACCAGGAATGTCGTCGGCTCGGCAATCGCAGCGACATGCCGGCGCATCTTCTCGGTCCCACCAATGACATTCGCATGCTCAAGCACATTACGCGGGCATTCTGGATGAGCCATGATAATGGCCTGCGGATTGTTCCGTTTGGCACGCAGAAGGTCTTGAATGCTGAAAACTTCGTGCACCATGCAGGAGCCGGGCCAGAGTATCATCTTGCGGCCAGTGACTTCGCTTAAGTAGCGGCCCAGATGCTGGTCGGGAACAAAGAGAATTTCTTTGTCAGCCGGTACTCGATCGATGATCTCGCGGGCGTTGCCACTGGTCACAATCCAGTCGCAAAGGCTTTTGACAGCAGCCGACGTGTTGATGTAAGCGACGGTCTGAATATCACGGCCAGCGGCCCGCAGCTCGTTCTGGAAACGGGCAAGAGCTTCCGGCTGGCAGCTTTCGGCGAGCGAGCATCCCGCTTGAAGATCAGGCATGAGGACCGTTTTTTCGGGGCTGAGAATCTTGGCCGATTCACCCATAAAGTGTACGCCACAGAAGACAATCACCGGATTGGTGATTGAAGCGGCATCGCGAGCGAGTTTCAGGCTGTCGCCGGTGAAATCGGCAATCTCCTGCAGATCACCATCCGTGTAAAAGTGAGAGAGGATGGCGGCGTTGCGCTCTTTTTTGAGTGCCTCAATCTCATCCATGAGCTCCAATGGATCTTCCGCGATCGCATTGGCAAAATGAGTCACAGGCTCGCCCGGATTCTGAATGACTGGCAAAGACATGTTCGGCGCTTTCAACTCATGAGCAGTTTGAGACAATCCCGGCTGGCTGATCTGTAACGTCACCGTAACGCTTCAACTCGTTACGATTTTATTCCGCGTCGTTTTCTTCAATACAGTTTAATGAGGATTCCCCAGTGAATCGACCCCTCCGCATTCTGGTGATTGGTGCCCACCCGGACGATTGTGAACTCAAGGCGGGTGGAATCTGTGCATTATACCGCCAGGCGGGCCATGAGGTGACATTTGTTTCGGTCAGTTGCGGGAATGCGGGACATCATCGGTTGAAGCCCCGGGAACTCGCCGAAGTGCGAAAAGCCGAAGCCGAAGCCGTCGCCCGGCTGATGGGAATTCGCTACATCATCATGGGCCAGAATGACGGCGAAATTCTCCCCACGCTGGAACTGCGTCAGAAAATGATTGCGCTGATCCGGCGTGAGCAGCCTGATCTGGTTCTGACACACCGGCCCAATGATTATCATCCGGATCATCGAGGGACATCGCAGGTGGTGGCCGATGCCGCGTACCTGCTGATTGTGCCGAACATCGTTCCCGAAGTCCCGGCACTGCGTGAGAATCCAGTCATCATGTACCTGTCGGATAACTTCCAGAAACCGACACCCTTTGAGCCAGCCGTGGTTGTCGATGTGACGCCGGTTTTTGAATCGATTCTGGATCAGCTCGCGTGCCATGCGTGTCAGTTTGGTCAATGGTTGCCCTACACGATGCTCAAACCCGAAGTGGAGGGAGCCGCCGCCATCAGGCAGGCAGCTCAGGATTTTTACGAGGGATTTAACGGACCACTCGCCAGTCGTTTCCACAAAGAGATTGAAGCAACCTATGGACCCGAGAAAGCCGGGCAGGTTCAGTTCATCGAGGCCTTTGAACCCTGCGAATACGGAGCCCCCCTCACAGCAGAAGCGAAAAAGCAACTGTTTCCCTTTTTGCCGTAGGGAATCGTTGATACCAACCATTGTTGCGTGGAATTACGCCCTCTTTTGTACTGGCGCGTGGCCGGTCGTTTTCAATTCGTTTTTTTCAATTGCGACGCGCTGAACAATCCTTGATCGAATCGAGTTAACGGAATTCAAGCTGTCGAAATGCTTGCCTTTGTATTGAAGTAAGGCATTTCGTGTTGCTCTCGGTTCATATGATGCCCTTGGATTGGCTGACAATTCACATTGAGCTCCATTTTTCACGTGCAGCAGGCACTTCTACTGCCTAGATTACCACTAAGGTCTGTCGTGAACGTTTGCTTCAAAGCTGGAGTGAGTGAATGAGTCTTTGGGAAGTCGTTGCTGGAACCAAGAAAGGTGGTCCCTTCACTCGCGTACAGCTTGAACAACTCTCAAAAAGCAATCGCTTGTCGGCAAATGCCTTCGTTCGAAATCAGGAGCTCAGTAATGACTGGAGCCAAGTCATTACGATTGATTGGCTCAACTCACAACCGGAACCATCCGAGGTTCGCTACTGTGCAGAATGTGACTGCCGGCTAGTTGTGTCTCAAATTCCAAGAGAGAAGCAACTCCACTGCCCAAACTGTGAGGCTACCGGCCAATTCATCAGTTTCGGACAACAATCCCCTCCTCTATTGGAAGAAAATATTTCTGAACCATGGGGAAGGTTCGATGTCATTATCTTTGCTGCCGCTGCCGTCGTGATATTGGCAGGAGTTGTCGGTGCGTTCGCCATATTTTTTCAGCCAGTTCTCGCGGTTCTTTTCGCTTTTATCCTGCTGGCAAGTGGAGGAGCTCTATTCGCAGTTACATTTGAACATAGAAGTCGATGTGACAAATATTTTCGTCATCTCACAAAAGTTGAAACGTTACTTGATCAACGTTCTGCAGCACTCAGGCTTGCCCACACTGAGTTGAATACACTGAAGCGAAATCTTGATCTCGCCAGGAAGGACACGATTGACCGTGTTCATCAAGAGTTTGAGATTGAACGCGAAAAGATTACAGCACTTCGCGCTAAGGCTGAGCAGGACGCTGCCGCTGTTGATCGAATCGCCGATGAATACTTGAAAAACGTCACTGAATGGTGGTTACAGAAACTCACTGGCGAAAACTTCGAACTGACCAAGACTCGAATATTGAAGGCGATTACTTTTTGCAGAAAGTGCGGTTATGAAATCTCGCCAAGTCGCGAAAAGGAGGAAGTGAACAAACTCAAAGACCAATATAAGTCGGTCATACGTCGTGAGCACGAGAAAGCTGAACAGAGGCGAATCAAGGAACAAATTAAAGAGCAGCAGAAAGTTGAAAGAGACTTAAAAAGAGAAATGGAACGTGCGGCCGCTGAAAAGCAGGTCATTGAACGAGCGATTGAAGAAGCTCTTCGACGTCAAGGAAATGAACACTCGTCTGAGATTCAAGCTTTACGTGCGAAACTCGCCGATGCGGAAGCTCGCGGGATCAGAGCCAGGGCTCAAGCTGAAATGACAAGAGTTGGGCATGTGTACGTGATTTCCAACATCGGTTCTTTCGGAAAAGACACTTATAAAGTTGGTCTTACACGCCGTCTTGACCCCAATGACAGAGTCAAAGAACTTGGAGACGCTTCCGTACCGTTCCCGTTTGACGTGCATATGATGATTTTCTCAGAAGATGCTCCACGGCTGGAACATACGCTCCACCGTGCGTTACACCGCCATCGAATCAATCGAGTTAATTTTCGAAAGGAATTTTTTAAAGTCGATTTACAGACCATTCGAGATTTAGTTGAACAGCATCATGGACGAGTGGAATACACGCTTGATGCCGAAGCCATGCAATACTACCAGTCATTAGAAACTTCAGACAGCGACCTGGATTTCTTTGCTGAGGTTGCCGAGCACGAAGGGCTTGAAGACGATGATGATGACGCTGATGGACTCGACGAAGTGATCAGCAGTGATGATCTGTGATCTCTACATCAGATTTGCTTTCATGTCGCAATTCGAAAAGCTTCTATGTAGGCAAACATTTTTATTAGTATTCTTGAGATAACGTATTTTGATAGATCAATTTGCTTTTCCTGTCGATATGACCTGTTCGCTGGTGGGGCCGACGGTGGTGCTGCGGCCGATTCGTGTGGAGGATTTTGAGCCGCTATATGAGGCGGCGGCTGATCCACTGATCTGGGAGCAGCATCCGGATCGTCAGCGCTATCAGCGGGAGCCGTTTCGACAGCGTTTTTTTGAAGGAGCGCTCGCTTCCGGGAGTGCCTATGTCGTTGTTGACCAGGCGAGTGGAAAGTTCATTGGCTCCTCCCGCTTCTATGAATGGAATCTGGAATCGCGAGAAGTGGCGATTGGTTACACATTTCTGTCGCGCAGCCATTGGGGCGGTGTGACCAACGGCGAAATGAAGCGACTGATGCTCGACCATGCATTCACCTGGGCCCGGGTCGTCTGGTTCCACATTGGTCGCGATAACTGGCGTTCACGCAAGGCAACGGAAAAAGTGGGAGCCGTCTTCTCCCATGAAGCCCCCAAAGAATTGAGCGGCATCCTCGTGGACTACACCTTTTATCGGATCGATGCCGACAATTACCGCAAAGGGTCTTAGAGTTCATAAAGATCCACGATTCCGCACGCGAGATGCCGGATTATGGCAACACGAGAATGCGGAGATTGGCGAATTCGACAGGAAAACCTTCCGCCTGCAAGCCGAGGGGCCCACTGCTGAGAAAATTGGGCTCGGACGTGGTGATCTTTTTGCCATTGAGCCGCACCGTGAGAGCGCCGCCTTGAGAGATGACCTCCAGCGAATTCCACTCATGGGCTGGTCGAATCACCTTCTGCTGCAGTTCTTTGTCGAAGGTTTGAGTCGCTTTGGCAGCACCGCCATTTTCTTTGACGGTGCCCAGATCGATGTACTTTCCCTGGACTTCCATCGAAAGGGGCCAGACCTTTTGATCGCCCGTGATATAGACGAGAACGCCCGTGTTTTCTTTGAGTGGTGAGGCGGTTGACAACAAAGCCGCAGGAAATCGCAGATCATAGCGCAGACGGAAATTTTCAAAGGTCTTTTGCGTGTAGAGGTAACCTTTGGGAGTGCCTGTGCCGCGAATGATGGGCCCTTCTTCGGACCAGCCACTCGCCGTGTTGTCACCACTGGTCTCGGGGAAAGTCAGAAAGTCGGCTAAGGCGAGCCGCTGCTCGTCAGGTTCCAGTTCAATGACCGGTGCGGGCAACTCTGGAGCCGGAGTCGCTGTGGGGAGAGTTTCTACAGACTGAGTGGTCTCAGGCTTTACTGGGGCTGAGTTTTGAGCACAGCCGCAAATGACCCATGGGCAAATGACCAATATGAAGAGCAGGAGGGCCAGGCGGGTTCGCAGATTGTCGGTCGGCAAGTGCTGGAGAGAAGCTGTCGCTGAGCGCATGGTCATACCCGTGGATTGGCCAGAATGTTCAAGCAGGTTCAAAAGCCCGAATCATACAAAGAACAACTCGGAATCGTTAGGCCTGACCTTGAAGATCTGACGCGACGGATGACCTGTGGATGGGGAAAAGCCACTCACCCGGCCGGCTTCCGACATGAGGAAGGCGATGGTCTCTTACCCCTTCTCCCGTTCCGACGGGAGAAGGTTGGGATGAGGGAAACTCGCCCGTATTCGGCGAACAATCCACCAGTACCTTCATCGCAGGTTGCTCTGGATCTTTGGTTACTGGGAGACACTGAACGCACCTGTGATAGCCCAGGTGACTATTGCACATCGATTGAAAATCTTCTCCCACCCTCTCCCACGAGGACGCGGGCGAGGGTTCTTGAGAGGCGGTTTCCTCCTGGAGAGAGTCGGACCTGAGAGCCGAGAGAACTTCAGGGGCTCTTGCGAGGCACAGTGGATAACGCCTGCTCGACAACATAGCCCGCGGGCATGAGCGTCTGGTGATCGTTCGAGATCGTACCACCAGCGGGAGTGACTCGATTCTGGGGAGGCAGCGATGCTGCTGGTTTTGATGGGGGAACCAGTGTGAGCAGTGTCGGGCCCGAGCGAGTTCGCGTGTGCAGCACCACTTTGGGGAACGATTGTTCTTTCGACCAGGGGGCAACTTCAATCTGGCGGACAAACAGGCGAAGATCTTCATCCCTGGGGATGCCGACCAGAGACCGCTGGTCATCCATCCGCCACTGGCAGAGTTGATGAAGTTCTTCCAAGCGGATTTCGCCCGAAAGTTTTTCGAGGAGATCGACCACATGTCCGGGGAGTGGTTCGCTCGTTGACCAGCGAATTCGCTCCAGCTCGGTTTTGTTCCACGAGGTGCGACCAGCCGAGGCTTTGGCAACTTCTCGCAAACGCTGTTCGACCTCTTTTTCGAGGGGAACGACGGGATTCAAAACCACGGGCTCCTGCACGGCAGACAAACTTTGGGAATGTGCTGGTTGTGCCGGGCGAATGGTCAAGGCATCGGTCTGCGCCATGGAACTGGTGACACTGCTCAGACCATGGATCAGCATGGTGATGGCAACCACAAAACGGGATGGCCAGACAATGGCAGATTCTCGACGTTGGCACGGGGCGAACATCGGTCGGTCTCCGAATTCAGCGGTAATTGACGGGAATACTCAGATTGACAGAACGTCAACAGGGAGGTGGAGGCGGCGGGATGACGTGGTATAGCAGCGACTTCAATTTCGGGATAGAGCAAGTTCTGCTCAATCCTGCTGCTGCATGGCGCTGCGACATCATGCGAGGGGCGAAAAGGTAGAAAGGGAAGAAGGCAAGATGGGAAGATGGCAAAAAGTTACCTCCCGGGAATCCAACGCAATGGAAGTTTCCCCGGGAGGCAGATTCTCGCTGCAAAACGTTTCACGGACAATAACAGGGAATAACTGCTTGTGAAAACATGCTTGCCCAGCGCTGCAAGCATGGCACATGGAGCAATCTCAATTCATGGAACGCGTATGACATGCCGCGTACAGAAATCACTCAGGCCTGGAACAGTTCCACAAGCACTGGCTTCTGCTCGGCGTAAAGTTTCAACTTATCGAGAGCCTTGAGCACGATCTGCCTGACGCGTTCTTTGCTCAGACCAATTCGCCCGGAGATCTCGGAGAGTGACTGGCCGCGAGGCTGGCCATCGAGACCAAACCGGGCAGCAATGACGGCTCGCTCGCGCTCCGACAATGTTTCCAGAAGTGATGTCAGTTCGCGCTGGCACGCCTCTTGAGACTCTCCAGGCTGCGTTTCTGCAGGACTGCGGAAGTCTTCGAACTGCTCAAGTGCTTCATGGATGTAAGCCGTCGTGTGTTCGTTCCAGGTCTGCACCTTTTTGAAGTGGCGATGCATCTGATTGCGGACAGCCCACGTAGCATAAGTGCTGAAGCGATTTCCCAGACTAATATCAAACAGCTCCACCGAACGGATGAGAGGCATCACCCCTTCAGAAACCAGCTCGGCAAGCTGTTCAATCGATCCACAGCATTTACGAGCCAGAGCCACGACAAGCCGCAGGTTGGCCTGAACAATCTGGTTGCGAGCTGTGATCGATTTATTCAGCCAGAGATTGTACTGAGCAAAATAGGCATCGCTTGCAGGAGATTTGGCGAGCTTTTTACGGGCAGCTTCAGCCTGGTACCGGCAGAAGTTCATCCACAAGAAGAGATAATTTTCTTCATCCGGGGCCAGTAGACGAGACCGGGCAAAAGCGGGCAAAAGTGCTCCTGCCGTCGTCGCATGAGAGACAGGTGCGGCACTCAGCGAGTCAATAGTGAGTGGTTTCAACTGTTCCAGTTGAGCTTCGGCTTTTTTGCGTGCGAAGAGTGGATGATCCACATAGGCCAGGGGTGGAGGAATCAACCGCTGGGGAGCCACCGGACGTGGTGCTCGAACCGTTGTTTTGTTCTTGACGGCTGTACCTGCGGATGAATTCAAAGATTTGCAGATTCGCTTTTCAGACACGAGGGTCGAAAGGCAGAGTTCCTCTGTCAAACTTTGAGATTTGCTGGCGATTCTGCCAGAAACTTTCGTCGCAGCAGTTGCCGATTTCGATCTGGCTGTCTTTGATCCCGAGGGAGACTTCTTGCTTTTGCTTCTGGATCTTTCCAAAGTTGCAATCATGTCAAACCTTTAATAGCAGCCGATTAGTTGTTCGGACAAGTGATCCTGTCCAACGAACCGCAGTGCGACTTGAGGTTTAACTGCTGAACTCCAGTAAAATTGTGGATGACGATTTCTGGCGAGAAAAATCGTTCCCTGCTTGCAGTACCTACCTTGTGATTAGCATCCCGAAACACGGGGGCATTAACTCACGGAGGCAGCATTCAAATCCTTGAACATGAACGATTCGGATTGAATTTCTGATCGTCCGTTCAAGTCGATGTTGACCAGCATTGCCAGAGCGAGACTGGTCGCCACCAGACTGGAACCACCATAGCTCATCAGGGGCAGCGTGATCCCCGTGATTGGCAGTAATCCGACAGCCATCCCCGTGTTGATGATCATCTGTGTGATCAGAAGCACAGTGATCCCCGTGGCGACTAATCGCCCATAAGGCTCTTTGCATCGCTGCGAAATCTGCATGCCCTGCATCAGGAAGATCGCATAGAGTGCAACCGTCGCCAGAGATCCTCCCAGTCCAAACCGTTCTGCCACCATGCAGAACACAAAATCGGTCTGTGCGGCAGGCAGGTGATAAGCGGCTGGTTCTTCAAGCACCTGTCCCTGAATCTCACTTCCCCAGACGCCACCAAGTGCAATGACCTGCTTCGCCTGATGCTGATGATAGCCGTCACCCCGCGGCGCTGGCCCGCCATCTGTCTGATTGAAAAGTGCTGTCACCCGTGAGCGTTGCTCGGCATTCATTTTCTGCCAGAAGAAAGGCATCAGACAGGCAGCCAGCAGCATGACAGCCAGCAGATGCCTGGCCCGGGCGCCCGCAACAAACAACATACTGAAAAGGACGGGGATGAAGAGCATGGCCGAGCCAAGATCTGGCTCCAGCAGGATGAGTGCCACAGGGAACAGCATGACGACAAAGGGGATCACGAGACCGCGCAGTGTGCGATGGTTATCGCGGTACATCAGGTAATGTGCCAAAGCCATGATGAAGGTGAGTTTGGCCATTTCCGAGGGCTGGAAATCGAGAATACCTAACGGAATCCAGCTTCGTGCCCCATTGCGAGGCGGCATGGCGAGTACCAGCACCAACAGCGGCAAAGAGGCCACAAAGAGCCAGTCACTGAATCGCTTCCAGCGGGAGTAAGGAATGGCCACGACGAGAGCAAACGCAATCGCTGCCGGAATGAGCCAGACGACCTGCCGCTCGTACCGGGGTGTGACATTCTGCAGTTGATCAGCCCGAGCAATTCCACAAAGACCCAGGACGACAAGACCGAATGCACAAGCGAGGAGAATGAGCGACGGATGCGAGAAAAAGCCCGTCACCGAAAACGAATTTCCGCTGGTCGACGAAACATCGCGTCGGATTGTAATGCCAGCCATGACGACCTTTGTTACGCAGCTCGGCGTTCTTCGAATTGCCCGGCCTGAAAGATCCCTTTGCTTTCGATAATCGACTTGGCGTCAAAGCGACTCCCGAAGTAATAGCGCTGAGCGTCCGGGTCATTCAGGACCTGTTCCGCATCGCCACTGCAGAGAATGCGCCCACCGAAGACGATGTAGCTGCGATCGGTAATCGTCAACGTCTCCCGTTCGCGGTGATCGGTGAGAAGTATCGAAATCCCGGAGTTCCGGAGTTCGGCAATGATATCCTGAATACTGTTGATCGTGACCGGATCAATCCCTGTGAAAGGTTCATCGAGCAGAATGAGATTGGGGCGACTGGCCAGACAGCGGGCGATTTCCAGCCGGCGGCGTTCCCCACCAGAAAGCGTGGATGCGATCTGATGCCGCTTCTCGGCAATGCCAAACTCGTTGAGGAGTTCGTCGCAGCGGTAATTTCGTTCTTTGGCCGTGAGCGGCATGAATTCCAGGACAGCAATCAGATTCTGATCGACAGTCAATTTGGTAAAGATGCTCGTGTCCTGCGGAAGATAACCCATCCCGGCCTGAGCCCGCCGATAGAGCGGCCAGTTGGTCACATCGATGCCATTGAACATGACCTTGCCGCGAGTGGGTGTGACCAGCCCGCACGTCATGCGGAAGCTGGTCGATTTCCCGGCCCCGTTGGGCCCGAGCAGCCCAACGACTTCACCGGGGTTCACATGGAAGCTGACATCCGCCACAGCCAGCTTGCGCGGGTATTGCTTGACGAGACCTGTGCATTCCAGCAGTTTGGGCATCTGATCCTCCTTGATCCGATGTCAGTTTAGCCTGATCGTGTCGAGCCGTACAGATGACGTTCGCCACCCGAGATGAGGGGGCCTTCTGGCCGGTGCGCTTACCGGATGCGCGTCCAGCGCCACCACTGGGGATAGAAGGGGATGGAGAACCTGGGATAGTTTTCCACATCCGGGTTTTCGGCTTTGTTGACCTTATGATAGAAAAATGGCAGCGGTGCATACCCTTTGCCATCGTTCATGAAGGGAACGCCATGCGGCCAGAAAATACTGAACGCCTTGCCCACCAGAGCTGAGCCAGGGACAGCATGCCGGCGGTCGGCACCACGAGTATTTGACCATTGTCTGGCATCCTGACTTCGCGGTGAGTTATCCCCCATCATGAAGTATTCGTCTGCTCCCAGAGCCGGAAATTCGGCGGCAAAGGCGTGGGCTTCGTACTCGGCTCCCCAGGCGAGCGGATCGCTCAAAAGTGCTGCCAGACGACCAGGGCTCGAATACTCAGTGAGCGAAACTGCTGTAACTGGATAGGCCAGTCCGTCACTCAGATCGCGGTCGGCCCGGTAATAAATGTCGCGGAAGATGCGGAGCTCTTCGACATCCACTTCGCGACCCTGAGCAAAAATCCCTACCGGAGAAAGGTCTCGCAATTGCGGGCCATAAAGAGCTGGTGGTGCATAGGTGGTCTCGGCATCGAATTCGACCAGTTGATCGTTGATCCAGACGCAGAGCCTCTGATCGAAATTGGCAAACTCCAGATTGAACCACGAACCAGTCGCCACGACAGGACTTTTGCTGCGGGCAATGGGGCGAAACACCTCTTCGCCCGCCAGTTCATCGGACATTCTCAACGTGACGTAACCATCGGTTCCAATGACACACTGATACACCCGCACGCCACGTGTGAGTTCGATGATCACGTTCGCATTCTCGTTCCCATCTTTAGGAGGGCCCAGCCGGAATTTCCCCGTCACCGCGATGTCGCCGACCCAGTAAGGATCAGGTTCGCCACGCTGCCCATTTCCCATCGGGGCATAATGGTTGTAGGAGCAGAAATCGGCGATCAACTGAGGCTTCGCAGGGAAGATCATCGGCTGATTATCAAGGGCCTGATTCCAGGCTTCCGGCGTAGGAAGATAATGCCGATACCTGAGCCATTTGCCAGATTGAGAGTCGTTCCCGGTGATCGAGAACGATCTGGCCTTTCGATCGGCTTTCCACCCGGCAGGATCTTCCTTCCAATCGGCTGGGGAAACATCGTTGGCGGGAATCTCCACACCCTGCCAGCGTTCGGGCCAGCCGGCATCGATGAGAACCCGTGGTGCTTCGGTGTCGTCGTAAACTGATTGCTGAATGACGCGCTGCTTGTTGGGATCATCCTTGCGAGCGATCTTGTATTCGCCATCCAACCCGGGACGAACATAGATATCGCCGCGCCAGATGCGGAGCATTTCGCCGGGAAGACCCACCAGACGCTTGATGTAGTTGGTCTCGGGCTCTTCAGGGAACTTGAAGACAACCACATCCCACCGGCTGGGTTTAGCGAGCTCGTAAGTCCATTTATTGACGAGAATCCGGTCACCGCTGAAGACCGGGCGGTCTTTGACATCATTCTCAAAGCGGCAATTGGGGCAGGTCGCCGTTTCGATCCGCATTTCGAGAGTGCCATTCGAGCGATTGAGTTCATCGCTGGCACCAATGGCGAACTGATGGCGGCACTGACTGCACGTCACCTCTTTACAGCGGCCATACAACGTGGGCGCCATCGATCCGGTGGGAATGACAAACGCTTCGGCCAGAAACGTACGCAGAATAAAGGCCAGAATAAACGCAAAGGCAATCGATTCAATGACTTCCCGCGTATCATTGCCAGAGCGGACGCGCGTCTTCGCCTGGGGAGCGGCCATTGAAGCCGGCTGAGCTGCGACTCCTTTACCAAACCAGGTACTCTTCGCCGTCAATCCCATTAAAACCTCAAATCTGAAGCGGTTCGCTGCGACAGGGACGCATTTCTCGATGGCCGGGAAAACGCTTCACCCTGGGACCATACCCAGATTACGTTCCCGACGACCATCTCGTGAGAATGAAGACACGGAGTCTACTCGAAAACCAGCGATGGGGAGAAGTCAGACTTGATGCGTTTGTTCAGTGGTCGATTTGCCGAGGAAGGGAGAGAAGATGAAACTCATGCCACCAACGAGCCGGAAGCGTCAGCGACGGACACTCAAAAGAGATCTAACGAACCCCATCGACCAGCCCCCGTCCGCCGACTGAGTACGCCAGCGTGCCACTGCTGGCTCGTCCAGCAGTGCTCCTTTCAATCGCCCAAAGTTTATTTCATAGCCATTTTGACATCGCCATTGCAGCAATCTTCTCAATACCCTTGATCAAGGAAGTCCCCAACTCTTAGCCAGGGTGCCAATGCAAGCTCGATTCACCAACGAGCCGGAAGCGTCAGCGACGGACACTCGATATACCAACGAGCCGGAAGCGTGAGCGACGGACATTCAAAAGAGATCAAAGAACCCCATCGACCAGCCCCCGCCCGCCGATTGAGTACGTCAGGGTGCCACTGCTGGCTCGTCCAGCAGTGCTCCTGTCAATCGCCCAAAGACTCACTCATAGTCATTTTGCTCTCGCCTTTGCAGCAATCTTCTCAATACCCTTGATCAAGGAAGTCCCCAACTCTTAGCCAGTGAACACACAATCCCAAACCAAACCGATCGATACCCTGAATCATGTCCCCTGAAAACCACTGCTGGACAAGCCAGCAGTGCCATCCCCGCCCGAACCGAATGAGTACAGTCAAGAAAGGCCACCCTGCGGATCATTACATGTCACGTTCTCGATGGCTCACCGTTCTCTCATTATTGCTGGTTCTCGTCATCATTGCCTTATTATTTCCTCGAGTGGAACGCCTGGCGTCTTACAGGCGATTGATCTTAGATCCTCACGCCACTCCGCTACTCCGCTACTCGCTATTCAACCGAAGTCCATGCATCCCCAGAACGTACCCGGCACCCAGTTGATCGATACATTCTACTCTCAATTCCAAGTACCGGATGGTTTTTTCACAAATCTCGATGCTCGCAAGACATGGTTAAAGCTTCACAATGCGAATGGTGACTCCGTTTTGCTTAAGCAACTTCATTATGAAGCTCATTTCTCCGCCGACGGTAACTACACCTTCTATCGCCAGTCGCTGAATGAGCAGGCGAAAAGTTCGTGGCAAGTTCTCTTGATGCCAGAAGGTGAATATGCAGAGCACTGGAAATTAATTGCTGCAAAAATTGCCACTTCGCATGCTGATCAGGATGTTTTCACATTTCACACATCGACCACGAAGGGGATTATCCGCTTCTCGTCTACCACCACTCGCCCTTATGTTGTCAATATGGTTATCTGGGACATTTCACGTCCGATTTCCCAGGAGATTTTCATCACCATCGCTGACCCTGAACTGCGTTATTCAACAGTAGAAACCATTGCCTCCAGCTATCGTTTCACAATAGGTGCTATCCCTCCAGTCGATATTCAGCAGCAGTTGGCTGACGACGCGAGCAAGTCTTTCCGCAGTCACATCGAATGAGATGAATATGACAACCAACGTCTCGCCAGGGTGCCAATGCAAGCTCGATTCACCAACGAGCCGGAAGCGTGAGCGACGGACACTCGATATACCAACGAGCCGGAAGCGTCAGCGACGGACACTCAAAAGAGATCAAAGCCCCCCATCGACCAGCCCCCGCCCGCCGATTCGATACGCCCCAAACTTAAACTCATCCCAAGAATCTGGCTGAACGCTAATGGGTGTGAGAGACTGATGGGCATAAGCCCGCATGAAATATCTTGAAAAACCCCGATCAGGCATGATGGAAGCTGGCGGAGTTGGAAAACGTGACAGGGAGTTGCCGATGAGCCAATCAATTGGAAAAGCTTCAAGCCACACACCTCCCTTGCGAGACAACTCGCGAACTTCAATGGGCTTTTGCTTCGATGCACTTATTGATGCCAATAGACAAAGACTTTTGCTGCGCCTGTTGAGGTTAGTGGTCTGTGCCCTCCTTGTGATGATGTTTTCGGCCCCGGGTTGCAGCGACAGCCCCAAGAGATCCCACACTGAAACCACAAAGCAGACGACCCGCGAAAGATTGCTCAATCACGGATTCTGCGACGAGATGATCCAAATCATCGGAGATGAGATGGTTCGCGACAACCATCGCTGCAGACCCTCAGAAGAGGTGACGCAACAGATCTCCAAATGTCTTAAGAAAGAAATCTTAAAGGACGATGGCTTCGAAATGGATCCCCCGCTTCAGATCTCCAATGAGACATTCGTCGTTGTGTACCGGGGTTCCGGAGACGGAGCCTTCCACGAAGTCTGCCTGTTGCTCAAGTACGATGGGGAGTCGAATTGCTCCGTTCTGAGTTCATGCATCCGCTGGATTGAATAGACCAATCCAAAGAGAATTACGCTCCTCGCCAGGGCGCCACTGCTGGCTCGATACACTAACGAGCCGGAAGCGTGAGCGAAGGACATTCAAAAGAGATCAAAGAACCCCATCGACCAGCCCCCGCCCGCCGATTGAGTACGTCAGGGTGCCACTGCTGGCTCGTCCAGCAGTGCTCCTGTCAATCGCCCAAAGACTCACTCATAGTCATTTTGCTCTCGCCTTTGCAGCAATCTTCTCAATACCCTTGATCAAGGAAGTCCCCAACTCTTAGC
>VFQR01000940.1_pt1 | contig 27485 bp, 26 predicted proteins | sample 3512321 | NCBI WGS metagenome assembly VFQR01 (sample SAMN10412374, study PRJNA504923) | tailings metagenome | isolation source: Relicate 3 Philex TSF1 revegetated site | place: Philippines: Tuba, Benguet | collected 2017-08-29 | reverse complement strand
TCCGTGACGCCGGGAAGATCCGCAACCTCGGCGGCACCAATTTCGACACGCCGCACACCCAGGCGATGCTCGACGCCGGCGTCCCCCTGGTCTCCATGCAGGTCCAGTATTCCCTGCTGGACCGCCGCGTCGCCGGACCGCTCGCGGCACTCTGCGCGCGGACCGGCATGCGGCTGCTGTGCTACGGCACCGTCGCCGGCGGCTTCTTGTCAGTGCGCTGGCTCGGCAAGCCGGACCCAACCGAGCCGCTGGCCAATCGCAGTCTCGTCAAGTACCGGCTCATCATCGAGGAATTTGGCGGCTGGGACGCGTTCCAGGCGCTGCTGCGGCTGCTGCATGACATCGCGCGCAAGCATGGCGTCTCGATCACCGCCGTCGCGACTCGCTGGGTGCTGGACCAGCCGCAGGTCGCGGGCGCCATCGTCGGCGCGCGCTACGCGGAGCATCTCCCGGACAACCTCGCCATCTTCCGCTTCGCGCTGGACGCCGCCGATCGTGCCGCGATCGACGCTTTGCTGGCGCAGCACCCGGGGCCGCAGGGCGATTTCTACGCGCTGGAGCGCGACCGCCACGGCCCGCATGGGCGCATCATGAAATACGAGCTGAACCGTGACTGACCCGGCCGCCGAGATCGTCGCGCTGCACGCGGTGTTCGAGCGCGCGCTCGGCGCGCCCGGCGAGGACCACATGGCCCGCTTCGAGGCCGCCTTCGATCCCGGCTTCGTCATGGTCCCGCCGACCGGGCGGCGCCTGGACCGCGCCGAAACCCTCGCCTTCCTGCGCGCCAACATCGGCACCCGCGGCGAGGGGTTTCGGATCGCCATCGAGGACATCGCTGTCCTGCATGCCGCGCCGCCGCTGATGCTGATGCACTACATCGAGCGCCAATGGGTGCGCGGTGCCGAGACCGCCCGGCGTGCCGTGGCGGTGTTCCGGCTGGATGCGGATGCGCCGCGGTGGCTGTTCGTGCAGGAAACCTGGATCACGCCGCCGGCCTGAGCCCGGTTTACAACCTTTCGCCCGCCGGCGAGATTGCGCCAGAGGCAGAACGCCCTGGGATATGGGAGACAACCGATGAAACTCACCCGCCGCGCCGCGCTGGCCGCGCCGGTCCTGCTCGCCGCGCCCGCGCTGGCGCAGGGCACCACGCACACCGTGGGCATGGTCGTCTCCCTCACCGGCCCCGCGGGCCGCTTCGGCCAGGCCGCGGCGAAATCGGTGGAACTCGCCTTCAACGGGCTCAACGAGGCGGCGGGTAGCGCCGGCATCGCCGGCGGGCGGCTCGCCTTCGACCTGCGCGATGCCCAGTCGCAAGGGTCCGTCGCGGTGGACCAGGCGCGCCAGCTCGTGGACCTCCGCCGCGTGCCGGCGATCATCGGCGGGATCATCTCCAGTGTCTCCATCCCGATCGTGACCAGCGTGACCGGGCCGGCAGGCGTCGTGCAGATCAGCCCGGCCTCCTCCTCGCCGACGCTGACGCGGCTCGCCGCCGAGGGGCAGACGCGCGGCTGGTTCTTCCGCACCATCACCTCCGACGCGCTGCAGGGCACGGCGGCGGCGCGCTTCGCCATCGACCAGGGCCTTCGTCGCCTCGCGATCATCCATGTGAACAACGATTTCGGCGTGAACATGGTGGCCGAGTTCCGCCGCGCCTATGTTGCGCTCGGCGGGCAGATCGTCTCCACCACGCCCTACAACCAGGGCCAGGCGAGCTACGCGCCCGAGGTCACGCGCGCGCTGGCCGGGGACCCGCCGGCGCTCTACCTCGTCTCCTACCCCGGCGACGGCACGACCATCGCGCGCACCTGGATCCAGCAGGGCGGCGCGAACACCTTCCTGCTCAATGACGGCATGAACAGCGCGGATTTCATCCGAGATGTCGGGCCGCGCTTCCTGAACAACGCCTACGGCACCTCCTCCGGCACGGTCACCACGCCCTCCACCGAGTTCTTCAGCCGCGCCTATCCCCCCATGTCCGGCGGATTCGGCGCCGGCGCGCCGGCGGCGGACCGCGCCTTCGACGCCGCCGCGATCCTCGGCTTCGCCATCGCCAAGGCCGGGCGCTTCGAGGCCGGCCCGATCCGCGAGGCGATCCGCGAGGTGACGGGGCCGGGCGGGGAGGTCGTGCATGCCGGCCCCGAGGGCTTCCGGCGCGGCCTGGAATTGCTGCGCGCGGGGCAGCGCATCCGCTATGTCGGCGTGATCGGACCCGTCGAGTTCGACCAGAACGGCGACATCACCGGCCCGTTCCGCAAATGGCGCATCCAGAATGGCGAGATCACCACGGTCGGCCAGATGACCGCCGAGGAAGTCCAGGCGGTCCAGCGCCAATTGCCGCCCAGATAGCATGAGCCCTCAGATGCCGGGCGCCGGCTCCGCCGGCTTGGCTTCGCGCAGGCGACTGGACTGCGCGGCGCCGCGTTCGGGTTGTGCGCGGTGGCCATTCGGCCGCTCGGCCGATGCTGCCGGCCGCCAGCCATGACGCCAGACGTGGCGCGGCCACCGCGCATCCTGCTCGCGCCCGGGCTCGACTGCTCCCGGATCGTCACCGGCCTCTGGCAGGTGGCGGACCAGGAGCGGGACGGGCGCGTGCTGGATCACGCCGCCGCCGCCGCCTCGCTCGCGGAGTACGCGGCCGCCGGCTTCGACAGCTTCGACATGGCCGACCATTACGGGGGCGCCGAGGACATTGCCGGCCTCTACCGCCGCGATGGCGGCGCCGCGCGCCTCTTCACCAAATGGGTGCCGACGCCCGGCCCGATGACGCGCGATATCGTTCGGGAGGGCATCGGCCGCAGCCTGGCGCGGCTTGGCGGCGCGCCGGACCTCATGCAGTTCCACTGGTGGAGCTTCCGGCATCCCGCCTGGCTCGACGCTCTCCGCGAGATGGCGTCGATGCGCGCGGAGGGGCTGCTCCACCACATCGGCGTGACGAATTTCGACACGGATCATCTGCGCGTCGCCGTGAAGAACGGCGTGCCGATCGTGACGAACCAGCTTTCCTTCTCGCTGCTGGATCGCCGCGCGGCGGGGGCGATGTCGGATTTCTGCCTGGCGAACGGCGTGAAGCTGCTGGCCTATGGCACGCTCGGCGGCGGCTTCCTTTCCGATCGCTGGCTGGGGCGCGAGGCACCGGCCGAGATCGCCGACTGGTCCAAGATGAAATACCGCCGCTTCATCGAGGCGATGGGTGGCTGGGGGGTGTTCCAGGCGCTGCTGGCCGAACTCGCCGCGATCGCCCGCCGGCACGGCGTCTCCATCTCCAATGTCGCGACGCGCTGGGTGCTGGAGCATCCCGCTGTCGGCGCCGTCATCGTCGGCGCGCGGCTGACGGAATCCGAGCATCGCGCCGACAATCTCCGCCTCTTCTCCTTCGCGCTCGACGAGGAGGACCGCGCGCGCATCGCGCATGCGCTGAAGGAGAGCCGGCCGATCCCCGGCGATTGCGGCGACGAATACCGCAAGCCGCCCTATCTCACCGCGGCGGGCGACCTCAGCCACCACCTCGACAGCCTGCCGAAGATCTACGCGGCGCAGGAATTCCGCCCCGGTCGCTTTCGCGTGGATTCCGGCAGCGTGTGGGAGACGCTGGCCGGCTATTCGCGCGCGGTGCGCGTCGGCCACCGCATCCTGGTCTCCGGCACCACGGCGACGCACACCGATGGCAGCGTGGTCTGCCCCGGCGATCCCGGCGGCCAGGCCGTCTACATCCTCGACAAGATCGGCGCCGCGATCGAGGCGTTGGGCGGCACGCTCGACGACGTGGTCCAGACCCGCATCTGGCTGCGCGACGCGCAGGATTGGGAACCGGTTTCCGCCGTGCATGGCCGCGTCTTCGCCGCCGCGCGCCCGGCCAACACGCTGGTCGAAATCGGCCGTCTCGTGGGTTCGTATCTGGTCGAGATCGAGGCCGAAGCCGTCCTCGACTGAATCCGCCGCGCCCGCGCGTCGCTTTTTTCTTCCTCCCCGCCCGCCATCGGTTATCGTTCGATGACGGGTCCCGGGCCCGCCCGGGACACCGCCTCAGAACGAAGGCCAGATGGCCTCATGGAGGAAGGCGCCTGATGTCCCCAACCACGACGCACGGTCCGCGCTGCGCCGCCCTGATCGGCCCCTACGGAAGCGGCAAGTCCGCGCTGTTCGACGCGATGCTGCTCGCCTCCGGCCAGGCCGCGCGCCGCGCCGGCAATGGCCGCGCCCATGTGGCCGGCACCGAGCTGCGCGTCGCCTCCACCAGCTTCCTCGGCGATCCCTGGACGCTGCTGGACTGCCCCGGCTCGGTCGAGTTCGCCCATGCCGCCGCCTGCGCGCTCGCGGTCGCCGACATCGCGGTGATCGTGGTGGAGCCCGACCCCGCCCGCGCGCCGATGGCCGCGCCGGCGCTGCGCATGGCGGAGGAGGCCGGCATCCCGGCGCTGCTCTTCGTGAACAAGCTCGATACGCTCGCCGGCACGGTGCGCGACGTGGTGGAGGCGCTGCAGGCCCAGTCGCGCCGGCGGCTGTTGCTGCGCCAGGTGCCCTGGCGGGAGGGCGAGCGCATCGTCGGCTATGTGGACCTGATCAGCGAGCGCGCCTGGCGCTACCGCGAAGGCGCCGCCTCCGAGCCCGCGCCCTTTCCCGAAGCCATGCGCGGCCGCGAGGCGGAGGCGCGCGCCGCGCTCGCCGAGGCGCTCGCGGATGCCGATGACGCGCTGCTGGAGGCCCTCGTCGAGGATCGCGCGCCGGATGCCGCCGCCCTCTACCGTCCGCTGCATGCCGAGGAAGCCGCGGGACACGCGGATGCCATCCTGCTCGGCGCCGCCGAGCACGCCTTCGGCGTCCGCCGGCTGTGGAAGGCGCTGCGCCACGACACGCCGGAGGTCGCCGAGACCGCCGCGCGCCATGCCCTGGCGGAAGGCGCCGATCCCGTCGTGCAGGTCTATCGGACGGTGCAGGCCGGCCATGCCGGGCGGCTCAGCCATGTCCGGGTCTGGCGCGGCCCGCTGAAGGATGGCGCGACGCTGGACGGCCAGCGCGTCGGCGGCATCTGGCGCTTTCCCGGCGGCGAGCCCGCGAAGACGCCAGAGGTCGCCCCCGGCGAGGTCGTGGCGCTCGGCCGGCTGGATGGTGTTGCCACCGGCGACACGCTGGGTGCGCCGCGGCTGCCCTTCCCCGCGCCGCCCGCGCCGACCTATGCCCTCGCCGTCGAGCCCGAGGACCGCAAGGACGAGGTGAAGCTCGGTGCCGCGCTCCAAAAACTCTCGGAGGAGGATCCCTCGCTCATCGTCGCGCAATACGCCGAGACCAGCGAGACCGTGCTGCAAGGGCAGGGCGAGCAGCATCTGCGCGCCGCGCTCGACCGGCTTGGCGCGACGGTGAAGGTCGCGACGCATCGCCCGCGCGTGCCGTTCCGGGAGACGATCCGCCAGCGCATCCGCCACCATGCGCGGCTCAAGCGCCAGACCGGCGGGCACGGCCAGTTCGCCGATGTCACGCTGGAGGTCGCGCCGCTGCCGCGTGGCGAAGGGTTCCGCTTCGTGGACAAGATCGTGGGCGGCGCGATTCCCCGGAAATTCATCCCGGCCTGCGGCGAAGCGGCTGAAGAGGCCGCGAAGAAGGGTCCCCTCGGCAATCCCGTGGTGGATCTGGAAGTCACGCTGGTGGATGGCGGCTTCCACAGCGTGGACAGTTCCGACATGGCCTTCGCCACCGCGACGCGCATGGCGATGCAGGAGGCCCTGGCCAAGGCCGATCCCGTGCTGCTGGAACCGGTCGAGCATGTCGCCGTCTCCGTCCCCGCCATCTTCACGCCGGCGGCGCAGCGCCTGCTGACGGGACGCCGCGGCCAGATCCTCGGCTATGCCGAGCAGCCCGACCGGCCCGGCTGGGACGAGGTCGAGGCCATGGTGCCGGCCGCCGAGCTGCATGACCTGATCCTGGAACTGCGCGGCCAGACCCAGGGCCTCGGCACTTATCGGCACCGCTTCGACCACCTGGCCGAGGGACGCGGCGGCAGGGCCGCTTGACAGCGGCGCAGCACGGCATCGTGATGCGCTGCCGTAACCAACCGGGGGACGATGAGATGCGCTTCGAGGTCGTGCAGGTGAGCCCGAGGGCCGATCGCGTCGTGCTGGAAGGCCGGCTCGATTCGGTGACGGTCGGGCAGATCGAGACGCAGTTCACCGCGATGCTCGCGGCGTCCGGGCGGCACGCGGTGCTGGACATGCGCCAGCTCGACTTCCTCTCCTCGCTCGGCATCCGGCTGCTTCTCTCGGTCGCGCGCGTGGTCACCCGGCGCGGCAGCCAGGTCGTCGCCTTCGGCGCGCAGCCGATGGTGGCCGAGGTCCTCGGCGTGATGGCGCTCGACGAGGTGCTGCCGATGTTCGCGTCGGAGGAGGAGGCGCTGGCCGGGCTGCCCGCCTGATGCTCGCCCTGTCCGTCCCTTCCGATGCGGAGGGGCTGGACGTGGCGCAGGAGCGAATCGAATCCTGGCTTCTCGCCAATGGCTGCGACGCGAAGCTCCGCTACCGCGTGCGGCTGGTCGTTGACGAACTGGTCGCGAATCTCGGCATGCATGCCCGCTTCGAGGGCCCGGTGGCGCCGGCGCGGGTCGAGCTGCGGCTGGCGGGGCAGGGGGTCGCGCTGGCCTTCGAGGACGCCGCCGCCCCCTTCGATCCGCGCGAAGCCGCCGAGCCGCCGCGGCCGAGCCTGGACGGCGAAGCCCTGGGCGGGCTCGGTCTCGCCCTGGTGCGAAAAATGGCGGAGATCACAGCCTACCGCCGGTTGCCGGATGGCTGGAACCGGTTGGAGATGACGATCCGCGCGGGATGAAGGGCGGGACGCGCTTCACCGCGACGATCGGTGTGAACCCGCGCTACGTCTTCGCGGCCAGCTGCTTGACCTCCTCCATCGCCTCCGCGAAGCGGCGGTTCAGGAGATCGAGCGCCTCGGCGTTGGATTTCTGGATCAGGTCGCCGATCTCGCGGATGTTGGAGACCGCGCGCTCATAGCCGGCCTTCAGCAGCTCCGCCTGCCGCTGCGCGCGCTCCTGCGGGCTTTCCGTGCCGGTCAGGCCACGCATCGCCTCGGTCATCTCGGTCATCGCGGACTGCACGATCTCCATGTGCCGCCGCGCCACGGCCTGCGCGCCCTCGAGCGCGATGCGGTTGGCGGCCGAGAGTGCCTCCAGGTTGCGGCGCTGCGCCTGGGCGAGCCCTTCCAGATCCGGCATCGCCGGCAGCCGGAACTCCGAGAAGAGCTTCATGAGATCGTCGGGCTTCATGCCGAAACGGTCGGACATCCTGGCCTCCTGCCTGCTGTCGCAGCCTACGCCGATGCGGCCGGCGGCGCCATGTCGCCATTCGCCAGGCCGAAGCTGCGGGCGGCCTGCTCCGCCTTTTCGAGTGCACGGTCCAGCGCGGCCATGGTGGGGCCGAGTTCCTCCGTGGTGTCCTTCGACCACGCATTGACGGCCCGCAGCCAGACCAGGGCGAGCCCCGCGGCGCGCAGCGCGCCGCGCGGCCCGGCGGCGTCGATCTCCGCGGCTTCGAGCATGCGCTGCATGGAGTGGCGGAACACCGGGACGAGCGCGCCGGCGAGGACGCCGTCCGTCCACATCTCCCGCATCAGGCGCTGCACGCCGGCGCGGTTGGGGGCGAGGGCGTCGAGGCCGCGCATCAGCACGTCGAACAGCCGGTCGCGCGGCGTGCCGCCCTGGCCTGGGACGGTGCCCCGCGCGATCTCGGCATCCACCACCTGGCCCCAGAGCCGCAGAAGCCCGAGGCGGGAGGGAAAGCGCCGGGCAAGATCGCCGGCCGCCAGCCCGGACTCGGCCGCCAGCCGCGCGAGCGTGACCCCGCGCCAGCCATGCGCGGCGACGACACGGAACAGTGCCTCGATCAGCCGGGCGTCGGCGTCGTGGTCGATCTCCATGGCTGTAGGGTGGTGTCCCGGAGCCCGATCGCCAAGCGTCAGCCGGCCAATTCGCGCGACCGCGCCGTCGCCGCGGCAATGGCGCGGGAGATGGTGTCGGGCCAGGCGGCCTGGTCCATCATCACGGCGAGCGCGCGTTCGGTGGTGCCCTTGGGACTCGTCACGTTGCGGCGAAGCTGGGCGGCGTCCTCGCTGCTGGCGGCGAGCAGCGCGCCGGAGCCGGCGACGGTGGCGCGCGCCATGCGGCGGGCGAGGTCGGCGGGGATGCCTTGCTCCCGCGCCGCCGCCTCCAGCAGCTCGGCAAGCAGGAAGACATAGGCCGGGCCACCACCGGAAACGGCGGTGACGGCGTCGAGAAGGCCCTCATCCTCCACCCAGGCGGTCTCGCCGGTCGCGGCCAGCAGGGTGTCGGCCAGATCGCGCTGCGTGGCCGTGACCGCGGCGTTGGGGCAGGCGACGCAAAAGCCCTGGCGGACGGCGGCCGGCGTGTTCGGCATGGCGCGCACGATCGCCGCATCGGGGCCGAGCAGGGTCTGCATGAAGGCGAGCGTCCGACCCGCCATGATCGAGACGAAGACGGCCTGCCCGGCATAGCGCGCGTAATGCGGCAGCGCGGCCGCGGCTTCCTGCGGCTTGATCGCGAGCACCACGGCGGCCGGCGCGAAGCCGGCCGGGATGGAATCGGGCCCGGGCACCACGGTCGCCCCGGGGATCGGCCCGCCGGCATGCGGCTCGACGGCCACGCAGCCGGCCAGCCCGCGCTCGCGCCAGCCGGCGAGCATGGCGCCCCCCATCTTGCCGCAGCCGACGAGGAGGGTTGGCGGCAAGGAGCCGCCGACGGGCAGGTCGCTCATGGGCCGCAGGGTCGCGCCCCGCGGCGCCGATGGCAACTATGCCCTGCGGCGCGCCACCGCGCCGAGCCCGGCCAGGCCGAGCCCGAACAGCGCCAGCGACATCGGCTCCGGCACCGGGGTGGAGGAGACGGTGATGGCGCCGTCCGCCACCTCGCCATTGTTCCCGACCTCGCCGATGTAGAGGTAGAGCGGGCTGCTGATCGGGATGGGCGCGCCGAGATTGATCGAGAGCACGCCGCCGAAGCCGAGGCTGATGAAGCCGAAGGCGGGCGGGACGGCGGTGGTGGATTCGCCGTCGAAGGTCTCGAGCGTCGCGACGCTGTTGTCCACCGCGCCGCCCGAGGTGCCGAACAGGGCCGGATCGGTCGGCGCCGCCTGGGCGCCGGGCAGCAGGATGGAGCCGGCGATATCCAGCGCCGCCGCGGGGACCAGGAGCCCGACATCGGCGGCATCCGTGATCAGCACCGTCGAGATGACGACCGCGTCAAGGTCGAAGCCGCTGAACTGGCCGGGCGAGCCGGCGGTGACCGCGCTGTTGTCCTGGATGGTGAGCGAGGCGATCTGGCCGATGCCGAGGCCCGAGAGGTCGGCGCGATAGACGCCGGTCGCGGCGAGTGTGCCGCCGGCGACGCCGGTGAGCTGGGTGAAGGTCACGGAAGCGGCCTGGGCGGCGGTGCTCAGCCCCAGCGCGACCGCGGCGGCCAGGCCCAGTGTCGTGGCGGCTCTCGGCATGCTGTCGTCTCCTGTCCCAGGCCTGCGTCGCGGCCCGCATTGAAGCTGACAGGACAACAAGCAATCATCATGCCAGGAGCGTCAGCGCCGAAAAAACAGAGGCTTGGCCACCTGGGCGCATCGCGAAGGCGCGCAGTGTAACGTTTGCCGACACGCCAGGGTTGCAACGACCGGAAGCCGCGTCAGGCCTCGCCCACGCAATCCAGCATCGCCGCCTGCAGCGCCTCCGCCGGTGCCTTCCCGCCCCAGAGCACGAACTGGAAGGCGGGGAAGAAGCGCTCGCACTCGGTCAGCGCGATATCCACCATGTCCTCCAGGCTCTCCGCCGAGGCGCCCGGCGCGCCGCGCAGCAGCACGGAGTGGCGGAACACCGGCACGCCCTCATCGCTGTCGAGGCCGAAATGCCCGATCCAGAGCTTTTCGTTGGCCAGGCTCAGCAGCTCGAACAGCTTCTCCCGCCGGTTGGCGGGCACCTTCATGTCGAAGGCGCAGGAGAAATGCATCGCGCTGATCTCGGAGGACCAGGAGAAATAGAGGCCGTAGTCGCACCATTTCCCAGGCGCCTCCGCCGCCATCTCGCTGTCGGAGCGGCGGTCGAAGACCCATTCGTTGGAGCCGATGATCTGCTCGATGATGTCGAGCGGATTGCCCGGGCGGTCCTGGCTGTCATGGCCGAGATAGGCTGACATGCGGCACCTCCTGCGTCTGGCGGGCGCGGCCCGCCATGCTTGGCCTGACGGGCGCGGCCCGCCATCGGGATCGTCCCGGCGGTGACCGTCATGCCTGGCCCGACCTGTAGGGGCTGACCCTTCGAATCGCCACCAGGGGTAGATTAGTCAGCCGAGAATCCCGACCGCAAGGCCTGGAATCGCGTGGTTGGCCAATTGGTTGTGGAGAATTTTTGACACCTGCCCCGCGCCTCGCCGCTCAAGTCACGTCGGCTTCCGGCTCCCGCGGGGCTTCCAATGCTGCGACGCGGTGTTCGAGCGCGGCCACCCGCTCCGTCAGCGCCTCGGCCTGCTCGCGGGCGCGGCGGGCCACTTCCAGCGCGGCGTCGAGCTCCTCGCGGCGGACAAGTTCCAGCCGCTGGGCCATCGCCTCCACCTGCGCCTTGGCGATCGCCTCCGCTTCCGTGCGCATCGCCGCCATGACGGAGGCGGCGCCGCTCGCCATGCCCGCGAGGTCGTCGAAGATCCCCTTGCCGCCCTTCATCACCCGTGACTCCTTGTGCCCCGCGCGGGGCTTGCCTCATTGCGCCGTGGCCTATACCCCGGCCGCCGGCAGGGGATAGCCTCGGGCATGTATCTGGTCACCGGCGGCGCCGGTTTCATCGGCTCCAACCTGGTCGCGGCGCTGGCGGCGCGCGGCGAGGAGGTCCTGGTGGTGGACCGGCTGCGTGACGGCGTTCCAGGGCGCGAGAAGTGGCGGAACCTGGCGAAGCACGCGATCGCCGGCCTGCTGCCGCCCGAGGCGATCGGCCAGGCGCTCGCGACCCCTGGTCTCAAGGCCGTGCTGCACATGGGCGCGATCAGCGCCACCACCGCGACCGATGGCGATCTGGTCGCGGCCACCAACCTCACCCTGCCCCTGCTCCTCTGGGAGCATTGCGCGACGCGGGGGATCCCGCTGATCTACGCCTCCTCCGCTGCGACCTATGGCGATGGCGCGCTCGGTTTCGCCGAGGATGCGGCGCTGGCGGCGCTCAGGCCGCTCAACCTCTATGGGTGGTCCAAGCTCGCCTTCGACCGGCGGGTGCAGGAGTTGCTGCGGCGCGGGCGCCGCGCGCCGCCGCAATGGGCGGGCCTGCGCTTCTTCAACGTCTACGGCCCGAACGAGTACCACAAGGGCCGGATGGCCTCGGTCGTCTTCCACAAATTCCACGAGGTGGCTGGCGGCGCGCCGGCACGGCTGTTCCGGTCGGACAGGGCTGGCATCGCCGATGGCGACCAGAAGCGCGACTTCGTGCATGTGGATGACTGCGTGAAGGTGATGCTCTGGCTGCTGGACAACCCCGATGTCAGCGGGCTGTTCAATGTCGGCTCAGGGAAGGCGCGAAGCTTCCTCGACCTGGTCCGCGCGATGTTCGCCGCGATGGGGCAGAATGATCGGATCGAGTTCATCCCGATGCCGGCCGATCTGCTCGGGAAGTACCAGTATTTCACCGAGGCGCCGCTCGACCGGCTGCGCGCCGCCGGCTACGCGGCGCCGACCATCGGCCTGGAGGACGGCGTCGGGCGCTATGTCCGGGATTTCCTGATGCGCGAGGACCCGCACCGCTGATGTTCCCCGTCATCGCCTTCCCGGCGATCGATCCCGTCGCGCTCGAGATCGGTCCCTTCGCGCTGCGCTGGTATGCGCTCGCCTACATCGCCGGCATCACGCTCGGCTGGTGGCTGGCGCGCCGGCTCTGCGCCCTGCCGCCGGTGGCCGCGACGAAGGAGCAGGTGGACGATGCCGTCACCTGGATCACGCTCGGCATCATCCTCGGCGGTCGGCTCGGCTATGTCCTGTTCTACCGGCCCGGGCATTACCTCTCGGCGCCGTGGGAGGCGCTGTATCTCTGGCAGGGCGGCATGTCCTTCCATGGCGGCATGCTCGGCGTGATCGTCGCGGTGCTGTGGTTCTGCCGGCGGCAGGGCATTGACGCGCTGCGCTTCGGCGACCGCGTCGCCTGCGTCGTGCCGATCGGGCTGCTCCTCGGGCGGCTCGCGAATTTCGCCAATGGCGAGTTGTGGGGCCGCGTCAGCGACGTGCCCTGGGCGATGGTCTTCCCGCATGGCGGCCCGGAGCCGCGGCATCCGAGCCAGCTCTACCAGGCCTTCCTGGAAGGCTTGGTGCTGTTCGTGCTGCTCCAGATCCTCGTCCGCATTCCCGCCATCCGCGAGCGCCGCGGCCGGCTCAGCGGCGTGTTCCTCATCGGCTACGGCGTGGCGCGGCTGGTCGGCGAGGCCTTCCGCGAGCCCGACGCGCATCTCGGCTTCCTCTGGGGCGGGCTGACGATGGGCATGCTGCTCTCGCTGCCAATGGTCGCGGCGGGTGCGGCGCTGCTGCTGCGCGGCCGCACTCGGCAGAAGCTGCCCCTGCGATGACCGGCGCGCGGAGCGGCAAGGCCGCGGGCACCGGCGGCCTGTATCGCCGGCGCCAACACTGATGGAGCGGCTCGACGCCTTCATGGCGCGGGCCAACGCCGCCTATTACGCGCGGCCTGGCGCCATCGGCGGCGATTTCACCACCGCACCCGAAATCTCCCAGGCCTTCGGCGAGGTGCTCGGCGCGTGGTGCGCGGTGATGTGGGACCGGATGGGCCGGCCCGATCCGGTGATCCTGGCCGAATGCGGGCCGGGGCGCGGGACGCTGATGGCCGATGCGCTGCGCGCGCTTGCCGCCGTCGCCCCGGATTTCCGGCGCGCGCTGCGGCTGCACCTGGTCGAGACCTCGCCCGCCCTGCGGGAGGCGCAGCGGCGGGTGCTGGGCGAGGCCGCTTGGCACGACGAGGTGGCCTCGCTGCCGGACGGGCCGATGCTGCTGCTGGCCAACGAGTTCCTGGACGCGCTGCCGATCCGGCAGTTCGTGCGGCGCGGCGAAGGCTGGGCGGAGCGGTACGTGGCGGACGGGGCCTTCGTCGAGGTGGCAATGCCGTCTCCCGCCTGCGGGGGAGGGCCGGGGCAGGGGAGGGCTGGCACGATCCCTGAAGGCGCCATCCTCGAACGTTGCGAACCCGCCCGATCCGTGATCGCCGCCCTCGCCGCGCGCCCACGCCTTGCCGCGCTGTTCGTGGATTACGGCCATGCGGGCGGCTTCGGCGATACGCTCCAGGCCGTCGCCGGGCACGCCACCGGCCTCGATCCGCTCGCCGAGCCAGGCTCGCGCGACCTCACGGCCCATGTGGATTTCGCTGCGCTGGCCGAGGCCGCGCGCGAGGCCGGCGCCGCGGCCTTCGGCCCGATCCCGCAGGGCATCCTGCTGCAGCGCCTGGGCCTAGCGACACGCGCGGCGATGCTCGCCCAGGCCCGGCCGCGCCTCGCGCGCGACATCCTCTCCGGCGCCGAGCGGCTGCTCGCGCCGGAGCGCATGGGCAGGCTGTTCAAGGCGCTCGCGGTCTGCGATCCCGCGCTGGGCGTCCCGCCCGGATTCGAAGGCTCATGACCGTTCCGATCCTCACCGCCGACCTGCCGCTGCCGCACGGGTTCTTCACGCGCGAGGGCGGCGTCTCGGCTGGGCGCTTCGCCAGCCTGAACTGTTCCCTGTCCGGACGGGACGACCCGGACGCCGTGCGGGAGAACCGCGCCCGGGCCGCCGAGGCGCTGGATCATCCGCCCGCCGCGCTGGTCGGGCTGACGCAGGTGCACGGGATCGCCGTCGCCACGCTGGAAGACCCCTGGCCCGAGCATGACCGGCCCAAGGCCGATGCGATGGTCACGGATCGTCCCGGCCTGCTGCTCGGCATCGTCACCGGCGATTGCGCGCCGGTGCTGTTCGCCGATGAAGAGGCCGGGGTGATCGGCGCGGCACATGCCGGCTGGCGCGGCGCGGTCGCCGGCGTGATCGAGGCGACGATCGCCGCCATGGAGGCGCTCGGCGCCCGCCGCGCGCGGATCGCCGCGGCCATCGGCCCCTGCATCGCCCAGCCCAGCTACGAGGTGGGCGCCGATCTCCGCGCCGCGCTGCTGGCCCGGGACCCGGGCGATGCCCGCTTTCTCGCGCCCGGGCGGCGCGAGGGGCATTGGCAGTTCGACCTGCCGGGCTATTGCCTGGCCCGGCTTCACGCGGCCGGGGTAGCGCGGGCCGCCTGGATCGGGCAGGACACGCTGGCGCGGGAGGACCGCTTCTTCAGCCATCGGCGCGCCACGCTCTCTGGCGGCGGGCCGATCGGCCACCAGTTGTCCGCCATCGCTTTGCCGCGAGGATGACGCCGTGCCCTACATGGTCATGCTGATGGTCATGACCCTGCTCACGCTGATGGTGGGCTGTGCGCTCCTCTAGGCGCGGGGCGCTGCTGGGGCTGCTCGCGCTCGGCGCCTGCGGCCCGCTGCCGCAGCCCTATCGGGGGGAGCCTGGCGGGCTCGCGCGGCGCCTGGCGCGCCCGCCGGCCTATCGGCTGGTGGTGCCGCCGCCGCAGGCCGCGCTGCTGCCGGCGGCCGACGCCGCCAGCTTCGCCGAGGTGCTGGCGGACGACCTCCGCCAGGCCGAGATCGCCGCGGTGAGCGGGGAGGCGCTGCCGCTCGACTGGCAGATCGCCATCTCGGTCGAGACCGCCGGCAACACGGTGCGGCCGCGCTACGAGCTGCGCGATGCGGATGGCGCGCGCCTCGGCGTGCATGACGGGCGGCCGGTGCCGCTGCGCGCCTGGGCCGAGGGCGATGCCGAGGCGCTGCGCGGCGCGGCGCGCGAGGCCGCGCCGGCGCTCGCCACCCTCGCCGCGCGGGCCGATGCGGCACGGCGCACCGGCGACGAGAACGCCGCCGGCCGCGGCCCGCCGATCATCCGGCTGATCGCGGTGCGGGGCGCGCCGGGCGATGGCAACCAGAGCCTCACCGCCCGTATGGGAGATCGCCTCGCGGGGCTCGGCTACCAGGTGCAGGAAAGCTCGGAAGGCGCGGAATTCGCGGTGCAGGGGGTGGTCGCCGTCGCCCGGGCGGCACCGGGGCTGGAACGGGTCGAGATCGTCTGGACCGTCTCGCGCCGGGATGGCTATGACCTCGGCCGTGTGCTGCAGCTGAACGAGGTGCCGGCCGGCAGCCTGAACGGGCTATGGGCCGACGTCGCCTATGTGGTGGCCGAGGAAGCCGCGGGCGGCATCCGCGACGTGCTGGCGAATGCCGGCAGCCAGACGCCGGAACCCCGGGCGCAGCCGGCGGCCGCGCCTGTGGCTCCACCGGCTGCAACGCCGGTGGCGGCCCCGGCGCCTGCGCCGCGCGCAAGGGCGGCACGCCCCAGGCGCTGATGGACTCGGGTTTGTCGCATTGCTATCCGGGCGCGACGCCGCGCGCCGGCGCCCATTCCTCTCCCCGGGGCCTCGCCGCATGAAGATCATCGCCTGCAACAGCAACCGCCCGATGGCCGAGGCGGTGGCCGCGGCGCTCGGCATCCCGCTGACGCAAGCCAGCGTGCGCCGCTTCGCCGACATGGAGATCTTCGTCGAGATCCATGAGAACATCCGCGGCGAGGACACCTTCGTCGTCCAGTCCACCAGCTACCCCGCCAATGACAACCTGATGGAGCTGCTGATCACGCTGGATGCGCTGAAGCGCGCGAGTGCCAGGCGCATCACGGCGGTGATCCCCTATTTCGGCTATGCGCGGCAGGACCGGAAATCCGGCCCCCGCACCCCGATCAGCGCGAAGCTGGTCGCGAACCTGATCACCGCCGCCGGCGCCAACCGCGTGCTGACGCTCGACCTGCACGCGGCGCAGATCCAGGGCTTCTTCGACATCCCCGTGGACAACCTCTTCGCCGCCCCGCTCTTCGCGCGCGACATCCAGGAGCGTTTCGCCGGGCGCGAGCTGATGGTGGTGAGCCCGGATGTCGGCGGCGTGGTGCGCGCGCGGGCGATCGCGGCCCGGATCGGCGCCGACCTCGCCATCATCGACAAGCGCCGTCCGCGCGCCGGCGTCTCCGAGGTGATGAACGTGATCGGCGAGGTCGAAGGCCGCCACTGCATCCTGGTGGACGACATCGTGGACAGCGGCGGCACGCTCTGCAACGCGGCCGAGGCGCTGCTCAAGCACGGCGCCAGGAGCGCGAGCGTCTATGTCACGCATGGCGTCTTCTCGGGCGGCGCGGTGGCGCGCGTGGGGGCCGCGCAGATCGAGACGATGGTGGTGACGGATTCGATCCTGGCGACCGAGGCGGTGCGCGTCTCCCGCAACATCAAGCAGCTCACGGTCGCGCCGCTGATCGCGGAGGCGATGAAGCGCATCAGCGAGGAAAGCAGCGTGAGCACGCTGTTCAATTGACGACCCCTCCCTCCCGCCTCGGAGCGGGGAGGGCGGTTCAGGCGCCGGTGAACATCGGCACCGGCGGCCCGCCATCGGTCTCGCGAAAGACGACCCGCAGCGCCATGCCGATGCGGATCGCCGCGATCTCCACATCCATCAGGTTCGTGAACACCCGCGGTCCTTCCTCCAGCTCCACCATCGCGGGAAGGTAGGGCTCCTTCGTGCGCATCACCGTCCAGCTGTAGAGCGTCCCGCGGCCGGCGGCCGGGACGAGTTGCACGTTGGACGACAGCGTGAAGGGCGAGACGCCGCGCGGCGGGAAGAAGTGGCGGCCGGTGTCCTTGCACAGGCCGATCATCAGGCGGCCGTCCTTCGCCGCCTCCCAGAACGGCGCGGTGATGGGGTCGGGGATCGGGGCCGGGATCGCGCGTTCGCTCATCAGTTCCGCTCCAGGATCAGCGTCGCGCTGCCGTGGCGATGGCCCAGCAGCCCGCCGGTGCCATGCGCCAGCGCCAGGCTGCAATCCTTCACCTGCACCGCCGGATGCGCCTCCCCGCGCAATTGCCGCACCGCCTCGATCACCTTGGTCATGCCGCCGCGATTGGCGGGGTGGTTGTTGCAGAGCCCGCCGCCATCGGTGTTGAAGGGCAGCTTCCCGACACCGCTGATCAGGTTGCCGTCTGCCACGAAGGCGCCGCCCTTGCCCTTCTCGCAGAAGCCGAGGTCCTCGAGCTGGATCAGCACGGTGATGGTGAAGCTGTCATAGATGGACGCATAGCGGATATCGGCGGGCGTCACGCCGGCCTCCGCGAAGGCCCGCGCGCCCGAAAAGCGCGCGCCGGAGAAGGTCAGGTCGTTGTAGCCGCCCTGATGGGTCTTGATGGCCTCGCCGGTGCCGCGGATGGTGACGACGGGGCGCTTCAGGCTGCGCGCGATGTCGGGTCGGGCGACAATCAGCGCGCCGCCGCCATCGCTGATCACGCAGCAATCCAGCCGATGCAGTGGATCGGCAACCAGCGGCGAATTCACCACCTCCTCCACCGTCACCACCTTGCGCAGCATCGCGTGCTCGTTGTGCTGCGCGTGGTGGCTGGCGGCGACCTTCATCCAGGCGAGCTGCTCGCTGGTCGTGCCGAATTCGTGCCTGTGCCGCCTCGCGCACATCGCATAGGCGGCTGCGACGGTGCGGCCCATCGGGATCTCGAACTGGTCCTCCGGCACCAGCGGGTTCTGCGCGCGCGTCGCGGTGCCCGTCGCCATCCCCTCGCTGCGCGGCCGCCCGGCCAGCGTGATGAGCGCCACGTTGCAGCGGCCGAGCGCAATGGCGGCCGCCGCATGCGCAACATGCGCGATATAGGAGGACCCGCCGATATCCGTGCTGTCCACATGGCTCAGCCGATCGAGCCCGAGATACTCCGCCATGGAGAGCGGCCCCATGCCGGGCGCGTCGCCGGCGCAGAAATAGCCATCCACATCGTCCTTGGAGAGGCCGGCATCCTGCAGGGCGCCGAAGGCGACCTCCGCATGCAGTTGCGCGGTGGAGGTGGTCTCCGCCTTGCGGGTCGGGTGTTCATAGGCGCCGACGATGCAGGCGCTGCCGCGAAGGCTCATCGCATCCCCTCCAGAGGGCGCGACACTGGCAAGCAGCGCGGGCTTGGGCAAGCCGGGCGTGGCTGCGCTATAAGCGCGGCAGGAGGTTTCGTGCCATGGACATCACCCCCCCGCAGACGCTCGCGGGCGTCACCGCCGGCTACATGTCCGGCTTCGGCAACGGCTTCGAGACGGAGGCGCTGCCCGGCGCGCTGCCGATCGGGCGCAACTCGCCGCAGCGCTGCGCCTATGGGCTCTATGCCGAGCAGCTGTCCGGCTCGCCCTTCACCGCGCCGCGCAACAGCAACCAGCGGAGCTGGCTGTACCGGATCAGGCCCTCGGTTGCGCATATCGGCCGCTTCGCCAGGCGCGCCCTGCCGCTCTGGGTCAGCGCGCCGGATCACGCCGAACACGATTTGCCGATCCAGCCTTTGCGCTGGGACCCGATCCCGCTGCCGGGCGAGCGGCTGGATTTCCTGACCGGCATGCGCACCATCACGAGCTGCGGCGATGCCGCGGGGCAGACCGGCATGGCCGCCCATATCGCGCTGGTGACCGCCAGCATGGTGGACGAAACCTTCTGGAACGCCGATGCGGAGATGATGGTGCTGCCGCAATCCGGCGCCATGCGCTTCCGCACCGAGTTCGGCGTGCTCGACGCCGCCCCCGGCGAGATCTGCGTGATCCCGCGCGGCGTGAAATTCCGCGTGGAGGTCAACGCGCCGGCGCGGGCCTATGTGTGCGAGAACTATGGCGGCGCCTTCACCCTGCCGGAGCGCGGGCCGATCGGCGCGAACTGCCTGGCCAACCAGCGCGATTTCCTCTCGCCCGTCGCGGCCTATGAAGACGTGGAGGGCCCGCATCGCGTCACGGTGAAATGGGGCGGCGTGTTCTGGTCCAGCACAATCGGCCACAGCCCGATCGATGTCGTCGCCTGGCACGGCAACTACGCGCCCTACAAATACGATCTGCGCCGCTTCTCGCCGGTCGGGCCGATCCTGTTCGACCACGCGGACCCCTCGATCTTCACCTGCCTGACCGCGCCCACCGAGACGCCGGGCACGGCCAACATTGATTTCGTGCTCTTCCCCGAGCGTTGGATGGTCGCCGAGAACACCTTCCGCCCGCCCTGGTACCACATGAACCTGATGAGCGAGTTCATGGGCCTGATCTACGGCCAGTACGACGCCAAGCCGCAGGGTTTCACGCCGGGCGGCTTCTCGCTGCACAACTGCATGCTGCCGCACGGCCCCGATGCCGAGGCCTTCGAGAAGGCGTCCAACGCGCCGCTGGCACCGCACAAGCTGGTGGACACGATGGCCTTCATGTTCGAGACACGCCTGCCGCAGCGCGTCACCGCCTACGCCGCGACGCTGCCGCAATTGCAGCCGGGCTATCGCGATTGCTGGTCGGGTCTCGCGAAGATGTTCGACCCGACGAGGCGCTGAGGATGCTCGACCATACGCACGACCCGAAGGCGCGCAGCTTCGTCGCCAGCGCCAACGGTCACCCCGATTTCCCCATCCAGAACCTGCCCTTCTGTTCCTTCGTCGCCGACGAGGAGGAGGGGCCGATCATGGGGGTGGCGATCGGCGACAGCCTGCTCGACCTCGAAGGTGCGATCGAGGAAGGCTTGCTGGACGGCGAGGCCGCGCAGGCGATCGACGACGCGGCCTATATGGATGGCTGGGCGGATGTGCTCAGCGAAGGCGCCGAAACGCGCCGCGCCATCCGCCACGCCGTGTTCGCGTTGCTGCGTGTGGGCGCGCCGCAGCTGGGCGCGGTGGAGAAGCTGCTGCACAAGGCCAGTGATTGCCGGATGGTCCTGCCGATGCAGATCGGCGACTACACCGATTTCTACGCCGGCATCGTGCATGCGACGACCGTCGGATCGCTGATGCGGCCCGACAATCCGCTGCTGCCCAACTACAAATGGGTGCCGATCGGCTATCACGGCCGCGCCAGTTCCGTCGTCCCGAGCGGCCATCCCGTGCGGCGCCCCAGCGGGCAGCGCAAGCCGGCGAACGAGGCGGTGCCGAGCTTCGGCCCCTCGCGGAACCTGGATTACGAGCTGGAGCTTGGCATCTGGATCGGCCGCGGCAACGACCTCGGCGAGCCGATCCCGATCGGCGAGGCGGCGGACCATATCGGCGGCTTCTGCCTGCTGAACGACTGGTCCGCGCGCGACATCCAGGGCTGGGAATACCAGCCGCTCGGCCCGTTCCTGGCGAAAAGCTTCGTCAGCACGATCAGCCCCTTCATCATCACGCCGGAAGCGCTCGCACCATTCCGCGCCGCGCAGGCGGCACGGCCCGAGGGCGATCCGAAGCCGATGGACTACCTCTGGGACGTGGCCGACCAGGCCTCGGGAGCGCTGGCGCTGGAACTCGAAGTGCTGCTGATGACGCCGGGCCTCGCCGCGAAGGGCCTGCCGCCGCATACCCTGTCCCGCGGTCCGGCATCGAGCCTCTACTGGACGCCGGCGCAGCTCGTCGCGCACCACGCCAGCAATGGCTGCAACCTGCGCGCCGGCGACCTGCTGGGCAGCGGCACGATCTCGAGCGAGGGCGCCTATGGCTCGCTGCTGGAAATCACGCGTGGCGGGCGCGAGCCGATCACACTGGCCAGCGGCGAGACCAGGCGCTTCCTGGAGGACGGCGACGAGGTGTTCTTGCGCGCGCGCGCGCATCGCGAGGGATTTGTGACGATCGGATTCGGGGAGTGCCGCGGCGTGGTGACGGCGGCGCGATAGGGAGCGCCGCCTACACGATCGCCTTCGGCGCGCTGACCTCTGCGCGCCGTCGCGCATACTCCAGCAGGAACGCCGCGACCTCCGCATGCGTCACGCTCCCCGGATCATGCGCGCCCGCGCGGATCTCCCGCGCCAGCGCCGCCAGATCCCGCTCCGGCATCGCCTCCGCCGCGATCGCCCGCGCGGCGATGCCGAGCGCATTCGCGACCATCCGCGCCGCGAAGCCCTTCTCGGGCGGCAGCGCGGGCAACAGTTCCTGCAGCACAACATCGCGCGCGGTGGCGAGCAGGTCCGCGGCGTCGGGTTTCTCCAGCATCACGCCACCCCCGTCATGCGCAGGATCTCCCATTCCAGCTCGGGCACGATATGGCCGGTCAGCGCGAGTTCCAGGCTGCGATCCTCGCCGGAGATGTGGCGCTGCGCCTGGTCGGCGGCGATCACCGCCCAGCGGATATGCGCCATCAACTCCCACCATCGCACGCGCGCCTCGTCCACCGCCGCGCCCGATTCCGCCGCATAGCCCGTGTAGAAATCCGCGCGCGGCCCGAGCCCTCCGGCCTCCATCGCGACATTGCCGAAGCGCCAGCAATTCGCGCAGAGCCAGCCGAGATCGGCATGGCCATCGCCCCAGGCGGCGAATTCCCAATCCAGCACGCCGGTGACGCCCGACGCATCCAGCATGAGGTTGCCGGTGCGGAAGTCGTTGTGGACCAGCACCGCCGGCACCGGCGCCGGCGCGTCGCGTTCCAGGAAGCGCAGCCCCCATTCCGTCACCGGCCGCGGCGTGCCGCCGGCGTCGAGCCGCGCGCGCATCGTGGCAATGGCGGCCAGCGCTGCATCCGCCGGCGGGTCGCCGAGAAACGCAAGATCGCCCCGCGGCGGCCGGATGCGATGGATTTTCGCGAGCTCGCGACCGAGGCTCTCCGCCAGCTTCGCACGCCCGCCGCCCAGCGTCCCGTCCTTCACCACGCGCGGCCCGAGCGCGGTGCCGAAGACGCGGCGCATCACGAAGAAGGGCGCGCCGGTGACGCCGGAATCGTCGCAGAGGAACAGCGGCTCCGGCACCTTCACGCCTGCCTCGAAGGCCGCCTTCAGCAGGGCATATTCCGCCGTGCGCGGCAGGCTCACGGCGAGCACCGCGGCGCTGTCCGTGCGCAGCACCCAATGCTGCACGGCGCCGCCCGTCTCGACCTCCAGCGCCCAGTTCTGCTGGATCGCGCCGCCCGAGAGTTTCCGCGTCGAAGCGATCCGCAGTGCCGCATCGCCGGTGCGCGCCGCGAGCCAGTCGCGAACCCGGGAAAACTGCTCCTCAGTCACGCGCGCCCCACTGGAAGAAGTCGCTGCCCTCGCGGCGCAGGAAGTTCGCCAGCACCATGCGATGCACCTCGGAAGCCCCATCCACCAGCCGCGCCTGGCGGGCGTAGCGGTACATCCACTCCACCGGCGTGTCCTTGGAATAGCCGCGCGCGCCGAGCAGTTGCAGCGCGGTGTCCACGGCCTTGTGCAAGGCATCGGCCACGATGATCTTCGCCATCGAGACCTCCTTCCTTGCAAATCCGCCCTGGTCCAGCACCCAGGCGGCCTTCATCGTCAGCAGCCGCCCGATCTCCAGCTCCATCGCGGCCTGGCCGATCAGCCCCTGCACGCTCTCGCGGTCGATCAGCTTCATGCCGAAGCTGTCGCGGGTCTTGATTCGCTCCATGGCAATTTCCAGCGCGCGGCGCCCCATGCCGGTCCAGCGCATGCAATGCGTCAGCCGCGCGGTGCCGAGGCGGATCTGTGTCATCTTGAGACCGTCTCCGACGCCCATCAGGATGTTCTCGTCGGTGACCTCCAGCCCGTCGAAGCGCAGCTCGCAATGCCCGCCATGCTCCTCGGGCCCCATGATCGGGATGCGGCGCACGATCTCCCACCCCGGCTGTTGGGCGTGGAACAGGAAGCAGGTGAGCCCCTTGCGCGCATCGTCGGAGGTGCGGGCCAGCAGGAGAAAATGCTTGGCATTGCCGGCGCCGGTGATGAAGTGCTTGCGGCCGCTGATGCGCCAGCGGTCATTGCCCACGCGCTCGGCGCGCGTGTAGGTCAGGCCGGGATCGCTGCCGCAGCCATCGGGCTCGGTCATCGCGAAGGCGGATTGCACCGCGCCATCCACGATCGGCTGCAGCCAGCGCGCCTTCTGTGCCTCCGTGCCCACCTTCTCCAGCACGATCATGTTGCCGTCGTCGGGCGCAGCGCTGTTGAACACGACGGGCCCGAAGATGGAGCGGTTCATCTCCTCGTAGCAGGCCGCCATGCCGACCACCGGCAGCCCGCCGCCGCCGCGGGCTTTCGGCATCTGCAGCGCCCAGAGCCCCTCCGCCTTCGCTTCCGCGCGAAGGCGCGCGAGGACGTCCGGGTGGATGTTCTCGTGCTCGTCGTAGTTGGCGCGGTCGGCTTCGAGGGGGATCAGGCGCTCATCGACGAAGGCGCGAAGTCTCGCGCGCGTCGCCTCGATCTCGGGGGGAAGGGTGAAATCCATGGGCGGCGATCCGGCATTGTCCTCCGCGCAAGTGTAGGCTCTCCCCCGCCCCGGCGGGAGGGCATCAGGCTTCCATCCCCGCGAGCATCTCCTCCTCCGTCGTGAGATGCAGGCGCAGCAGCGCCTCCAGCCCGAACAGCGCGCGGCGCAGCTCCGGCGCGGCGCCGGCCCAATCCGTCTCCGCCACCCGCAGCAGCACCGCGATGCGTTCGGCGAGGCCCTCCATCTCCGCATGCATGCGGATCAGCGGCGCCAGCGGCTCCAGCCCGCCGAGCCGGCGTGCCGCGGCCGGATAGAGCGCGCGCTCCTCCGCCCGCTGATGCGGCAGCAATTCCTCGCGCAGCCGGCGCTCCAGCGCGACCAGCGCGGGGCGCGCGACCGGCTCGGGCGCGATCGCATCGGCGGCTTCGCGCAGCGCCTGGGCCAGGTCGCGCAGGCCCGCATGCTCCGCCTCGCGCTCGACAAGCCCGGCCTCGTCCGGCAGGCGATCGCGCTGCTCCTCGGCGCCGGGGCGGAGCGCGGTGAGCGCGTAGAGGATGGCGAAGACGTCAATGCCTTCCTGCACCAGCGCGCCGGCGAGTGGCGGCAGGTAGCCGGCCGCTGCGACGGCCATGGCGACGCCCGACATCCCCATCCCCAGCAGGATGGCCTGGAGCGCGATGCGCCGCGCGCGCTTGGCGATCGCGACGGCCTCGGCCACGCGGTCCACCCGGTCCACCAGCAGCACGACATCGCCGGCCTCGGCGGCGGCGGCGGTGCCATGCGCGCCCATGGCGATCCCGACATCGGCCGCGGCGAGCGCCGGCGCGTCGTTCACGCCATCGCCCACCATGGCGGCCGGCGCGGCCTCCGACTCGCGGCGCACCACGGCGATCTTGTCGGCCGGGGACTGGCCGGCGAGCACCGCATCCAGGCGCAGGGCACGCGCCACCGGCCGCGCCGCTGCCGCACGATCGCCGGTGACCAGCACGACCCGGGAAATGCCGAGCGCGCGCAGCCGCCGCACCGCGCGCGGCGCCTCCCGCCGCAGGCCGTCCGCCATGACGAAGGCGGCGACGGGCCGCCCATCCATCGCGAGCCAGGCGACCGACCCCGCCGCCGCGGACACCTGGGCTGCCACGCCAAACCCGTCCTCGATCCGGACCCCCGCGGACTGAAGAAAACCTTCGGCGCCGAGCAGCAGCGCATGGCCCTCCACCGTCCCGGTCACGCCGCCGCCGGCGACCTCGGCGATGGTCTCCGGCACCGGCAGCGCGATCCCCCGCGCCGTCGCGGCGGCGACCAGCGCGGCCGAGACCGGATGCGTCGAGCCCTGCGCCAGCGTCGCCGCCAGGCGCAGCGCGGCGTCCCGCCCGAGCGCGGCATCGGCATCCACCGCGGCCAGCCGGGGCCGGCCCGGCGTCAGCGTGCCCGTCTTGTCGAACAGCACGGTCCGCACGCGCGCGAGCCGTTCCAGCGCCGCGCCACCCTTCACCACAATGCCGCGCCGCGCCGCGCGCCCGATGCCGGCGACGAGCGCCACGGGGGCGGCGAGGATCAGCGGGCAGGGTGTCGCCACCACCAGCACGGCGAGCCCGCGCAGCGGGTCGCCGCTGAGCAGCCAGGCGCCGCCCGCGATCACCCCCGTCGCGATGACGAAGCCGAGCGCCCATTGGTCGGCCAGGCGCACCAGCGGCGCCCGGCTTTCCGCCGCCTCCCGCGTCAGGCGCAGGATCGCGGCGTAGGTGCTGGCCTCGGCGTCGTGGGTGGCGCGCAGCCGGAAGGCCTCGCCGGCATTGACCGCGCCGCTGCGCAGCGCGCCGCCGGGCGCGACGGTGACGGGCAGCGCCTCCCCGGTCAGCGCGCTCTCGTCGAGCGTCGCCGGCGTCTCGGCGGTGCCGTCGGCGGGGACCGTCTCGCCGGGGCGGACGAGCAGCAGGTCGCCCGGGCGGATCGCGGCGACCGTGATCTCCTCCACCTGCTCGCCGGTGATCCGGGCGGCGGCGCGGGGGGCGCGGGCGATGAGATCGGTGAGCGCGGCGCCGGCGCGGCCCTGGGCCCATTCCTCCAGCGCCTCGCCGCCGGCGACCATCAGGCCGATCACGGCGGCGGCGGCGGCCTCGCCGAGCCCGACGGCGGCCAGGATCGCGGCGAGCGCCACCGCATCCACCCCGATCCGGCCGCCCAGCAGGGATCGCGCCAGGCCGATCGCGACATGCGCCGCCACCGGCAGTGCCCCGGCCGACCAGGCCCAGGCGGCTTCCCGGTCGAAGCCGGTCAGGAAAAGTGCCAGGCCCAGGACGAGCCCCAGCAGGACCCAGGCGAGCAGCAGATAGCGGCGCATCGCCCCCATCATGGCCCCTGCCGGCCCGGCGGTCCCTACCCGGGCGTGGGAATCCGCTGGCGTTGGCGGCCGGAAGACCCTACATAGCCGGCGGCACGGCGCCCGGGAGGGCGCCGCGCACGCTGCGACGACAGCGGATCTTGCCAGTTGCCGCCTCAGACCACGGGGCAAGGGCGGCGTTTCCGGCCACATGGGCGGGTCTTCGGAATTTGTCCGAAACCGCTTCCCATGCCGCCCGAGACGCCGGTCCGACCCGGAAGCCGCCCCCAGCGGCGTGGCGACTCGTAGAACTCCCTGTCGTCGTTCCCTGGCCGCGCGAGCCCCAAGGGCGCGCGTGGCCGCCTGTCATGGGCCGGGCGGAACCCCCGGCCAGAAGGACGACGCATGTTCGACAAGTATTTCCGCAAGGAAATCGCCTGGGGCGGCCAGCTCCTCACCCTCGAGACCGGCAAGGTCGCGCGCCAGGCCGATGGCGCCGTGATGGCGCGGCTCGGCGATACCATCGTGCTCTGCACCGCGGTCGGCAGCCGCAGCGTGAAGCCGGGGCAGGACTTCTTCCCCCTCACGGTGAACTACCAGGAAAAAGCCTTCGCGGCCGGCAAGATCCCCGGCGGCTTCTTCAAGCGGGAGGGAAGACCCTCCGAGGCCGAGACGCTCATCTCCCGGCTGATTGACCGCCCCATCCGCCCGCTCTTCCCGGATGGATTCCGCAACGAGGTCCAGGTCGTCGCGACCGTCCTCTCGCACGACATGGAGAACGACCCCGACATCGTCGCGATGGTCGGCTGCTCCGCCGCCCTGACGCTCTCGGGCATTCCTTTCTTCGGCCCGATCGCCGGCGCCCGCGTGGGCTATGTGGACGGCCAGTATGTGCTGAACCCCACCCTGGCGCAGCGCGCCCAGTCGCAGCTCGATCTCGTCCTCGCCGGCACCGCCGAGGGCGTGCTGATGGTGGAATCCGAGGCGCATGAGCTCTCCGAGGAGGTGATGCTCGGCGCCGTCGAGTTCGGCCACAAGGCCTTCCAGAACGTCATCCAGGGCATCATCGAACTCGCCGAGGTGGCGGCGAAGGAGCCCTGGCCGCTGCCCGAGGCCTCCGAGGCGGAGAAGGCGCTCAAGGCGCGCATCGCCGAGCTCGGCCGCGCCGCGATGGTCGAGGCCTACAAGACCGTCGAGAAGCTCGCCCGCCAGAACGCCGTCGGCGCGGTGAAGAAGAAGGTCGTGGCCGCGCTGGAGGCCGAGGGCGCCGATGTGGCCGCCGCCAAGGGCCTGCTGAAGGAGCTGGAGGCGGACGTCGTCCGCAACAACATCCTGGACACCGGCCTGCGCATCGACGGCCGCGACACGAAGACGGTCCGCCCGATCACGGCGGAGGTCGGCGTCCTGCCGCGCGCGCATGGCTCCTCGCTGTTCACCCGCGGCGAGACGCAGGCCTTCTGCGTGGCGACCCTCGGCACCGGCCAGGACGAGCAGATCATCGATGCGCTCACGGGCGAGTACCGCGAGAACTTCATGCTGCACTACAATTTCCCGCCCTACTCGGTGAACGAGACGGGCCGGATGGGCAGCCCGGGCCGGCGGGAGGTGGGCCATGGCAAGCTCGCCTGGCGCGCGCTGCACCCGCTGCTGCCGGAGAAGGACAAGTTTCCCTATACGCTCCGCGTCGTCAGCGAGATCACCGAGAGCAACGGCTCCTCCTCCATGGCGACCGTCTGCGGCACCAGCCTCGCGCTGATGGATGCCGGCGTGCCGCTGAAGCGACCCTGCGCGGGCATCGCGATGGGCCTCATCAAGGAGGACAAGGGCTTCGCCGTCCTGTCCGACATCCTCGGCGACGAGGACCATCTCGGCGACATGGACTTCAAGGTGG